>ERZ1292623.239-Hain-H51-01um-R1-239-length-61614-cov-35_pt1 | contig 61614 bp, 119 predicted proteins | sample MGYA00564398_ERZ1292623 | MGnify/ENA primary metagenome ERZ1292623 (study PRJEB36523, sample SAMEA6512633) | groundwater metagenome | collected 2019-01-07 | study: AquaDiva: Metagenomics assemblies of 32 groundwater samples
TCTTCTAATTTTGTATTTTCAGGAAAAGTATAATTAAGTTTCGTGCCGTAATTCGTTTCAAAATTAACTATATTTTTATCATATCTTCCATAAATTATTGATTCTTTTTTTGTAAAAGGTATTCTCCGTTCCAAATCTTTCTCGTAACCCCACAGATCGATATTGCCAGCAAAATAAATTGGAATAAAGACGATACAGATTATAATAAAGATCATTCCTGTTTTCATTTAAGTAATAGTATAATCAGCATCTTTCAAGGTATCGTAACCTCTTTTCGATTTTACCTTAGTCGTTAATATCTTTTTCGCCAGAGGAAAGAAATAAGGACTGATTAAATATTTATAACCGACCCAACCAGCAGCGATATAGACACCAACCTTGAAATATCCTTTATATCCTTCTAATCTAAATTGTCTACCTAAAATACTGATAGGATTTTCATATTTCTTAATCTGCTTAACTTCGTCAGGACTCATTAATTCAAAATCTTCAATTCTACCTAGCAGTGATTCGATTTCACCCAACATATTATTGCTCAATTCATCGTCAATAGAAAGTCTTGACTTGCTCCGATTCATTTGCTCCTTTAGGCTCATATATTTGCTGTGTTCGCTAAGAATGTTATCAAACCCCAATTTGCTTTTTAATTTATTGAGCTTGTCTTTGATTATTTCGAGTAATCCTTCAATATCCGAAGCTGTGGTTTGTTCGCCACCATCTTCATTCTCTTCTTCTATTGTTTCTTTTTTTGCTGGTAATTTCTTATCCATAATAATTTTCCTTCTTGTTTAATTTCTATTCTTCACTGAAATCAGGCAATACCCATACATTCTTAAAACCATTCCACATTTGTTCTGCTTTTATAAATTTTGCATCAACGAGATAACGAATAACCGATTCTCCTAAATTTTTAGGCTCAAAGAATCCACCTTCTATCATACTTGATATGTCTTCATCCCACCATTCTGCAACTTTTCTACCCTTGGCATCTTCTACCCAAATATTCTGTCTATCACGCTCAAACCAAGTATGTACGATATAAGGTGCTTTGTATTTTATTTTTTTAGCCATGATTATTCTGCATCTCCATAAAATTCAACCTTACCTGTTTTTATGTATTTTTTCAACGCTTTAGATGCTTTTATTTTTGTTGTATATAACGCCCCAATAAAATTTGGATTTAGTCTGTTATCCCAATAAACCTCGAATGTCCAACCACGTTTTTTCCCTACATTACCTTTACGTACTATTGTTTTAGTTATTATTGCTTTCTTTATTTTTTTAATCATTCCATTTCCTTTATCATTATATAATATCCAATATTATTTCTTTCAGCTTATTTAACTATCCAAACCTTTCTTTTTTGTCTTCCCCAATTTAAAGCATCCTGATGAGCAGGAAACCATATATCGATTTTATTCTTTTTTATAGCTCCACCAATATCTTCAACTTTAAATATCGCATCAAACCCTTCAATCTTTAATTTAGTACCTAATGGAATTACTTTCAAATCGGCAGCTACCATTCCCCACTTCGCTATTTTACCTGATTTTGTAATTCCATATCCTTTACCACCTGGACTTTTTCCAGTACATCTTTCATCATTGCAATATCCAGTAATCTCGAAAATTCCAAGATATTTATCAGAACCATAAACATATCTTGAAATTAAAACCAAACCTACCGATCCGACAAGAATTGGTAATAGTTTATATTTCATTTATTTAAATGTTCGTTAAGGATAGCCCATCGTAAATTTATACCTGCTCGAAGTTCGTCGATTTCCTGTAAAATCTTTTGATGTCCATGCTTTATTAACCTTTTTTCAATATATTTTGTATGTGCAATTACAGTATTGCAAACCTTACAAACATAGGTATGTCCACCAGGATGCGACCTTGAATAGTGAAATTCATTAATAGGCAATATTTCTTTACAGGTAACACACTTTCTTTTGGATGGTACAGGCATTTTGCCTAACGGTCTGCCTCTTTTTCTTTTTTCCATTTTAATGTTGATAGACTATCCATACCCAGCCAATAATTAAATCTATCTTAATTTTTTTTATTCAAATACTTCATCATAAGATACTCCGAATACGTTCAATAACTTAATTAATTGTAATTTCGTAGCCTTGTTTTCCAATACTCTCATTCTTCCCAAATCTCTCACCCCTGTACATTCTGTATTATAGTATGAATTATACAGTCCAAGCAATTCTCTGTTAAAGCCATAACGTTCTCCTTCCTTACTTGTGTTTATATTTGACCCACACCCAATCAATTGTTTGTCCAGTTTTCGTATCATATCTATACTGTAAGCAACACCCATCCTCATAAACTCTCTTAACAGTATTTCCATTTATCACTTCTTTACGACTAAAATCTTTTAAATGTACACCAAAATCAATAAGCAACATTACTATTACTTGAATATATTTCTTTGATTTTGTCTGCCTTATCAGGTGAAGGTAGCACAGTAATTGAAATCGTATCTCCATATTCTGTTTTTCTCTGAACAGCGATACAATCATCTTTAAATTTACTTATTTCTGCATAGCCTTCTTTCGTATCTATTGTGCTTCTATCGCTTTTATCTTCTTTCATAACATGATCGAAAATCAAATGTCTCATATAAATTTCATTTACAGAATGAGCTTTACCCATCACCTTGTATTGAAATTCTTCAACTCCTTTGAAAATTCCAGTAATAGAAACAAGTATTACCGGAATCGAAATTGATAAATTTTTTAATTTTGATATAATTTCCACGATTTTACCTTAATAAATATTATTCAGATTCAGCTAGTTTTTGACCAATTTGTACCCTGCTCTTTTAGCATAGTTTTCAGCAGTCTTTTGATAGAAATACCATTTACTTATTTGTTGCCAAAAAGATATTCTACCTGACGGATACATAACTGCAAAAAACACCGCATAATAACCATACTCGTTATCAAATATTCTATACATTTTCAAACTCCTTATGTCTTATTTTTTAATAACTGCCCAAACCTTTTAAAAACGCACTCAATCTATTATATAGGTCTCTTTTTGTCATATATCCAGAGTTGAAAATATCATCCACTCCACCTTGTTCATTTACCATTTGATGTAAGGCTACGCCACCATATGCTTCATCAAGATGGTAATTGCCTATATTCGGTTTTATATTACCATTTTTAAATTTAGTCCAAGAAGTCGTTGGATTTTTTGTTACAATATTGATACGATCGATTAATCCTTCTAAATGCTTATTTGTAATTATTCCCATTGTTTTTCCCCTTATTTTAATTTTATTTTGTTAATTCTGCCCTAACCATTCATTTACAGAAGATAATGACGGGAATATAATATCTATTAACGATCCAATCTTATAGTTATCTTTTCCAAGATTTATTCTATATACCAATTTTTTTTTACCTCCAAACATATCAGAATACATATAAGTAGACCTTAATAAATACCTATCTCCTGTGTCTTTACCAAATACCGCTTTATATGATACATCTCCGAAACGTTTCTTATTTCCTCTTGCAAACCATTGTGGATTTGCTCCTTTTAATTTAGACATAAACATTTTATTCTTCTCCCTATTCTAACAAAATGGAAAACAACCCAAACCGTTAACAATAGTCCAGTCACCCTTAATTTTAAATCCTTTTTTCGCCTGTAATATTCTCATTGCTTGTAATGGTTTTGTTTTAAATTTATCAAGTTCGTCCATGAGTTTTTCACGAGTAGACTTCGAGCCGAAATAACTCATTTTAGCAGAATCGTAAAAAGTTTTTTTATACGATTCTTTTCCGAAACTTGACACAGCTTTGGATTTCAAACTCTGCCATTCATTATTTATATTTCCATAATCTACGGAAAAATTATCACCTTTAATTTTAAGAATATTGAATATCTTGTCAATTTGATCTACTCTTGTACCTATTTCTGTATCTTCCCATTTTGCTATGGTTGCAGGAGCAGCGACAATGTCGCGAAAAGCATCTTTAAGCCACTTTAGCCCACCAAACAGATTAAATTTCCACATGGCATAAGCGAGTCCACCACCAACGATAAGAATAGTTCCATACTTCACGGTATCGCCGACACCGCCAAGTTCGACATCACAACCAAGATTTTGTTTTTTATTTTCTTTCTTAATATTTCCGCATCGAGTGCAATAATAAGCTTTGTACGGCTCTCCATCCAAATCTGCATAGCCTGATTTACTGGAAAAACTTCCCCTGCATGACTTACAAGTATAATAAAATTCTGGATATGGGTCTATTTTAACTAATTTCATAATTGTTATTCCTTATTTAAAAAGATAACCCTTTTCTCTCATTTTCATTTCGGTGAATTTTATATCTTCGTATACTTCTTCGTGCATTTTTCCCTTACCTTTCGGACTAAAAACTTGCGATCTCTCGTACAATTGCCCAGACAATCTGTCTTCAACTGACACAGTATTTACAATAATTCCATCCTCTTCCGATCCCAAATAATAATCGTCTGCAATTTCTTTAGCATGTTTATAAGTAGTAACCGATAGAAGTGTTTTTCCTTTTGGTTTAAAATATTTTAAATAACCACTTATCCATTCAAGCGTACCTTGCTTCACCATAATATAATAATCTTCTGAAATCGAAACCCAATACTTATTTGGTAACTTTCCATCACCAATTTGATTCGTACTAACAATCTTCATTATGTTTATCCCTTCTTGAAATGTTTATTCCCTAAAATCAGGAGCAATTACACACTAAACATATTAGATATATCATTTACTATCCTAGAAACACTAACCTCTGGAAATTCATACGAAGCCGACGCCAAGATTTCTCCTTTTTTATTACTTATATCAACATGATAAGATTCACCCCTATTCATTGATATATGTTCCCTTAAAATTCTCCACTGCTTTAAGGTCGGCATAACAGCCAAATCAATCCCATTGCTATTAATTCTTATATTTCCACGAACTATAAAAGCCCACATATACTTACTATTACTATCAGATGATACATTAATATCGTCTGGCACTGTAGAATTAATCTCTCTGTGATCTAATACTCTTCGTGTTGCACACGAATTCCCTTGTTTTCTTCCGCTTAAATCCAATAAACTTCCATCTGTTAATAAATATCCAGCAAGATCAAGATTTCTTGTTAATCCAAAATATCTTTTAGCTTTTGTTTCCCAGCTTTGTTCTTTTTTAGTTATTGAATATTCCAATGCTTCTATGTGGTCTTTACTTTTTGGTAATTGGGTAAACTTGTTTGTAAGCCTAAAATAAATATCTTTTACGTCTTCTGCCCCGCGAACATCGTATCCGAGACGTCTGAGATATGTATTTACCTTACTCCAATTAATATCGTTTATATTTATCTGCCCTTGTTCCATTGCTACCCTCTAAAATCTGATACCATTGCAAATAATCACATATACACCACTAACCATCTCGTTCAATTTTCTATCACTCCCCAATGCTTAGACGCAAACCTTTTTAATTCGACTTCACTTATTAACTTTTCTCTTTTCCTGTACTGAACTGCCTTCATTTCGTTATTATTAATATAAGCATACACTGATCTATCACACACACCGAGTATATCTGCAATTTCTTTCGGTGTATAATATTTTACTCCCTTTGAATTTTTTAACATATTCCATTGTATCCTTTTTCATATATACACATTAGTAATTATAGAGAAAATATACTAAATATACCAAAACAAGTCAAATAGAAAATAAAATATTTTTAATTTTTCTTTTCTTTTTCTTATTATTATCTCACATTAAACATTAATTTTTCAGGACTTTCCTGTTGTATCTGTTTCTCTCTGTCGCCAAACGCCTTTTCAAAATAATCGATTAGATTGTTTTTGTCTTTTCTTTTTGCAAAAACATATCGCTGTGCGACAAAATAAACTATCCCGCCTGTGATTATTAACGGCAAATATCCCTTAAACATTTTCTTCGCCTCATTCCATTTCTAACAAATAATATGAATTATGTTTTTGGCTTATCTATTGCTGAACCTTTGGCAAATCTATAACTCACCATCATGGTCAAAGTATTGGAAGCAAATCCAAGAATAAGAACAAAAGTATCCTTCAAGTCTAATTTTCCACAATACGCAACATATAATCCAGTAAAGGCAAGCGCAGCATAAAAAAAACAAAAAAACACAATAAGAAATGGAGACATTAAATGCCTTACCACCGCTACAAACATTAGACTTTTTCCTACATCTTCACCATTTTCTTTAAGCTCTACCACATCATCTAACGGATTTTCGTCTTTTTTTATTTCATCTACCATATTATTTCGTTCCTTTCATAGCAGTTGATAAAGCAGACCCTATGATTACACCCATGTTCTCACCGCCTTCCTGTTTATTAAATTTCATACTCAACGAACCATCCATCTTTTTTTCCATTTCTAAGTCGGTAAGAGATTGAAACCCTAATCGAGAATAACTCAATTCTTCACCAGTTTTTGATTTGTAATAAACATTAGCACAGCCAGACAAATAAATTAATCCAATCCCTATAATACCTATTATAATCTTCTTCATATTATCTCTCCTGTTTAAAAATTTTTACCAGAAACGTGAAATATATTTAATTTTCATATTGTAATAGATAGCTTTTCTGTTCGTATCCATAATTGTCCTTTTTGCGGCTTGATTCTCGATAGAGACCATAATGCAGCCATAAACATACGTCGGGTCGGGCAGTCCCGTCAGGTGCTAACCAGCGATATGTTAGAGCTAGTAGCCTGAGAATCCCCCAGCTTTAGCTGTAGGAAGTGTCAATTAAACAATTTTCCCGCTACCGGAATTCGTGATAACATCCTTGATACGCTATCGTATTTTCTCCATGAATAAAATACTATAATTCCTACTACTGCTAACTTAACGTACATTTTATATTTTGTTGGCATTTTCTGTTCTCCACAAACAATTTCAAAGAATATTATAATTTTCAGCCTTTGGCTGTGGGTTTTGCTCTTCGGGGTAATGTGATCGTACCGAAACAAACACGCTTGCGACATCGTGGGTTGTTCCAGTATGTAGCCTGCTATCGCAGGCGGTTAATTTTTCTTGCTCCATTATTAATTTTTGCGTGTTTGGCGATATATTTCTCATTATCTATTTTATTTCGTATGCAATAAACTCCAGACTTCATTTGTAATCTTCGTATATCCAATAGACAATCTTTATAAAATCGTCAATATTTCTTCCTTTTTTAACAAATAATTCTAATTTATCGAGAATGTTAATCCCTTGCCGTGTGGTTGGTTCTGAGTCCTTTATCATTTCTTTAATATTTCTTCTAAATAATTCAAAATTTACTTCAAAATCACCGTCGCATTTATCCAGAAGACGATCAGAAAAATGATTCAGATTCGATATTGCTGTCGGATAAAAATACAAATGTTGTTGTATATGGTGTTTAAATTTATCTATAAAATTATAAAGTTGTCGTTCTTCTCTATTCATAAAATTATCCTATGTTGGGTTTTGTTTTAATTTCGCCTGTAATGCTCTCTTTGCTTTTGTGTTAATTTATCGTTAATAGCATTGATAATCAACAGGTATTCATCGGAGTAAAACCCTGACGGAAACCTATCTTGTAAAACTCTTACAAATTGATGGCTAGAACCATGTACGATAACGCCAGGATTTCTTTTAAATTTAACAATGTCCGCAATTATAGTATTTTTTGATTTTGCAAATGTTTCTTTGGAAATGTGACCATTCATATACTTGATTGCCTTGCTGATTCTGTTCATAGTTATGCCTCTTTGTTATAAATGTGTATCAAGTCCTGTATGTATGGTGAATGCGTTTTGTAATTGATCGGAATAAATGTTGTGAACCGTATATTCTTTTTTTATGTTAATGCCTACAATGTTATAAAAAGTAATGTCATACGTGTCCATAAAATTCAGTTCGATTTTCACATGAGTTATTTTATTGCTATTCCTCATTATTTTAAATGACATAGAGTTATCGTTTCCAGCTAAATTTTTAGCACCTGTCATTGTTATAAATCTATTACCACCCAATTGTCTTAATATTTCATTTGCCACTTTAAGATTCGTTCCCATTTTATATCCTCTTATTAATTATTTATTTGTCGGCGATAGCCGACTACACCTGCATAGCACACGATGTTATTTCCCACTAATTATCGCAACCTTCATTACCCCGATAGCTAAAACCCCCCGAAGGTAATAAAATAAATTATTCTAACTTTTTTAATTCTATAAGTATTCTGTTTCTAAAAATAGATAATTTGTTAGTCATTAATTCTTTTTCAGACTTACCACTTCCATAGAATTTTAAAAATCCTACTTTTTTTGTTCTTATTTTAGACGCTTCTGTTTTTAAGTAATTCCATTCAGATACAAAAGTATTATATTTTGAAATATTTTTATTTTTTAACATTCCTAACATTTTGTCTATTTGAAAAACAGCATTATCAATTACATCTCCTTCTGCTACAGAAAATTCACTAGGAGCTTTGGTTATAGTTTTGACATTTTTCCCAAAGTTAGCAAAAAATTTGAATGACCCATACTTTTTAAGAATGTAAAATATACCGCCACTAATTATTATGAAAGTACCAAATTGCATAATAGTAGCTATGTCCTTGATACCACTAAGTTCAGTATTACGATTAAAATTTTTTCTTTTCATCTTTCTTTTTAATTTAATCTTGCAAATCCACCTAAACAAAACAAGCAGAGTCCCAAATATTCTAATTTTTTATATCCATCAATAATATCATAATCTTTTGGTTTGAACATAGCATCATAAATCTGCATATTTTTAATCTTATCACAATTCAAATAATGAATCAGTCCAGTTCTAAAATCAACGACAAATTTATAATGCTTGCAACACCAATTTCCACATTCTTCATCGTGATTTAATTGTTTATCCTTACAAAACCAACACAATATATCATCGTTTTTTCTATCTTTTATAATTATTCTAATTTTGTTTTGTCTCGTATCATTTAAAATTGGACAATTACCTGAATGTCTTGTCGTTATTAATTTTTCTTCGCTAATATCTTTAACTACAAAAAATAAAATGTTTTTACAACAATACGATTCACATGGTTTGATTTTTGTATTATTAATTAAAAATACACTTAAAAGTAATGGTAATAAAATATTTCGCCTCTTAATTATAAAATTATGGTGTTGGTGGTTTCTGTATCCAGCCTATAATCATTCCCTTTATCCAACTTCCTAACAGAATAATAGTCGGAATAAGAGTGGAAATAACAGTAACATTTCTGGTAATTCTTTTTTCTCTTGTTTTATGTTCTGTTACATGAGTTAAGGCTATCATACAACCATTTGTTTTTATTTCACCAACTACATCTTTAATTTCTTCGATTTGTTTTTTCACACATGTAAATTTTTCATCAAGATATTTATCATGTTCCTTTGCAGTTTTTTCAATTCTTTCATACTGTGCATCACATATTTTTCTCGTAATTCCTTCTATAATAGCTCGTGTACCTTCGTCCATGTATGTTCTCCTATCAATCATTTTTTATAGTTATTCTAAAAGTTAATACAATTCTTTGTCGTTTTCTTTTTGTTTATCTAGCAGTAAATGTAATTTTTCGATTGTTTTATCATATTCTGTTTTTATCTTAAAGTATCTGTATGCGGCTTCGTTTACAGCGTTTAATTTTTCTTCAAATTCTTTATCGAAAACAAGTCTATTAACCATCTTATTGTTTTGTTTTCACGGTAAAATCAACATCCATAATTTTATTTGGTTCTCTATGTTTTTGCTTTACATTTTTTACATAGTTATCAATGTCTGTTTTTACATGCCTGATCATATTTTTTGTTATTCTTTTTTTTATCGGAGATAATTTTTCAACATAACTATTAACTATTCCATCGATCATGCTAATATCGTTTTCGCCGTGTTTCGATATAAGACTTTCTCCGTATTCTTTTAATTTTGCAAATAGTAATTTTTTAATCATTGCTTTCTTCTTTATTCTTTAATAATTCATTATTCCAGAACATGGTATCGGAGGAGCTAATCCATTGTTGCAAATATGAGACTGTACTATTTTAAAGGATAAGGAAAATAAAACAACAAATCTGTCTCTCTATGTTTTATGCCAGCTGTGTGGGAAGCGGCGAGATAATAAATAATTGCGATTAAAGCAACTACTGCAAGAATTAATAACACTCTAAAATATTGCTGAATAAATAACATATTGTTCGGGGCTTGTTAATTATTTAATTTTCTTGTTGACATTTACAAAATAGGTGTGTATACTATACACATGAAAAGAATTAATCATCATTTAACGGATATACAAATTAAACAACTAAGAAAATTGTCAGAGAAAACCGGACTATCCGTTGCGGAACTTATCCGCCGGGCAATAGATATTTTTATTAACAATAAGGAGAATTTATAATGAATCTAAAATTATATCAAGTAGGTATTATTTTTGGTATTCTTTCAGTTTTCATTGTATTTTTATGTTACTTAACTAGAACGGATTAAGGTTTCCCCATTTTAACAGCGTTTCGTTCCAATGATATAGCTTGCCATCTTCGGGCATAGGAATAGGGGCTTGCCACCTTCTCCTGCTGTCTAATTCCCAAGAGGCAAACGGAGCTGGCGCAACAAAATCTTTGTAAATCTCGAAATAGTCATGCCCTTTGCCAGCATAGTTTTTGTCTGGAGCATCAATGAAGGTTTCGATCCATGTACCACCAAGAGCTTGTTTACACCATTCAATATTATCTGCAACAATTACCCTTTTAACAACATTGCTATTGTTAACTTCTGCAAAATACCTTGCATCAGCAAAGGTAATATTTGCATACATAAATAAAATCAATATCAATATTAATGGTTTCATTTGCCCTCTCCTTATCATAGTGTTGGATAACGAATTATAACTATACCCGATCCACCAATACCCCCTACGCTACCAGATTGTCTGCCTCCGCCGCCGCCGCCGCCACCAGTATTCGCAGTGCCATTACTGCCAGCCGCTCCGCCAGTAGCACCCCCCGCACCGCCCCCACCATTACCGCCAGCTCCAGCAGCAGCTCCTTCGTCTGAAGCACCACCACCACCACCTCCCGCATACGTTGTAGATGTTCCAGATATATTATAAGACAATCCACCGCCACCAGCTCCTGAAGCAGTTCCAGAACCAGCACCACCAACTGCTCCTTTTCCACCGCCACCACCTGCTGGATATGGGGATGCTACCAAGCCTATACCTCCATCATTGCCTTGCCCGGCAGTGCTAGTACCGCCAGTGGTGTTACCACCACCACCACCACCACCACCACTGCCTCCGTAAAATCCATTTACGGCATTGATCCCTCCTTTTCCTCCACCAGTTACCGTTATTGTACCTATAATGGTATCATTACCATTTGTTTGACTTGCACCTCCTGCGCCAATTGTTACCGTATATTCTGTAGCCGTTAAAGTGTTTAAACTATATAATAAACCTCCTGCACCACCACCGCCGTTGCCTCCACCACCTGCGCCACCAGCAACACTGAGTATTTCCGACGAGGCACTTGTGACCGGACTGTTATATAATGGATACCAAGTATTTGTGCCTGTAACAGTCAATGTGCCACTGCTCAGAAATGTATGTACTGTGTAAGTTCCACTTGTTGTAATTGTACCACCTGTGATTACGAGTCCCGATAACCCATAAATCTCTGCCTGCCCTGTGGTAGTGTTGTATCGCATACTTCCTGCTGTTGGTGTCCCAGGTCTCTGCGCAGTAGTTCCGGCAGGTATTTTTATTGCTTCCGTACCTGCAAAATTTGGATTAGCTGGTAATTGAGAAGATGTCGCCGAGCCAGTAACGGCAGAAAATGCAATTATTAGTCCCGCTCCGTTACCACTAAACCCTGTCGCTGTTACCGTTCCTATCACCTCTAGTGTCGTGGAAGGCGTAGTAGTACCTATTCCAACATTGCTACCGGATACTCCGATGGTTGAACTACCAATGCGTAGTATTCCATTCGTTGTCATCGAAACAGTCAGCGTACCACCTTCGAGATAGAAATAATATTGCGTACCAGTGCCTAGCGATCTTTCGTTGCGTTTGATATGAAAGTCTCTGTTTTCTGCCGTGCTATCCACCTGTAAATATTCGGGAAGCACTTCAAACATATCGACTATGCCAGATTTCGATGTTTGAGCTTTGTCCAATGCTGTTGCATAGATTGAATTAATTAAAAATAACTGCAAAAACAAAATTATGTTAAAAATTAATAATAATTTGATGTATTTCATATATGTTGCCCTCGGCTGTTTAATTGTTTTTATTCTATTTTAATTAACGCTGTAAATTGTATGGTGCTACCAGCCGTTGCCGTCCCGTCTGCAACCAAATGCATTCCCATTCCGGCAGGTGTTCCAGTGCGTAGTCTGTAAGCATCGCCATGTCCAACATTAGCCGTTCCAGGAGCAAAGTCTGCATTACCTGTTAAATTCGCTAAAGTTATTCCGACAAATAAATTATTTCCTGCTGTATCTAATATCTCGACTTTTGTCATACCTCCTGCGCCAGCAGTCCATGCAGTTGCACCATTAACTTTTCCAATAAAGGATATTAGGTATGCAGATTTACTTCCAACGTCTGCATTGGAAACAAAAGCAACTGGTGTATTTGCAGCATTGGAAGCAAGCGCCACCCTTATCCATCTATAATCTCCAACATCAAAACCGAGAGCGGTAGTAACACTACCGATAGGAGTAAATCCAAGGGCAGAAGTTATATTGCTCGATGTTATCGAATTACCAACTCCGTAACCTGCATTAACAAACTTAAAAATAGTTGTTATTGTACAACAAAAAATAAACAAAAAAATTATTATCTTTTTCATGTAAAATTCCTTTTTATTATTTTAATTCGGTTATTCTTAAATTTGTCGTTCCTGTTGCTGTTGTAGCATAAATGGCATTATAATAAGTCCCCTTACTTTCTTCCCAATAACCATTATTTTTAGCAATAAGAATGCCTGCGCTCGTAGGACTAAAAGGAGTATTACCAGAAATATAACAATCGGTAGACGTTCCTTCGTTTACGATTAAAGTATATTTTCTGGCTGAACTCTGAGGCGCAAGTTGAACCGTAACCGTACCAACAGCAACAACAGCGTCTAGCCATGTTTGTGCTATGTCTCGTCCGCCATTGGTAGAAAACCAATTCATAGAAAAAAAGGTAGCAGTGCCAAAGCCTCCAACAATTACCCTTGCAAACCTACCAAACACCGGAAAATCTATTTCGCCTCTCCATAACGATCCAGACTGAGTAAAAACCACCGCGTCCGTTCCGTGCCATACAGAAGTATCCGTGCCTCCCGCCAATTGATTAATAGTACAAAGCGTAGGAGCCGCACTACCATCTGTAATCGCAATGCCTTTTACCCTTGTGAAGCCTTCTATGTTTTGTATTTTAGAAGTATAAGTTCCGCTTGCCAATGTACCATATTTAGTGGTAACGCTTCCCGCGGAAGGAGATAATAAATATTCATTAACAAGCGTACTGTCTGAATAGCATTTATCTATAATAAAAAACAAACACAATGAACATATCAATAATATATTTTTCCATATATTCTTTTTCATTTTTGCTTGCTCCCGTCGTCTAAATACCAATAATATCCAGTAACGACCATTTTAATCCTGTGAGTTGTTATTGTACTATTATTATAAACAATTACTTTTATTGCGGTTTTATTAGTTGGCAATCTTAATTTTAACGGGATAAGAGTGGGAAAACTTTGAAATAAATATTTTTGAGACATTGTACTGATTATGATATTGTCTCGTAAAATATTAAAAGCTAAATCGTTGTTTCCATTTGTAGTTAAATAATCCACCCCGATATGAGTTACTTCACCTTCTGTATTAATCGGTAAAGTTCCTGTTAATATTGTAGTATTTCCAGACGGAGTAATCGTTGCGATTGGTTGCGATGGACTGTCGCTGTCTAATGATGTAAAAAACCAAAACGGAATCTTGGATTTGGTTTCCGTTTTGCTTCTTGTTCGACTTTCATTAAAAGCTAATTTGAAAGCTTTATAATAAATAGTTTTTTTGATTTCTTCATCGGTTTGATTATCTTTCGGTAAATCAAAAAACTCATATCGTGACTTTGGTTTTAAATTTTTTTCCATTTGTTTTTTAATTCCTATTTATATAACGCTATTCCACCAAAAGTAAGATACAAAGTATTCGCACCAGCCGTATCTCTTGCCGTAATAGCAATTGTGTTTCCACCATAAAATGGGGTTGGATGTTCCAATTTTTTAGGATATTGCGCCCCGCCAGCTATTGCCTGTAAGTCTATGTATAGTTCCGGTGGATGTAATGTTCTTCCATCTGTACCTTGTAATTTAATATCAATAGTCGAAGTTGCGCTTGTATCTAAATATGTCCACTGCGTCCATAAGAAATCATGTGAATTAACAAGTGAAATATTTTGAGTAAGATCGGTAGTAGTTAATGTAAATGTTGCATCGGTAGTGTAGAAATAAGGAATCGTGCCGGAATATTTCTGTTTGATTCTGATAGTATCTTCTTCTTTGTATAACGCTATCCCATGAAGTTGAATTTCTATCGTATTAGCAGCGCCGGAAAGATCGGAAACGTCTATTACAAAACTTTCACTTTTTCGCAACACAACAGGAAATGGTAATGGATATGGTAAATTGCCAGTACCAATTACAGTAGAACTGTGTAATGGTTTATTATTGAGTAATTCTGATTTGCCTGTACCGAGAAAATTTAATAGATATGTTCCTGTGCTTCTTCCCGATATGGATTTAACTAAAAAATCAAATCGAGACGGAGTGATAATAACAATTGAGCCAGCACCATTTGCAGCTAAAGAAACAGAGGCATGAGGCAATACACACCAACTTCTATTTGCGCCAATTTTATATAAATATTCTTTTACTTTTTCTTTTGTCAACACGGGTTTGTCCCCCTTTTCTAACGAAAATTTCTAAAAAAATAGGTATGGGACTTTCAACCTAATCCCATACCTATCATCAATAACAATAAACGTAAAAAGAACAATACGGCTACAACGATTAACCCTGACGTACCTCAGTCCACTTAATACCGTGCAAATAGAAACTTATATCCTTTGCAGCACCCATATTAAGCGCAGAATCAATTTTCAATATAACGCTGAAATTTTCCTGCAATGCGATTCTTTGAGGAACTAAGATACCTTTATCAGAATCAAAAGTTCTCAAGTCAAACGTTCCATCTTTAGAAGCAGTAGTACACCATGCAATATTCGCAGGAGTCTGTCCTGTAGTCCCATCGAAACTACCTTGAAGCGCACTATAAAACGGCAACAGGGAAAGCCTCAATGTTGCATAAGGAGTATTGCCGATATAAAATATGGCAGCACATTTATTCCTTATATCATTTAGAGCCTGAGCTGTTGCGGTATCCATGCACCAAGAAATACCGAATACGTCAAACCTTTGTGGCACTGGCAACATCTTAACTGCGGTCATATTGGTATGATATTTGCTCTTTGTAATAGCACTACCAGAAACAGAAGAACTCTGACCTTCTGGAATGGCAAAGAACGTTACATCACCAGCAGCCTGAGTCGCAGACAACCGCTCCGTATCGTAAACCGGCTCATTTTTTGGTAACAATCCGGCGCAAGGAGCTTGCACCCCGCATGACATGTTTTTTCCACCAAATGATTTCATCTTCTTTGCTCTCTTTTTTGCTCTCTTTTTTTGCTTTGCCCTTCGGTATAATTTCTTTGATGGTACGCCTTTCCTCTTCGCCTTAACCTTTATTCTTTTTGCAGCCCTGGCGAGCTTTTTCTTGCGTGGAGAAGCTCCAATATCGCCAAGAATACCGTCAAGTTCGTATCCATCCATCGCCATAAACGCACCAACATCTTCTGCTTCATCATCGCTTAAATCACCCAGCAAATCATCGTAATCTTCAATATCGTCACCAATGTCATCACCAATGTCATCATAATCATCTAACATTAAATTTCTCCTATTCTGTAAAAAGTTTCATGGATAACTTTCGTAACCAGCCAGATCGTATCGGCTCTGACAAACCATCGGTTTATTACAATTGGATCACCGAAAACCAATCCCAGAATTTGTGCGCTTCGGACATCTGGTATACCGAGTCCCCGATTGATCAGATCAGAAACGAATTATTTTTTACAAATTTTACCTAATCATCGTCATCGTCTGCGCCACGACTATCGTAATCGTATGAAGCGTATGCACCGACCTCATCATCGCCATCATCGTCTATACCATCAATATCGCTATCCCCTACATCTTCATAATCACTGATTTTGTCAGAGTCGCTAATATCATCAGAATCACTTATCGACCCAACTTCATCATCGGAATAACCTAAACACCTACCGACATCACTACAATCACCAACGTTAGAACAATTCGTACAAGCATCAACACCATCCAAATATGCTATACCCTTAATATTCTGTGCTGGAAATAACGATCTCTTGAATATAATGTCTTGGAATACTTTGAAAATGAATCCAGCACCAACACCAACCGCTATTTCGTCAGCATTAGATTTCATAAATGGTACTTTTTTGCTAACCATTATCGTTACACCGCCAAGACCTAAATATGTCAAGAGTCCTTTCCAACCAAATGTTAAACTTTTAGGCAAGAAACGTTGCAACAGTAAAGGAGTAGTCATGCCAGAAACTACCGCTCCATATTTCTTTAAACTGGCAACGTTGAGGGCTGGAAGCATTGATGTAACCGAACTAACTTTCGGCATAGATATTCCGATATTACCTAATCCTAAAAATCCAACAGACGACCTTCTCTTGCTTCTGCTTTTTCTTCGTGGCTTTCTCCATCCACCGTAACCAGCCCTAGACACTCGATGCGCACAAGAATCAGCTCTGAACGCACCAACGTTAGCCAATCCGAACCCACCAATGTTGTTTACTGAAAATCTACCAGTTGAACGATGCAGGCGGCTAATCTTATCTTTCCTGATATATCCTTTTCCCCTACGAGTCTTACAAACTCGCCTCTTTCCAGCCTTTTTACACTTTCCTCTACTTACCCCAAATCTTTTCGCTAATGTCCTTCCGATAGACCTTTTAGCCTTCCTTCGCTTCATAATTAGACCCCCATAAAGATTTCCAATAGAACTTACATGACTAATAATTTTTTTCTTTTTCGTTCTTCTCTTTTTTGTAGTAGCTTTAAATTTTAATTTCTTAACTTTAAATCGCTTCATTATGCTATTAATTCTATGATGGCGATTGATCATAGATGGACTCAAATGATGATGTGAAGAAGAATCAACATTGCTCCTTTTTGTTGTACATCTGAAAAAACCAAGATTAAGATTCCTTCTTTTTGAACTTGATCCCAATCTCCTTCTATGCTTAGAACTTCTACGTCTCGGAGGACACCCGACACCACTTAATACTGTTAGCTGAGGCATATTAAATCTCCTTTAAAAAATTATCATGTTAAAAACTTTGTCTTTTTATAATCATATCTTTGACTTATTTATATGTTTTTACATTTGTAACAAATCCTTGATAATTAGAAGCATCTACTGCTTCTTTTCTGGAATGGTATCCACTTTTAGAATAGTTTCCACTAAACATGTATCCAAATAATGCACCAAATTTTTTTTCGGTTATTTTTCCGCTGTAAGGAAACACAATACCAACATCGTGAGTCCTACCAGGTGATACTATTATTCCGATCCACCATTTCATATTTTTATTTCACTTTTGTTAATTTACGAAAACCGAAATAAATTCCAACGATAACTAATACTGGCACGAAAACTTTCTTATCCATGATTTTTCCCACAAAACCACTAGGACTTTTCGCATCTTTCGATGCCTTTGAAATTTTCTCACCAGCTTTTATTTCGACAGTCCCGTCGCTTGTTTTTACAGGTTTAGAAGCTGTATAGCCACTATCAGGAACTATTTTTTTTACTGAATCGAAAAGACTGGTCAATGCACCACTTTTGCTAGTAATAAAATCTGTTCCTGTTTTTAACTTTGCGCTTATTGCATCAAAGCCTGCCATCGATTACTCCTTCTATTGAATTTTAGTTTTCGTCTTTATCATTTACATCATTGTCAGATTCTTCCGCATCTTCACCTTCGTCTTCTTCATTCTCATTTTCGTCTTCTTCTGCTTCTTCTGTTTCTTCTTCGTTTTCATCTTCCTCTTCGGGTTCTTCTATATCATTGCCAGAATCTTCTTCTGGTTTGTTCTCTTCAATGTCTCGTTCTCGTTTTTCTTCAATCTCTTCCATATCTTTATCTTTCTCTTGTTCTTTGCTTTTATCAGTAGCAATCGGTACTTCTTTTTTACTCATTACAGCATTGTCTCTGTCTTGTTTTCTTTTTTGTAACTTATTGATAAGCTTTTCCCAAAATTCTTTTTGTTTCTTTGTCGCCAGTCTTTTCCCTTGCCTAGCTAGGCTTAATTTTTCATTTACAGAATCAGAAACTTTAATTTTATTCTTTAAATTATTAAGCTCTGTTTCATCCTTGTAAAATTTACGGGCAGCTTTTCGCTCCCCTTCTGTTTTTGAAACATTTAATAATTCCTTTGCCATCTTTGCTCTTTTTGAATTATCATTGGGATCAATATTTTTAAATTTCCGAATGATTAATTTTCTTTTTTTGGTTCGATCCGAAACATTACCTGATACGACTTTTTTCGTTACTGTTTTATTACCGAAAAGACTACCAAGAATCGAATCTAACATTTTTAGTTTTAATCCTCACTGAAAACTGCTTTTACGCTTAACCATTCTGCTATTTCTAATGATAACCATTTTGGAAAATTCCAATAATGTATTTGATTTATTACATTAGTCCCTTTTGGCATTAATTCTCCAGTAACAATATTGAGATTTTTACCATCCTTTAAAAACCTGACAACTGTTGAATTTTTATCACTAGCAAAATGACGATTAATATATTCAATTTCTAAATTACTTAATTTATTAGCCATTAAACATCTTCTTCCTCCCCTTCTTCCCCTTCTTCTGAATAATTGTAATCGTCTGTTTCTTCTTCTTCCTCTCCTTCTTCTGTTTCTTCTTCTTCCTCTCCTTCTTCTGTTTCTTCTTCTTCCTCTGTATCGGTTTCATCCGCTTCTTCGCCTGAATCAGTATCAGTATCAGAATCAGTTTCAGAATCAGAACCAGAATCAGTATCTTGATCAGAATCCGAATCAGTTTCTTCGTCATAACTCGTTTCTTGCCCACTATCCGTATCTGTCTCTGTATTTGTATCTTTTGATTCTGTATCCGTTCCCGATTTCAATTTCTTCGTTTCTTCTGTTTCTTTTTTCTTTGTTTCTCCCTTTGCGCTTGTTTTCTTAGTCTTTTTCCCTGCTTTACTCTTTTTAGTCTTTGCTTTTAATTCGTCTATCTTCTTCTTCTTTTTGGCCACTACCAATCCTTGTTTGATCTGTTTCTTCTTTTCCGTAGCTAATGATTTAGTTAATTTTTTCCCCTGTTTTTTAGATGTTTTAAGTAATTTACTTTTTTGTTTTATTGTGCTTTTTAATAATTTCTGTCTATCTTTTGCTTGTTTTTTCTGTGCAGCTTGAATAGCTTTAGCCGCTTTCTTTGCTCTTAGTCTAGCCGCTTTCGCAGCTTTAGCTGATACCTTCGCCTGTCTCGCCGCAGATTTTTTAGCAGAACTACCAGATGATTTTGAAGATTTACTTCCACTTTTTTTGCCAAGAGCAGCAAGTCCTAAACCTGCAAGTCCAGCAATTAATAAATTTCCTAACATATCTTTCTCTCCTGATAACTTTTATCCATATTAATTTTTAATTTAATTTCCAGACCAACAAAAAAGCCAGAAAACCTTTAGCCGCCAGACAGCTAAAGATATTTCTGGCTTTTCTTAATTTTGTTGGTAATTCGGGGAGCTACCCTGAATTATTTTATTTATTGTTTATTCACACTGCAATAGCTTCAATTTCATTTCTATTTTCACAAAAGTTTCTAATTTTATTTTTAACTGCTTCTATATCTTTTAATTCATTTTCCCAAATTACAATCGTTTCATAACCATACCTAGAAAACACTTCAATCCTTTTCGCATCTCTTTCTTTTTCGCCTGTTCTGTTATGCCAATACCCGCCAAAGAATTCTAAAATTAATTTATCTTTTTCGTTTATAAAATCTGGACAATATCTATATATTACTTTTGTACCATCACCAACAAATTCCCACAATCCTGGATACATTTCATTGAGAATAGTTTCGATTCGTCTTTCGCAATCATTTAATTTACAACCAGTAGCAATTCTACTATTCCTTAACATTTCGGCAGCTTTTACAGGATTACTCCAAAGAGAATTTATCCTATCGGTATTTATTTTTCTAAATTTTTCATCTTTCCATTGTTCTTTTACCTGTTCACTTCTTTTCTTTCTAAATTCATCAGTCCACTGATTTTTAGATCGTATGCTTTGTTCTTTTTTGAATTTTTCGCTTGTAAAAGTTCTAATAGACACCTGCTTCATTTTTTCTTTAAATTCTGGATTTTCAAATCTTTTCTTTGTTCTTTCTCTATTTTTTTTTACATATTCTTTACTGTTTTGCAATTCAGACATTTTTTTTCTAAATTCTGGATTGTCCCACCGATCTCTTAGGACTTTAGACATTTTATTTCTATATTCTAAGTTTTCCCATAATTTTTTACTTGTAATAACTCGTGCTTGTTTTTGCTTTTCTATAAAATTTTTATCATACTTTAAGATATGAACCATTGAATAATGACCATAAAAACTTTTAGCTTTTTCAAATCCTTTTCTACACTTTATACAATAAACAACATCTTCGCTATTTTTTACAGTTTCAATCATTTATATCACTCTAGTGTCAAAAAAAATGAAACGACGCGGTTCAATCCCATAGCCCTTTCCCTGCATTCTTTTTTGATATACAACGTCTACGAACACATCCTTTTCACCAGTAAATCCATCCACACCGCCAGTACCATTTTCATTATTGTAATGCAACAAATTATAGACGTGACTATAACTTTTTTTGCGAGCCTGATTACATCCGGCTATTCTTATAGTAACTCCAAGACCGCACATAGCAGAAATACAAGAAACGAAATTGCATAAGCAGTCGCAATCCCCTACGCCAGTATCTAGCAGCTTCCCAGGTATTGTGAGAAATTCTTTTGATTGTATAGCATTTTTATACAAATAAGTCGGGTCTTTCATGTAGCGAACAACCAAAGGATCGCTCAGCTCGTCGGCGAACGCCTTCATATAATCACTACGGTCTGTTACTCCTTTTTTCTTTAATACGTTTCTTGCCCAACCATGTAATAATTTTCTGTCATTTGCGAAAAAATCGTCTTGTAAATATTGAAGCGTAAGCTCTTTCATCTTTTTTGCAGTTCTCTTAATTCCTTCTGACCCTGGTGGTATCTCTTCTCTATTTGCTCTTGACGGTCTATTCAAATTAATTTGCTTCTCTACATTAACCTTACCATGACCATCCCAATACTTACTCGAACTACTCGAATTTCCTACTGCTACCCAACCTCCTAGCCCATCTACTATTTGAAAATCAGATATTCCACTCTTCGCGGCAAAATTCTTTTCTACATATTGAACAATTATCGGATTATTACCATCACCACCTATCTTTATTACATTTCCGAGCGCAAGAGCAAAAGCACCGATAATTAACGGTCTATCTATTCGATCATCACCTGTAAAATCAACTGATTGCCCAACTAATTTTTTCGCCTTTTTATAATTTTCATCATTAGAAAAGGCATGACTTAAAGTTTCAAGCTCAGACTGATAATCAAATTCTGGTACACCGTATCGCTTGAATAAATTACCAGCGACAGCCCTCATTTTTCCGATTACAACATCGTTATCTCTGTCGCTTCCTGCGCTTTGTTCTTCGAGTAATTTAGCGACCAATTGTTTGTTATTCATTATGCAGGAATAGGAGTTTTCTTTTCTGTTTTAACTTTTGGAACTTCTTCCTTATAATGAGCCAGTAATTGAACCGCTTCCTGTGCATCGAACTTAAATTTTTTACCACCGGCAACGCTTACGGTACAAGATGAAACTTGATCTCCAGCTTCGATAGGAATTTCTGTTACAATCCCACCACTCGTTATTTTTGCCATAACGGTAGTGTAAGGCTTTTCAACCGTATCAATGTTATCTGGATTTATATAAATGGAAGAACCATCATTCTTGACTACTTCATAAAACCCACCTATCAAACCTTTCAAATCATCAAGAGTGGCAAACCTTCGACCAGTTTCAAAATTAGGCGAAACAATAAAAGCATCACGAGTCTTTACCACTTCAATGTCGCAAATACATTCGATGTTATAATAACAATTACCACATTTTACCAATCCAGCCTTTTCGGGATCAAATTCATCCTTATTCACATCATCTTTGCCACTCACGGTAAAGACGAGATAACTTTTTCCGTCTGGATTTCCCACAACATACCGAATGTTTTCGGTCTGTATATACTTTACATTTTTATTTCTTACGATTTTTAACATTTTATTTTATCTCCAAAAATTTATTAGTTTTAATTTTTATATTTTATATTTTGCCTTTATTTGCCTTCCTGATTACAATTTTGTACCGAGCTGTATCAGTACCAGTCAATGTATGATTACAAGATGCTCTTAAAAAACCACCCATAGTGCGCAGTGTATTAAATGTAATAGAACCATTACCGCCAACACCACTTGCTGAAGCAAAAGTTGTAGTAGTACCAGTAAACCATTGAGTATTCGTACCGTAATTATCACCAGCAGACCAAAAACCTGTCGTAGAACCAACCGTTACATTTGTTTGAAACGTATTTGTTAGTTGTACCATTTGAGACGAAGTAATAGAACCCCAAGTAACATTGTCAAATGATTGTGCTAAATCAAAACCAACCGATCCAACCGAAACACTTCCAATAGCAAACTGTATTTGCACGCAATCAATATTACCCAATTTAACTACATGAGCATTTGTAGTATTAGTTCCAGACGTAAGCACATCAACTATATAAAACGCATCGCTGTCTGAAATTCGCATCGGATCGTTGGTGTCTTGCAAATTGATTGTTGCGCGAGTAATATCAGCAGCTTTGCATGGATTTCCAACAAATAAACAGGTTGAAATACCCATAATTCCAAAAATCCCAAACATCTTCTTTATTTTTCTACTTATCTTCATAGTTCTCCTTTTCAAAATAAATTTGTATAAATTTTAGATTATTATTTTTCTTGTCAAATTTTTGTCAATAAAAAAACCCCGAAAGCCATATTTCAGACTTTCAGGGGTTCGTTTGTGCGAATGCCCAGTTAAATTTTCTAATACTAAATTTTTCTACTTTTTAATTATTATCATTTAATTCTATTTTCTTACCCACATATTTACCCGACGAATTTGCAAACAACGTCATAGACACCTTACTGTTCAAATCGCAAACTTTTTCTTTCGTAATTTTCACGTATTTCACATAAAAAATCCTCAATGCTTTTTCAAACTTTTTATATTCATCGTCAAATAAAAAATTATCTATATTGTCTTTTACCATATTTATAATTATTTGTCAAGAGAAATTTTAAAATAGTGATAAATTTATTTTTTACGCTTTCCTGTAATTTTAAAAATTGTAGTAGCGCAAGCTCCGCACTTTCCTTTGATTGCATTCATGCCATTTTTCATTACAACTTCCCTGCCGTTTTCAATTATACGTTTAGTTTTACACCTTAAACAATACCCTTTCGTATTCATCTCGATTCCTTTCTTTTTTCTAATAAATTTATTTCAATCCATCCGTACCGAATTGGCTTCTCTTTCTATTTTCAATTTAATTATTTCACATAATTTTTCAAGCGAAATATCACAAGGAATACAATTCTTATTATTAGGATAATACAATTGTATACAAGCTTCTTTATTTTTGTCGAAAAAATTCAATAACAAATCATTCGATTGTTCTATTTCTTCTTCCATTCCTCACCATCACCATCTTCATCATCGGAATAACTATCGCAATCTTCCATTCCCAAAACTTCAGGCAATACAAAAATGGCTACATATTTAGTTTGAAAATGAAATGCCTCCGGCAAAATAAGACTACTAGAAGAAGATAAAATATATCCAACTTTCGCATATTCATTACACATAACTTCAAAATTCTCACCATTTAAAGCCTCTACCGTTACGACTAGTTTCGGTTCGTTATTTTCTTTTTGTGCAATATTTTCATTCATATAAACTCCATTAAAAAAAGATAAACACTAAACTTCGCCAACATTTACAATTTTTATAGTTTTATTATGCTCTAACAAATTCCCAACCACAGACCAAAGAGAATGTTTAACACCTGTTATTCTATACGGATCGTTTAGATACGGTTCAATCTCAGAAACTATTTTATCAAAAGTTATTTTTTTACTTTCATGCTTTTCACAATCATCTTTTGATTTAAACAACTGATTATCAAAAGATTCATATACTTCAATTTTTTTCATTATGCCAAACCTTTTCTAATCAATTCCAACACCTTACCCATCGTACCATAATTTTTAGTAATACTTCCAATATTCCCTGCGCTTATCATTGGCATCAACTCTTTCTTTTCTTTACCCAATATACTTATCAATTTATCTTTGTAAGCTCCGTACAAATCAATAATACTGTCTGCTATTTCTTCGTGAGATTTTTTATCATCTAAATAACCCGCAATATCTTCTATAATGTCATTTAATAATTCCTTTTCTGTTATCTCACTATTTTTTGGAACATCTTGAATATTTTCATCACTCACAACCTTCTCCTTTTCATTTATATTATGTCCAGAAATATTATCATTATTTATAGGGAATTGATTACTGTTACGCATCGAACCGATAAATTTCGCACCAGCCTCCATATACTCAGGAGCTTTACTTATTATTTTATCAAGCACGGTTTCTGATTCTTTTTCTTCCCCTTCTCCGTCACCACGCAAATCCTTCAAATCTTTCATCACGGCAACACTGTCTTTAAAGCTGTTCATCATGCCGCCCATTAACTGAGCATTAAATCCAGACATTAACCCTTGTGTTTTTAATGCTTGATCTAAAAACTTATTGACATGATCCAGTCCGCCAGCCATCGAATTATCATTACCTTTTTCTTTCATTTCTTTAATAAGTAATAACATTTTCTCTTGCATTTCGGCCATCATTTTCATTGTTTCAACCTTGTCATTACTTCTTAACTCCATACTTTTCATTTGTATCTCTAACATCTTGCTGTTCATATCAAGTATTACTTGTGATATTTTATTAATAGATTCAGACGTGTTTCGACCTGACTCCTTCATTGATTCTGATAACGATTTAAACATTTCAACATTAAAATTACTATTATTATTATCTTGTGGTTTAGTCGCAACAGCCTGAATAATAGCAGTAAATCCAGACATTAAGGCAGGAATTATACCATCGTTACTATTTCCTTTGTTCTCCTTTGCAACAACAGCATTGACAAGACTCTGAATAACATCTGGATTAGTAGATTCTTTTTTATTATTATCTGCCATATCCATTATGATTCTATTTGTTTTATCTACGTGGTTTAGAATTGCTTCTGTATCATTATTCTTATTCTTTTTATTGTCTCTAACATCCATTTCATTATTTCCCCAAAAACCACCCAACTCTCGAAATATTTCACCATCTTCTTTATAATAATATTTTCGTTGCGGCTGTTTTGATACAATACTTCCATTTACTCGTAATTGACACGTATAAGCATATCCACCTTCGGCTCTTTGCGCCAACCAACGCTCCATATTCTCAACCTCTTCACCATCTTCATTAAAAAATGTCCCCAGGGGTTCAACACCAACAAACGTTTGAGGAACACCAAAAGAAGAACTACGCAAACATTGGTAAAACCAAACCTCTGCTACTTGTTCAACATTTTTTGCCCAAGTTTTTAATATATTATCGAACTCTTGCTCAACTTCTACATCTCTTTTTTTCTTTTTTCCTTCTTTTGAAGAAATTTCAACAGTACCATCGGCCTTAACTTTTACGACAGAGCCTGATGGTTTAGAGCCAAGAATATCTTCTAATCCAACCTCGCCTTTAATTTGATTATCAACGGTTTCACTCATATTTTATTATTCCTAATTGACAAGAATTATCCCCACAGTTTATCCTTTCCGATTGTTAGTATCTTTTTTTTCTTCTATTAACATTTTTAAATATTCAGTTTGTAATTTAACAAATTCTTGCAAATAATCTACTTTCTCTTTTCCAATTTCTGATTTTAAACCTTCCGCTTCAATTGGAGACCATTCTAAATACGTATCATTCACATCATTGTTTTCTCCTTCTAATTTTTCTACTATCGAACCAATCAACATATCGTAAGTTGCCCACTTACTCATTGGAATACCACTATTTTCATTCTCATATCTAAGTCTTACATATCTTTTATCTTGCAAATTTACAGGAGAAAATTCTACAACAAGATAATCCTTACCTATTGCACCATCAAACAAAAACCTACATAAATACCTATCACCAAGTTTAATATCTTTTAAATCTATACCCATTTTATAATTTACCCCCTTTATTTACAACTTCATTAATAAATTGAAATTCTTTCACATTCATATCAAACCCGCAATTAGGGCAACTAACCTTGTCGTTCTTTTTGATAAATCCACGACCCAAGCGAACCCAACGTTCTATTTTTTCTCTGCCTTCTGGCGTTATTTGATATTCTTTTATTCTGTTTTCGTTTACACCAAATACCCATTCACCCAGCTTTGCATACCTGCATCTGACCCGATTGTAACGTTTAAGAAAATGAACATGCTGATAAAACTTCGATAAAGGAATATTAAAAAGACTAACAAACTCTTTAGAAGTTACCCACTCATCTTCTTTTAATTCTGCGAAACACCATAGCACGTATCTCCATGAAATATAGTCCGATTTCATAATTTATCGACAAGATTATCAAGGTCGTTCAAGTTTTTATTATTAATTTCTTCTTCACCCTCTTCTCCCTCTTCTTCTGGATGAAATTCTTCTAAATGCTCGCAAGCATGCCTACACATTCCGTGTTCGTGACACCATGAATCGGCACACTTATCACCCATACACTCAAAATAATATGGTTTATAATTTATTAATGTTTTGCCTGCACCGACAGCACGGGGAACTACTTGCGGCTGAAATTTACTACAAAATCCCAAAACAATTTTTTCTGCTTTCTTTGTTTCGGTTACAAATCCTACATCCTCTGCATCACTCACATTACCTCCCCTTCTTTATTTTTGATATAATTATACTTTTCTGCGCACATACCTTCTTCGACATACCATAATTCACATTTTTCTTTATAGCAATTAATTTGCTTCATGTCAATGCCAGTTAAAGTTTGTGACGGCATTATTACTGGCTGAAATCTGTGACATACTTTATGAATTGATTTAATTTCATCCTTATTCTCACCAACAATTTTTATCATTCTGTTTATTATTCCCCTTTCTACTATTAAAAATTATTTATCAACCTATCGGTTGTGGGTTTTATCCTTCGGGGTAATGAAGTTGTTCTTGTGCAAATTTAAGCGTAACCCTGTGTGCAGGACACAACAACGTGTAGTCGGCTATCGCCGACAGATAATTGGGAGAGACCGAAACGATTTCCGATCTCCCCCCCATTACCCCATCGCTGGTTATGAACCCAAACATAGAGCCAGCCTAAATATTTTCAATATTTTCTTGCGAATTCTCCAAAATATTTTTCTTCTGCTTTGCGGTACGCCGAATCTGCATCCCCTAGAACATTAAAAAAGCCAAGAAAAATTTGTTTGTAATTAATTTTAATCATTGCTGCGAATTTTTTTATATCTTTGCGCCAGTAAACCCCCTTGATTCCAATCTTATTTTTTTTTGTTGCGCGTTTTCTATTAAATGCATTTTCCTGTGTGGTGCATAGCCTTATGTTTTCTTTACAATTATATAGTCCATTACCGTTTCTATGATCTGTAATGGTTCCCTTTTGTGCGTTCAAAATTTCTCTATGCATGAACATATTTCTTTGCTTGCCATTTTCTGAATATTTCCTAACTGCATACCAGTTATATCCATCCCACGATGCCAACCACTTATATTGGTTCAATCTTTCGTAATCTTCATCATCAACAATAGCAATTTTTCCTTGTGTTAGCTTAATTTCTTTCATTTTTTAATTTCCAATATGTCTTTTATTTCTTCTATAATTTTGTTTTTTCCTAATATTTCAAATTCATATATAATATCTGTTAGCCATGAAGGTGTTATGCAAAATATAGAATTATCTCTTTTTACGATAGCATGGGTATTATTTCTGTTTTTTCTTATATCATAATCGAGGAAAAACTTACCAGGAATTTCTTTTTTTCCATTTTCTGACAATATTATCAATAAATCTTCGAAATTCCCAACAATCACATCAATTCCTCAATAAATAATTTAAAACTGCTAACGAAACATCTTCTTTGTTTTCCAATGCTCGAAATATTGGTTCAGATACGGTATTTTCGGCAATCATTGGAATTTGAAAAACTGTGCGATGCTCTTGATGTCCAGAAGCTCGTTTTATTCTTCCTCTGAATTGATCGCAATCATCAAACGAATGAGTTAGCGAAGTTGTTATACAATAATCAATGGTCGGAAGATTAATACTATATTTTAGAACTTTCATTTTTGCAACTAAATACTGAATGTTTCCATTTAGAAATTCATTCAATGCGGACTGTCTTTCGGTATCGCTGTGTGTTCCGGTAATAAATGCAACGGAATGTCCCCGCCTTACAAGATAATTAACCATTAGGTTTTGTTCAACATCAAAATTACACCCGATCAACACTTTTTCTTTTGGAATGGTTCTGAGAAATTCATAAACTGTATCGTACAGTGCTGTTTTAATAAGAACTGTTTTGTTTTCTGTATTGTTAATGTAAAAACCACAGATAATTTCCAGCGCTTTTGTGGTTTTTGCCATTTCTGGAAGAAAGGATTGTGCCGATATATCTTTGTGTGTTTGAACGTAATCCCGCACATCGCTCATTACCATGTCGTAATATTCTCGCTGTTTATCGTTCAGCTCGAAATATTCAGGTGAAATAATTTCTTTAGGAAGGTCTTCTTTTCTCCCATCAACATAAATAGAAACGGTTTTCAATCTTTCCATAAATTGATCTGGATTTTTCAGTATATAGCTTCCCATTTCACCTTTTTTCTTGTTTGCTCTTCTGAAATATGTATAAAGGAAATGTTCAAAGCTAGTACCGAACAAATTTCTATCCACCAATCTTACCTGGTTAAAATATTCATGTGGATTATTAGGGGCAGGAAGTCCGCTGAGTAGATATATGTTTTTAAAATTATATTTTTGATCTGCTTTTATAAAGGCTCTAGTAAGTCCTGATTTGTTGTTTCTCAGAAGACTTGATTCGTCTATAATAACCGTGTCTATTCCCTTGCAAATAATATCCCAATACAATCTAAATTTCTCATGGTTAATGAAATAAATGGGAACGTCTATCAGGTTTCTTCTTGCGATTAATTCTTCTTTTTTCCCGCTTTTATTAACACATAAATCGGTATATAATAATTTTGGTGCAATCCAAGCAAAATGTTCTAACCATCCGCCAGGAGAACGAATAGTAATTTTCCTTACAACAATAAGAACTTTTCCCGTCGTTGACTTTTCATTCGCAATTATTGTGCCAAGAAGAGTCTTGCCTAGTCCTTTTTGCCAAAAGAAAGCATATCTATCTTTGTTTCTGCTAATCGCTATCGATGGTATTTGATAATCTCTGATAAATCTATATTGTTGTTTTATTTTTTCAAGACTTGCATGATCGTTAATCTTGTCAGGATTATATCTTTGTGGATTGGTTAGCGTTGGTGGATTTTGCTGGGGTAGCAAACTTATCATTATTATTATTTATTGATATTTTTTATGATTGTCGGGTGGTGTTGTCGCCCTGAGGAGTTTTGGCGGACGGATAACAGAGCGACAACACCGAAAAGAAACAGAAAGAAAGAGGTTGTACATGCTTGACACTCCCCACAGCCAAAGCAGGGGGATTCTCAGGCTACCGGCTCCAACATATCACTGGTTGACGCCTGACAGGACTGCCCGTCCTGATGCATAGTAATAATATATACTATAAATTTTTAACGTTGTCAATGAAAATTTTTAAATATTTCCGTTGGCTTTCTTTTAGTTTTTAATTCTGGTTCTTTTCCTTTCTTAAGAAAATCCCTTCAACCAAATTATTCGCTATGTTTTAATGTGAATCTTTCGTAATGTTTGGGCTGAATGTTTTTGTCCAGCCATTCAGAAAAAAGAATTTCCGCGCTTTCTATGGTTTCTGCTTCTACTTTTTTAAATACGTGGTCTGTTTCTTTTGAAATTATCTCAAATAGCATATTATTCCTTCCGTTTAATTTTTTGTCTGTTTCTCGACCCAAAAGATAAGAATAAAAACAAAGACGCAAGCAAGAGATATTCCCCAAACCGGAGAACAAACGAACCACCATGTCCAATGGATAATGTTTGCTAATTTTAATCCAAGACAAACAAAGAAGCCAGTCCAGGCAAAAAACGCAATCGAAAAAATTTCAGTCCTCATTCTATTTTTACCTCTAATAATTAAGTTCAGTTGGATCTTTTTTATTCTACTTTTAATTTATCAGCCAGATGTTTAAACATTCCAGCAATCACACTCGATTAGATATTCTCTTATCCCATTTTCCCACTCTGTGATAACTTTTTGATTCCAGTATTGTTCTAATCTTTCTTCTAAGTATTTAATTTGCTCTGGAAATTTCTCTGTAATTTTATCCCACCCACCTTCGATGCAATGAGAATTGATATTATAGACGGCATCGAGAAATAGCCAGCGTCCTCTTTCTATTTCGAGACTATTCATTTATTTAAGAATTCAGCAAAAAAATCACCAGAAAACCAAAATTTATTAATTTTATCTACTTTTAAATTTAGATTACTTTTATTGATTGTATATTTAACCTCAATGTCTGTTGTTCTGGAAACATAAAAACCTCCTCTCTGTTCGATGGAGATTCCTGTTATTTCGCTATTTTCTATGTTTTCATATTGTTTACCAACTTCAAATCTTTTTTGTTTCCAATTACTGTTCAGTTCTAATTTTGTAACAAGATAACCAAAAGCCATACTTTTTCCTTTCCTTAAAATTCTACTTTAATTGCATCCCGAAACCATTTTGGAGTAAACTCAATAACTGAATCAAATGCAGCATCGAAGATAAACGTGTCCGACGAGTCAAGAATTCCCCTCGTCGTGCGACCACTCATCTGAGAAATAGTCTGAGCCGTTACGGCGCGATACCAAAGCTTTCCACGGGGACTGCTGTAAATTCTTTTAGACACTACCTTGTCGGTTGTATTTGGAAATGGAACTTTTGGAATTATATTAAATCTAGCCAAGTCTCCATGTAGGTCGAGACCTCTCTCGCATGATGGGCTTACCAGAATACCATCTTTTGAATCGAAAAACTGTCTTATTTTTTCATTCTTATCGTATGTGTTATGGGTTATGCACCTGCTACTCAACCCTGCTATTGCCTTTGCACGAGTATAACTCACTGCGTGTATAATCCCTTTAACTCCTTTGTACATATTTATTGTTTTCTCTACTTCTTTGTAAACTTCATCTTCTGATTCACCATATTTTAATTTCTTGATTGGCTTATAAATAATGGGACGATTTGAGATTGGAATCGGCGAATCTATTTCTAAATAATCAACATCGTTAATATCCAACCCTAATAATTTACATGCTATAACTTTCGGTAGCATGGTTGCAGACATCATAACGAATCTTTCCGCATGTCTGAGTAAATATTGCTGGGTAAGTTTTGTGTCTAACCAAAGCGGTTGGAATCGGAACTTTTCATCGTGTTCGAAAATCCAATCTTCTGTTATATCGTTTTTTAGCATATTTAATTTCAGGCACATTCTCGACAATTTGTTTAGCTCTAATTTTGATTCATTGTCTAAATGGTCTTCGGCTTTAAGTAATTTTACAACTTTTTCTCCCAATATTTTTAACGTTTTGTCTGCCCACTCTTTCCAAGAGTCTAATTTTGTAACGTATTTGGGCTGATCCAGCTTGAATTTTTCCAGCGTTTTCGGATGAATATCCAATGCGATAAAATCTATTAAAATATCTTCCAACACATCAGCTTCATCAATTATTACGGTTTTACGCTTTGAAAATCTACCGACATAATTGGTCTCATTTTCGTAATAATGCATGTTGAGAATGGTAAAAGTTGATTGTAGTGCAGTTTTTTTCGCATCCTCATAGGCACAATCAATTTCTCCGGTTTTGTATTCATCGCACTGTTGGAAGCATCTGTCTGCATTGTACGAAGGTAGTAGACTGCATGGATAATTACCCCTACCCTTGAGCTGATACGCTTCTGTAAAATCTTTTGCCAACTGATCCTGTAATATTTTTGAACTGCAAAGATAAAGAGATTGATTCGGATAGTTTAGATGATGGGCAAGAGTCATTCCGATAGGACTTTTACCGCTATTGTGAGTTATGGTATAATCTCCCAAGCAATACAATCCGTCTCCATCTAATCTGAAACCATAATAATTGTCTTTTGTTATTGGTATTATTTCAAATTTTGTTAATGAAATTTGGTATGGAACAAAATCGAATAATGTTTGTGGTTTTATTCTATAAAGCCTAGAATCGAAGAATAATTTTCCCACAACTAAATAATCTTTTACCGATATATTAATAACATTAAAAATATTTTCAGATTGAATACACAGCAAGGATAGTACGTGATCCAAATTTACACTAAAATGTAATCCGCCGTCTTCCGGTTCTACAATAAACATATCACCAGCACCGCAACAAATTTCTAATACTTTTCTTGGCTGACCATATATGCTCATTAATAAATCATCAGCCTTGACATCCTGAACCATTTTAACAGTATTATCAAACATTCTGATCGGAGTATCTTTTCCGTGACAGCCGGTAGGGGCATTTATCATTACTATTTTCTTTCTACTTTCCAACACATCTTTAACAATTTTGTGCTGAAACGGTTCTAGTCCGTTCTTGAATTTAGGATTAGAAAAGGGGATTTTATTGGTAATTTCCATCGTCAAGTTTTTCTCCGTCATTAGAAAATAGTAGTGCCACTAAAAATTATACTTATATATTCTCTCTATAAAACTAAGAAAATCTTTTTTACTCATTGTATTTTTAGCAGTATTACAATATTTACAACACGATACAGAATTATTTTTTGTATATCCGAATTTGCTATCGAACCTATCAATTCCATTGTATTTTACAATTATGTCACTTGTTTTATTACCCTTACTATTTCTATCGGTTGCAAAACTAGAGGCAATATTTCCACAATAAATGCATTTATTGGTTGAGAGTTTTATAAAATCGTTAAGCGACAGGTCTGATATGATTTCTCTCTTTTTACTTCTTTTTTCTATTGTTGATTTATAAAGTTGTTTCCACGTTGCAAGCGTTCTATCCTTTTCCTTGTTTGGTGGGGTAAGTCGGTTACAACCACAACTTTTGCTCTTACCGCTTCTAATACACTCTCCTGTTGTAATATGTTTATTTCCACTTCTCTAATCTCAAATATTTTCCCATCGAATGTTTGGTGTTTTTTTTCTGCAAATTCATCATAAGCAAACAATGCAGGCGAAACACAGAAGCATACAAAACTAATTATTATTAATTTTTTCAACATTGTGAGACATCCCTTCTTTTTAATTTTTCAAATACAAGGAAATAACTGTGAAATTTTCTCGCGTTCTGTTTAAGGATTCTATTGTTTTATTATCATAACTTACATAATAATTACTTGAAGTAAATCATATGTCCACCGCTTCATTTAAGTTTACCAAAAACTGCTCAGAATAAGTTCCATCTTCTCCTACTCCCGATATTTTTTTAATTGTAATCCAGTGCATGGATTCATTTGTTGGTTTAGGTTCTATTTTGGTTATAATACCTACAAAATCAGTCTTATCGAAACCTATCCAATAAAAACCATGCGTAACTTTATCTCCTATTTTAAAATATTCACATTCATAGAGTTTGTATTTTCCTCCAAATTCACTAGCATTAATCGGAATCATTACACAAAAAACAAACAGTAGAATCATGCAAATTTTTTTCATATAAGCATTTTTTTTCTTATAAAATTTACAGCAACTGGTTATATAGTCTCTGTACAATTCTTTTTTCTCGGTACAAGACAAATCTTTTTCAGTAAATAAAACACAACCAGAACAAATTTCTATGATTTTAAAATCTTCAAGAATTTGTGGGAGGTATGGCATTTTTATCATTCTTCCGCAAACGTTTCGTTCTTCTGATCGGCTTTTTGTGCTTTTCTTTCTTTTTTTAATCGACCATAAGGCATATAATAATAAAGCGAACAATCTTCTATCTCGCAATCGATTCGCCCCTCCGTCTCAGAGCAAATGCAATCCAAGCACTTTTCCCTAATGGCTTTCGACATACTCGGTCTATTTTTATCTCTGGTTTTTTTAACCAATCCTGCTTTTAATTTTCTGTGATATTCTTCCAGTCCTTTATTAGCCATCAGAGTAATTCTTTCTTAAATTTTTTGAATTCATTACTGTATTTATTCAATAATAAATCGATTCCGTCCTTTACGAGTTTTGCTACTGACAAATTACCCTCGTTCGCTATTTTTTTTAGTTTTATATACTTACCAATCGGTATACTAATTGTAATATTTTTGTTACCTTCTATTTTAGTTTCAGTCATAACAACCTCCAATTTTTAATAAATCTGATACAAAACATTTCAAACAGTGGGCATCTTAATTAATGTTATTTAAACTGTCAACAGTTAAAATTAAGTAATTTAAAAAAATTTATAACAATCGAAAGCAAACACAAGAAAACATTGCAGCCACCCACCACGATCCAAAATTATTCAATCTTATACGTTGTATTTAATCAAATTAGACATTTAAATACTATTCATCAACCAGAACACGCTGGATTGGCAGGGAAGTCCCTAGCGGCATTCTATTGAATTCTTGCGAATTCTCCAAAATACTTCTCTTCTGCTATTCTATAGGCAGAATCTGCATCACCAAGAACACTAAAAGAACCAAGATGAAGTGATTTGCCGCCAATCCCTATCTGTGCGCAAAATTTTTTACCTCTTTTATGCCAACGAACACCCTTGATTCCAAGCTTATTATTTTTTTGTACATTTCTGTTAAATTTATTTTGTTGATTAGTTGCAAGCCTTAGATTTTGTTTTTGATTATCAAGACCGTCACCATTTTTATGGTCAACCTGAATATCATCGGGTGCGTCCGCGATCTCTCGATGCATGTGAATTGTTTTAGATTTACCATTTATCCAAACAGTTCTTACCGCATACCATTTTTGTTCATCGCAATGGGCACACCATCTGAACTGGTTTAGCCTATCAAAATCCTTATCATCTACAGACACAACTCTGTCTTGTGTTAATTTGATTTCCTTCAACCTCTTCCTCCTTTTTAACTTCCACAGTTATGATTATACAGACTGTGCCTGGTGCACAATTCTTTAGCCGTGAAGTACGATCCACAGAAGCATTCCGGTGCAATTCTATTATCCAATTCTACGTAATGTTTCAGACAGAATGGACAACACGCAGGCTTACCATTGCTCATACTGCTTGGATTTGCCATTCTCAAACACTCCTTAAACTTTTTTTATTTTTCCATAATAATTTGACACGTTTGGCACGCATTTTGACTCAGGACTTGTTCGCATCAAATATCAGCACATCAAATATCAAATATCAGCATATCAACTATCAGTATAACGAACTAAGGTTTTTTGACAATTTAAAATTTCCGTACTACGTTCCACGTTACAAGTGATAGAATTTGTAGTGCCGTTTATCAATTTATCAGTATATCCTATATCCTATATCCTGTATCCGTTATCCGTTATCAGCGTATCACGTATCCCATACCCTTTGTTAACACAAAATACCACAAAATACATTATTTTGTTCGATTTACATGATAATTGATATACTGATAGTTGATATGCTGATATTTGATATTTGATATACTGACAGTTGGTATGCTGATATTTGATGTGGGATTTATTGGTATCAGCACGTCCCGTATCGTTTATCCCATATCCCATATCCCTTGTCCCTTGTCTATCCGTCAACTCTTGTCTCTGTTTGAATACACAATATCTTTAATATCTGAAACTAGATTCGCTGAATACCATTCATCATAATCTTGTAGTTTTCCACTCAATATCCACTTCGATATTATATACAATCCTGTAATGTATGCACCTCTGTATATTTCACTCTTTGTATCGTTTCTTCTATAATTATGTTTTATTTTATTATTGATATGTCCAATAACCTTAGACACGTATGTAACAACACCGCAGTTCTCGCTGTTTCGTTTCAACTTATACATATTATCATTCAATTCCTTTTCGCAAATAGCCTTAAATGATTCTTTGTCTACTTTTGTTATTTTGTTATTTTCTGAACAATTTTCCATGTTCGTGTTTATTATCAATCGCAAAACATTGCTATATTTATTATTTCCGTACAGTTTAGTAATATTTAGTAACCTTTCCCTTGTCTTTGCCACTTTTACATTTTTACACGAACATATATATTCTATTTCTTTTTTTAACAATTCAAATCCTTTGTCGTGACTATCTTCAATAACTTTTTCAACCTGTTCATCCATAACATTGTAAAATTTAGCAAGCGATAATATCCCGAAACTTGTTATCGCTTTTGTTATATTACTAAATTTTTCAGTCCCAAAAATAGAGGAAAATTTTTCACTCACTGCATAATGAAAATTACTTATACTGTAATGTGCCTTTTCGGTATGACATTCCTTGTCTGTCCAGCCCATCAAATTAAAGAAAACATCAGGAGTGAATAAGTTTTCGATTCCATGATATGTTGCTACTCTCTTCTCGGATTTTACTGTAGCCACGTTGCGATTCCTTTCCTTTGTAATTTTTAATTGTATAAGTTTTTAGCTGTCGGCGACAGCCGACTACATTTGTTGCGTCCCACGCTATACATTATATGCAAATTTGCACAAGAACGATCTCATTACCCCGAAAGATAAAACCCACCAACTCTGTTGGAAATTATTATAGGTCAGAATTTGAAAAATTTAATACCTTGTCCGTACAGTTAAGGTCAACTAGCCAATACAGGATTTTTATTGGTCTATTCCGACTTAATACTCTATGGGATTTATCTACTGTTTACCCACGCCCTCTTAAGCTTTTATATTAATCTCAAAATTATCATTTAGTAGAATTTTAATTTTTACTATTAATATGGAGTACGGACTCATGCCCTTTTTTTATTGATTTGCTTTCATTTCGTATTTTTCTATTGCTTCTTTACAGGTTTCAACATTAAACGACTCGAACACCCAACACCATTTAACAGCTTCTATTCTTTCATATCCATAGTCAGAAATTAATTTAGCTACGAATTTTTGCTTTTCTGTAGGTTCGTATTTTTTTAGAGAATTGCCAGATTTGTTTGATTTAATTATAGTCATTGTTTATTTTTCTATTTTATGTGAAACAATGCATGATAATTTAGCAATGATCCATCTTGTTTTGTATGGGTCTTTTTCTAAGACTTTTAAAGCATCTTCGATCGTACCGATAACACTATCATCCGATCCGAATTTCATATTATTTCCGGTAGCTTTATTCAATATCATACATAATTCTTCATCTACTATTTGATAAATATCGACATTGTCTTTGTTAGGAATGCTAACTCTTGTATATTCACTCATAATATATTCTCCGTAGTGTTTTCTTTATTAGTTTGTAAAATTTATTGATTAGATTTCATCTCATATTTTTCTATAGCTTCTTTACAAGTTTCAACATTAAACGATCGGTTAAACTAGACAAACATTTCTTTTTGAATTTGTGAAATTCTACGTTTAGACATTTCGTGGTAGCCTAAATCAATACCAATTCCTTTACGGTTTAATTGTTCTGCAACCTTTAATGTGCTTCCCGATCCACAGAATGGATCAAGCACTATATCCCCTGCCTTTGTACTGCATTTAACCATACGTTCAACGAGGCGTTCCGGCCACATGGCATAATGCTTTTCCGACGAAGGCTGTGTAGGTATTTGCCAAAAATCAGAATCATCGGTCAATGGTATTTTGTATCCAGTACAATTTGCTATCCAAAGTATATCTTTTTCTGTAGGTTTTCTTCCAGTTTCATCTATAAAATAACCTAACATATCGAAAAAGTTATCTTCGGTAGTTCTTTCTTCTTTATATTTCCAAACATCGCCAGGGTTTTTCATGCCGTCATTAGGTTGCATGTCTCTGTCCCTATATGTAATCTGTCCAGTACCTTTATCCCATTCTGACTGGCCCTTTGCGATAAGTTTATTACCACCCCAACGGTTAAGTGGTGGGCATTTTTCACGTATGGCATCCAAGTCAAAATAATATTTCTCTTGTTTTGCGAACATAAAAATATATTCATACTTCTTTGAGAATCTATCGGTTACGCTTTCCGGCATAGCATTCAACTTGTGCCAAATAATCGTATTTCTCAACACCCATCCAGAATCCACAAGGGCAATGGCTACTCGGTGAGGGATTAATAATTGGCACTTAGAATGATAATTCAGTTTGCTTTGTTTATATTTTGGCTGTCCTTCTCGCAATCCACCAGTATTATAGTCACCCCCGGCCCCCCCACTTCCTGAATAAGAATCCGCTATATTCAAAAAGAATACCCCGCCATTCCTCAGTACCCGCCATGCCTCTTTTGCCCATAGCAAGGTATGTTCGACATACATTTGCGGTGTGGATTCTAGGCCGTATTGCCCTTTCCATTCCCCAATTATCACATCAGGAATATCGTATTTGCGGAGTGCGAAATATGGTGGGGAAGTAATTACCGCTTGAACAGATTCGCTTTCAATCAGCCACGTATCAAATACTGAGTGCTTGTATATCATAATTATATCAAATTTTCTTCAGTAGAATTTTCTCTATTTATTAAATGCATATCTTTTAAAACAATACAATGTTTATTTTCTATTTCTTTCTCTCCAACTATTTCAGCGACTAATTGAAATCCTTTGCTAACTAAATATTCTTCGACTATTTTCTGTTGTTTTTCGTCTAGCAAATTAAACTGTTGAATAAATACATATTTTAGTTCAGGATTAAGCGAACTGATAAGAACAGGTACTATTCTCAACAACTCACCTGTAGCAAAGTATTGTTCTTTGATGGGCTTACCGGATAATAACAATTCACCTTTTTCGTTTATTTCAAGATTATCGAATGGTAATTTTTTAGATCGAATATAATCAATTTTAGCTTTTATCGTCTCTGCTTGTTTTGTTTTATTATTATCAAGTTCGGATGATTTCAGATCATGTTTTTGTTTTTGTTGTAAATAATTTTTATAAGCAATATTCTTATTATTGTTCTGCGTGGCTTCTTTGATGTTATTATCTATTTGCTCCATACTTTCTAATTTTTCTGGTTGAGACATAGAGGCGATATATCTCTGTCCAGCATTTATCTTATTGTCTAATTTGTCTATTTTTTGTTCTATTTCTTCTCTTTGTTTTACCAATTCGTCTACTTCTTGTTTGCATAGTTTTAATTTTTCTTTGTTTCGTACAATGTCTTGTTCCAGTTCTATTTGTTTTGTATTAAAACTGATTATGTTGTTTTTGGTTTCAATTAAAGATTCTATGTTAATTTCATTAACTGGTAAAACTTCTTCAGTCGTTCCAATGCTTTTTAATTCTCGATTGATATAGGTATGTTCAGATTTAAGATTTTCGAGTTCAGCATCGAATTTGCTCGTATCAATGCCCAAAACTTCTGATTGTTTTTTACTATCTAATGCGAGGAAGGATCGGGGCGATATGAGGAATACATTGAATAGATCGTTAAGCCACTCCTGATTCAATATCATGTTATCAGGAGCTTCAAAAGTAACAGACGTACCATCTTTTGTTAGTTTCCGTATGACTTTAATTTTTACTTTTTTTATTTCATCGAATAGTACCATTTCACCTTTAGCAGATGCACTATTTTCACCGATAAACCTGAATCGTTCCGCAATAAAAGGATTATTGCCTTTGCTACTTTTTTCAGCTATTCCTTGAAATAAGAACCAAATCGCATCTAATCCGAGAGTAGTTTTACCTGCTCCATTTTCACCGATCAAGTAGGTAATATTTTTGTCAAACGAAACTTCTATATGTGAATATTTTGCAAAGTTTTCCAATTTAATACTTTTAATTTTCATTTGCTTTCTCCTAAATAACGATTTAAATACCAGATAGCTTTTTTTATATCTTCATCGGTATCTTCTGTTTTTCTTCCAGCTCTAAGTATATATTTTGTTGCATTGCCAAGATGAAAGCCAAGACTGAATGCTTCTATCACATCAATTACTTCCACGCCATTAGACTGATAATGCCGTGGATGATTTATATTGTCTGTTACTTTGTCCATTAATATCTTTCTATTTATAAAAACCAAACAACAGGTAAAACAATTGTCGGAAGCAAAGCCATTGCAATTCTAATATATTTTCTATCGCTTACTTCGGAATATATTATTGCCGAATAACTAAGAATCGAAATCGTAACAAGTATTTGTTTTATTAATAACATTTTATTTTGTTAATGCTAAAAACTTTGATTCTTTTATTTTCTCATAAAAAGTTTGTTGGTTTTGAGCATTATAAGCATAAGGTAGAAACACCTCCATAAATTCTGCCTGTTGTAATTCAATCATTGAAATTTGTATATCTACCCAATCAGATACCAACTTCCAGGCGGTTCTTTCCGCTTGTTTTTCGACTTTTTCGTAAGTACCATCCCTAGGTCTTTTAATTTCTGATTTTAATATTTCACAACAAGCATCTATTTTGGCTGGTAATTTAAACGATACATTATTGCCGGATACAAAAATTATAAAACAAATACTTTCCAGTCTACCTATCGAATCGTATCGCTTCATAATATCTTTAGCACCGTGAGTAACTAATTTAGATTCTATATGGTTGATCGATCTTTCTATCGGTACAGTTGATGTATAGTTTTTAATCATGTTTAATAATTGTTTTTAAGTTATGAAGAAATCAACCTAGCGGAGAAGGAATTAGACTCCGCTAGGGACACCCTGCTTGATACTGGCTTTTTAACTGTCTTTTAGGAAACAATCAGCGAACCTAATTATACTCCTCTTTTAATTTTATAGAATTTCAACAACCAGTGTATTAAGTGTCTACGACATTGATTTCGATTTCCACAATATATGTGAATTCCGTATTTAACCTGAAAAGATACGATAGTCCCGTAAATCGAATTAGCCTTAACATCTGAATAAGTAGTTTCTGGACATAGCAACTCTTCCTCACTACATTCAATAACCAATCCGGCAAATTCCAATGTACTTAAAAATTTAATTGTTTTTTCAAATCTTTCCCTGCCTTTGCCTATGCTTCCATAAAAATCAGACTGGCTTTTCCTTTCTATTCTTATCTTATCTTCAAACCCTTTGATTGAATAATCTGCACCTGATACTCCTAAGCATTGTTTTAGTGAATTTATATTCAGATCATTAAAAGTGTAAGGTAGTTGTTCTCTAGTGTCGTAGACAATACAAAATCCTTCCGGTATTGGCGGTATATAATTAAATTGAGTTGTTGTTAATATTTTATTCGATTCGTGTCGCTTCGATCTGATGATTGTCAATTTTGAAAATTCTTTCTATTTTCCTCTAAAAATGTTCCTGGCAGGCGCAAGAACAAACCTGCCAGGACTCCCAAGAAAACATGCTGGTTTTACGAGGATTTACCAGCAAACCTGTTACGACCAATCAGAATTTTTCGATGTAGACGATGCAGAAGCAGCCGAAGCATTCGAAGCATTCGAAGCACCCGAACGACTATTATGATTGTACCAGTCAGTAATTTCATTAAATCCAGTCTTTTCATTAAGCACAACATTAATACCAACCATTGCGTTTTTCATGGCTAATCTTATCGCAGTGATAAAACCCTGTTTCACGCCTGTTGGCTTTCCATCTTTCTTGTCTAAGAAATTATCATCATCCCATTCGAGATGATCTAACTTCGGATCGTATGGAAACCTGCTTGGATATTGTTCGGATAATTTCTTTGCAATGCCGGATTTGTCCAAATATGTTAAAAAATTTACAACTCCCTTTACATGTCCAAAATTAGCGGACAATAAAATGGAATTGTTCGATCCTTCTGAATTTTCAGGATCGCGAAAAACTGTGTTGTATTGAAGCGGCTTCCCCTGCTTTGTCGTCTTGTCTTCAGCCATTTCTAAAGATTCTGGTGTCACTACGTGCTTTCCTTCTGCCATTTTGTCGAATCCGACTGGAGCTTTTCCATCTTTGTCTGATTTTACTATACTCATTTCAACCTCCTTCTTTCTTGTGAAAAATAAAATACAAAATAATCGATACGTAAAATTTAATTCATGTTATACCTCCTTTTTTTAATTTAGTTTTTTATCATGGTGATGATTTTTCAATTCTTCTATCTGTTGATAAATCCAATGCAGGCTACATTCGATATTGCATAATTTTAAAAGTATTAACGTACATAGAATAAGACAGAACCAAACAAGAACTATTAAAGATATAAGCAGGTAAATCATAATTTATTTTTTTACTTTTAAAGTTATCTTTTGTTTTTTGCCCCAAATATTAGGCGTGTCTTTCCGTCTAAGATAAACATGAGATATATAAACTACAATATTTTCTTTATTATGTTTATTGGAAGGCATACCGAAATCTATCCACCCTGTGATAAATTTATATTTTTTGTTTTTTTGTAGTTTTTTCATTTATTCTTTTTTAACTTTTCAATATCCCATATCCAAAATTTAAGCATCATCATATCATGCGATAAATATTCTAATCTGCGTGGATTGCTTATAAGCTTAACTTGCTCGCAAAATACCCAGTCATTTCTCACAATCATAAGAAGGATAGCGATACCGAAGGTAATTAAAATTATTGTTATAATTGCTATAGTTGTTGTCATTTTATAAATTATAAATTATTCAAAACCTTAAATTCTTCGCCCCATTCTTCTGCTGTTTGTCCCTCTTTATACTCAGGCATTTTTATTATTGCATATATTTTGCAGTAGCACTCGGTACAAATGTTAGGGTTTAAATCTGGAATATTGACAACTTCTTCCTTTGGTGTGTTTTTGCCTTCTGGTATTGGAAATATAGTCATCAACGCTTCGTTATCGCACAAATTACACACAAACATAAATTATTCCAGTTTAAATATTTTCTTAAAATTTAACGGCAATCCATTTAATCTTTCCGATCTCTCTCCGCACCATTTACAGAAATATCCAGGTTTATCGAAACTGATCTGCGGAGGAAATACTAACTGTTCGTTTATGTACTTTTTCTCTACTATTCCCGCATAATCAATTTCAGATTTCAAATCTTGCCCAATCATTTTTCCTTTGATGTATGGAGCGCAAGTCAGGGCTTTATTGTACGACGGATTGTTATCCCCTTGAAAAATCAAAACCACCATCATATTGTATTGCGAGAACGGCTTAATCAGTCCCATGTAACGATTAACTATACCCGAAAGGCTTCCATAGGCTCTTAAATCCATCTGTACCTGCTCTGTTAAGCTTCTTAGTGTTTCCCCCCTTTTAAGATTCTCGACTTTTGACTGATACGCTTCATCTTCCAATCTTTTTGACAACTCTATATTAATCCAATAGCCAAAAGAATCGAATAACACCGACTTAAATGGAAATGTACCTGCTTTTAGTTTTTGATAACAATCATCCAGAAAATCAAGAAAATCTTCGTGTGTTGTAGGGTTTACCACCCTGTTACCTCTCGATGTCCAGTCTAATACTACTTTTTTTATCCAATCTTCATGCTTTTCATCTGTTAATTTTCCTACTTTTGTAATTGATTCGAGAGAACTCGCAAAATTTCTTTTTTCAATGTAAATGTCGAGTATTGGTTCAGGCAATGATTGAATACATGATGTACTCTTGCCCGCACCGGCTTCATCGCTGTATATTACTATTACTTTGCCACGAGAGAGGTTACTAAGTTCGTCAGATGTTGGTCTTCTCATTTCGCACTTTCTTTATTTATTAAAATTGTTATGTCTTTTTCTAATTTGTCTATCTTATTTTTATTTGTTACACATGCAAAAACCAAGAAACATAACAATACTGTTATCAATATAATAATAAAACATATCTTGTTTTCTTCGTGTTCTTTCATTTTATTTTTTCGTTTATTTTGTTTTTATTACTTAATTTCTGATAAGTTATTAATTTCGTTAGGTATCCATAGCGAAAAGGTAGCTTTGTTTGCTTATCTCGTCTTATATAAAGTTCCATGCAAATTTATTTTTAGCCGAAAACAATCAATTTCGCCGAGATGTATATATTTCACATCAGAGACATCGCCAGTGAAATCAATTTTGATAAAAATACTTTCAAGCGTTTCCGTCTTATATGATAACTGAACAAAATTATTTTTAAATTCATTTAAGGTAAATTCCTGAAATAATTTACATGAAAAATAAACTAAAACTTTTAGCTTGGAAGTATCCCTATATTTTGAAATATCTACATCTGTCGAATACGATATTTTATTCAGGTGAAATATTTGCGGATAGGGCAGATTTCCACTGCAATACATATTTGTGTCAGATTTAAGCTTAACAATATTTTGGAATAATTGCATATACTGTCCAATACTAAATTTAAAATACCAAACACTCCCAAGAAAATACAAAGGAATTGTTTCGGTATCATACAAGATATAATCTTCGCCCGCTATCAAGACGTGGTCTTTTACTTCTACTACTTTTTCTGTTTTGTTCATTTTTTATTTCCTGTCTTTCAAATTTTGTCTCTTTTCTTGTATCTATCTTCTGAGATTCCTATCGAACATGCCTCGTAAAAATCACATTTAATAGGAGAAAAACACGATCCTTTTCGCATCGGCCAGTAATTTTCTTTGGCACAGCGTTGAATACCTTGTGCTGTCAATTTACATAATTTTATTAACTCATTCTCGTTAATTTCTTGTCGATAAAGCTTGATTCCAAATTTTTTAGTTTCGTAATTATAATTAACAAAATAATGTCGAGGTCTATTCGTAATATCTGTTAGGCATCTGTTATAATACTGTTCAATCGTTTCTTTGTTTTCATTATATTCCAATTCTGGTACTTTTATAGGAAGTATGACGCAGAATTCATACGTTGGATTCGATAAAAAATATATACCGCACTGATCCTCTATTTTGAATTTAAATTTATCTTGTTTGTAATCATCTATTCTTTTTGTAGTTTCAAGTTTAAGAAAGAACTTGCCAGAAACATGACGAAAATCTATAAATCCGTGTATTTGCGGTAATCCATCTCGTTGTATAGTAAATTCTTTTTGCGATTCAAAATCTTGATTAACGATGTGCTTTGTTATTTCCAACATACTCATACCATCGATAATTGCTCTTGCCTTTTGCAACCATACAGTATTTTCTTCGCCAGTTATATCAACTTTTTTTTGACTCAGACACGAATCAACATAAGAACCAATGTTTAACGCATCAGATTTTCCAATCAATTCATAGCCGGATATAGATGTATGATAATATAATTTTTCACATCTTAGGAAGTTTCTTATTGCTAAATATGATATTATTGGTTCATTATTAGCCATGTATTCGGTACACCTGAAATAGTTAGGTTTACTACAAAACCCTGTTGGAATATAGGAATTACAGGGAGCTTTTATTGAATTGTCTAGGTCTTTACAGATCATTTTATTGTTTTGGAAAATCAGGATTTATTTTTATTATTCTTCCGCATTCGCATTGAACAGTGGTTACTTCTATTTTGATATTTTTTGGCTTAAATGTTAATATTGGTGCTTTCCTGTAAGGTATCCAAGTATCGTATTGAAGCTCATAATCTGCTACATAAGACGTAATCGCATCGTCATGTACCGAATACCAAACATAATCACCGAAATTAGTTCTTCTGGCATAATAATTTATAGTATTTTGGTTAAGGCTGGCCATGCCAGTTTCTTTTATTGCTTCTTGGATTTTAATATTGTCCTCCTGCTTGATTCATCTATAATAATTGTATTTGTTTTTGTTGATTGTTCTTTATACTTTACAGGGTAATCAGGTCTAAATTTTGTTAATCCTAATATTCTAAAATACCAATTTCCAATCCGACATTGATAATAAAAACTACCCCACACCGGAAAATACAAAGGATGGCGCTTAATATTTTTCACAAATATACCGTAATCGAACAATGTAAACCACAGCAATGAAATTCCAAAAAGAGACGAATAGGTAATACCGACTGAAAATTTAAACAAAGAATAACTTTTGTATTTAAATATATTTTTCATTTTATTATTATCATTGCGTAGGAGGCGCACCCAACATACCCTATAGCAACTCTCTGTTGGGTTGTGCGCCTATTCAGCTATGATTATTTTATTTAAATATTTTAAAGAATCAACCAAAGGAGGTAAAAGCAAGAAGAGAATTAAAACCTCTTTTGGTTGCGGGCGCACGCCCCATCTATTACAAGAACTATAGACATACGTGATTTAATCTATACGCAAAGACCAGACTCAGAGGCAGCGTGTATGTTTTTGGTTGCCCGGCACAGGATATTCCTATCCCTATAGTTCTTATTTTATTCTTTTTTATTATCTATCTTGTTTTTCTTTTTATTGTTAATCGATTCATAAAGAATTGTAAATACTGCCTTGCTGAATTGTGGAATACCTCTTCGGCATTGTTCTCGTACTATTTTTTTGATTAAATCGTCTGGAAAGTTTATGAGTTTTTTCATTGTGATTGAAATTTTTCCTTATTTTGTAAGGCTTTTTGATATATATGATATATATCGTATATATGAATGAATTTTAGACTTTAACCTATTTTTACAATCTTGTCAATGGCTAATTTTAAGTAATTTTAAGATTTTTTATGATGAAATTTTACAGTGTTATAGGTTGTGTTTTTTATAATTTTTTGTTCATCTGTTGTACAACCGAAAAGTTTCCTCTCGATTACTGGTTGCCTCCTAAATATTAACTACCTAAGCAATTCGCTGGTTAATTCTTTTGATCTAGTTAATTTTTCTTGTTTTTCAAGCTTCTCGTAAGCCGCATCCTTGATAAAATCAAGCGCATCGTCTGAGATCGAGCTATTATATTTTCTCAAAAATACCCATGCTTCCAGAATTTCAGCTTTTGTTACCATCTTTCACCTCTTTCTTATCCGTTTTGCCTTAAATATTCAGGTTTTTTTTGTAAGTAGGGCAAACATCTGACTTGATAATAATTTTACATTTCAACCAAAATTTACAATTTCCGCAATATTGTTTCTTATTTTCCTTTTCATCCATTTTTCACGCTCCTATCACGAACCTTTCCTTTCCAGTCTATTAAATTTCCATTATATCGCCTGACGGCGTGGGTTTTACTCTTCGGGGTAATGTGCCGTTGCGAATACAAATTGGTAATTAATGTCATATGCAAGACGCAACAAGTGCAGTCGGCTATCGCCGACAAAAATAGACAGTCTCAGCTTTCCTTGTTTATTATTTCATAGCACTTATTCTGTTTGTGCCTTTACAGCATCTTCCATTAACAATTCCAATCTGACCTCATCAGCAAGACTATTACTTATTTTCAATTCTTCGGTCAAACATTTTTCGTACTGTTTACATAGTCTTCTCACGTCAAGGAGATTCTCGGTCAAGGTCTCTACCCTTCTATTCGATACTTGCAATCGTATGATAAGATTTTTCAGCTCTTCTTTCATTTTTACCTCTTTATTCTTCAACTGTATATAAATGAAGTAGGTGATAGGCATCGCCTAATCTTTGCTTTGCATACGCATGTGTATGTAGATCGGCTAGTTCTCGTGATTTATATAAACCACAAACAGTAGTGAATAAATTATCAACACCGGCTGTATCGTTCAGATATATATTCAGCCACCCTTCAACTGCTCTTTCTACTTTTCTTTTCGGTTTTGACGGAGGAACAATTTTTATCTCATCCCAAAAAACAGAAGGATTTAGATCGGACTCGTCCATCCGCCCGGTTCTGGTGAATTTTATTGTGAAATTTCCAAGATTATCTGTAACCGTAATTTCAAAATAAGAATTATTCGTTTTCGGTGTTGCCCTCACAACATACCATCCATAACGAACATGAAACACCCTATCATTAACTTTTACAGCACTAAAATCATTTTCCATGTTATATTATTCCTTTCATTATTAATTTTTTTACTTTCAGTGCATCGTACATCAGCCATTGTGCCAGTGCCTAAAAAAATTAAGTCATCAAAAGTGTCTATGGTTGATGGTTTTTTCCCATGCGGCACACATTCAGAATATTCACTTCCATTGAAATAATTCTTCCGATTAATTTCTACCGAGTGTCTTTTGCTATAATAAAAATCAAACAATCCATCGGTTGACATTTTATCCTTTCTCCTGCTGGCGACAGCCAGCTACATTGTTTCGTCTAGTCCATCAGATTGATTACCAATTTACACTAGCAACCGTCCATTACCCCGAAAGACAAAACCCACGCCATAGGCGACATTTAGTTAGAAATATTCTTTTCTTTATACATTTGAATGAATTTTATAAATTGTATTGTTCTCCCAAAGATTATCATTAATTATATTACAATCAGGGCAGACATGATTGGTTCTTTTATTATAAGTTAAGAATTTGCGATCACATTTAAGACACGACACCTCTTGTTGCTTTATTTTTTCTTCTTTTTTTTGTGTGATTATTTTTGGTTCTTTCTTTATAAATCCATACTGCCAGAACGACTCCTTGTATAATATTTTTGTCCAAATTGCGTTATAAATACATTGGAAATGTCCATGAATTGTTCTAGCGGCGTGTTTCACACTATCATATTGTCCCATCAATTCTCCATCCAGTCCTGTTCTCAATATTACTTTTTCTGTTTCCATCTTATATCTCCCAAAATAAAATGAACGATTGATTAGTTTTTCGCGGCTTCCCTTGTATTATATTTATGTTTATGTCTTTTATAATAATCTTCACATAGAGTTATTTTCGAGTCAAAACTTATCAACAAGCTGTCTTTTTTATCTTCACAATGTTTAAGAGTAACAAAAGGAGCAAGGAACGGTATTTCTTTTTTACATTTTTTACAAATTATATTTGAATTCACAGTCTTGATTCCACCTCCGGTTTATTTATTTCGCAATTTTTTATATTACAACGTATGCCATTTGTACTATAACTTTTTACGTGAAAGCGACTGCCTTCTTCATGTATGTGTTGTACCCATATTTTTTTATTTTTTCTTTTTATTTTCATGTTTATATTCTTTCTTCAAACAATTCAAACATCGGTATTGATTCGCTTCGTTTTTGTTATTACTGATATGCACTAATTTCCAGAATATCAATTCATCGCATTTACCACAGGGAGCATATAGACAACAGCATGCTTTACATATATTCTTTGTCCAGTGGAAAAGTAGAGACTTGGATATTCCACAATGATTGCAAGTAAACTCAGTAGTTTTGATAGGCATTTGAAATTTCCTTTAAACAATTATCCCCAATAACTGCATTCATCGTCTGCCGACGATTCTGGTTGTATTTCATAATCTATTTTATCTATGGACTTATAAGTCGCAATAGCATCTTTTATTTCATATCCGTTGGTTATCAATCTGTTTATGTATCTTAATCGCCAGTTATTTTTATTTCGAGAATTGTTTGTTTTGTTCATAAATTATCCTCTGTAATTAGGTTGGATTAACCTATTGAAAAAGAAAGCCCTTTCGACTCGGCAGTTATAAATTTAACGCCGACGGGTATGCTTCCGGTTGATTTAATATAGGCAATGATAGGCTTTTTTAATAAATGCACTTCTGTCTTGCAGGCTTCTTTCAAATTTTCTTCGCACCATTGAATAGCTTTTTCTTCTTCTTCGATGTCGATGCCGTCTTGGCTTTTTCTTAATCCAAATTTGTGTCCATTTGGCAATATTAATTGCTTTGATCCACACTGTTCCATGTAATTCTGCATGAATCCTTTACAACAATCTTCGATGAATTTCTGTTGTTTTTCTATTTTGGTCTTTTCGCATTCCAACCAAAACTTTAAAATTTCTAATTTTTTTTCTAGCTCAAAGTATTTATCAGTAAGAGCGACGGCATGATTAATACCCATTTTTTTAGGGTCTGGTGGTTTTAATTCTACATTATCCTGACAGTCTCGATTGTCATCGAGTAATTTACCAAATTTATCTTGATTGCTTTCGAGTAATTTATCTAATCCATCTTTTAATGCTTCTAAAACATCATCCATTTGATTTTCTCCTGTTTAAAGAATTATTTTAATATTGGAAACATTTGCTTCCAATATTTTATTAAAAGTTTCCAGCGATTAGTTAACATTATTTTATTATCTCTGGCTAGATAATCCTTATGCTATCTACCGTTGTAGATTTTAATAGTCTCGTCGGAATCTTTACTCCCGCTTCCACCATTACCTCCACTAATTATATATTCTGTAAGGATTCCCCCCTCTCTGGCGAAATGGCGCTGAATGGTAGCAGATGTGATTATATTAACTCTATCGGATAACGCCGTGCGTTGCTTACCACCATCGCATAGCCAAAAAGCCATGCCAAGCATACACCCCAAAGCAACACATCCAATTATCTGTATTATTAATGTCGTTGATTTTTCCATTATTCGTCCCTATAATAATGTCCTGATTTTATTCTTCCGTTACTTTTTCTATCTCTGATTTTTTTATTCTTTTTGGTGCATTTACCGCAAAACCATTTACCTTCAATTAATTCTTTATTACATTCCAAGCCTAAGCAGATTCTCTTCTTCGTGGTTGTCAATGTTTTACCTCGTATAAATTGATAAAGTTTTTAGATTCTTCTATTGACCGTCTTCGGTTGTTATTTCTTCTGTTTTTTCGTTTATTATTGATTTTGTTTCTTTCTCAATTAAAGACTGGAAAGCCATTGATAAGCCTCCAAGCATTGCTTGTTCAGTTAAAAAGTAATCCATTTCATTCGGAAAAGTAATATTATCATCTACGAATCTTTTGGAAAGTTCTTTTATTCCATTGATTATGGTATCGTCTATATTCATTTGCTAAGTTCTCCTGCCTAAAATTATTTACGTGAAAATATCCACTAACTCACAAAGATTTATATAGATTTCGTAATAGCCATTAGAGTGACCATCGTTATATGCTTTTTGATAAATTTTATCTCTGTATTGTTCTGGAATAATATCCAGGCCTGCTTCTTCTTTAATGTAGTTTGTAATTACATCGTTAATATTACGCTGTCTTTCTTTATATGTTTCTAATTTTTCATTATAAGTAATTTTTTCTTTATCATATTGTCTGAGTGCTTCAATGTATTCTTCTAAATTTGTTGATGTATGATCAGGTGATAATATTGGTTTTATCGGAATTTCTGGATAATCTTCGTATTTTCTAGGGTTACTTTTTCCATAATTAATCTCCTGTTGATGATTTTCTTCATGTCTTATAATTCATATTTTCGGACTACCTGTCTGTTTTGTTCTACGATTTTCCAAAAAATGCTTTAGGTTGATTCCTACCTGAATAATCTGTTCTGGTGTGGCTGTCCATTTAATAGCATTAGCAAGTCGTGAAATTATCCAAGTATTGTTTTTGGTATAACCTTCTTGCGGATCAATCCTATCAATTGATGGTGCTGTGTCGTTGTGATGTATTCCGCGTAACAACGGAATACCTAGCAGAGGGCATTTCTCTGGTATTTGTATATCTTCGATTGTTAGACTAAATAATATTTTTTTTTGTTTAGCTCGATATTTTGCTATGGTGAGCAGATGTTTTTCCGTATTGTTATCAATCCATTTTTTTGCTTGTTTGTGTACCTTTTCGGTTCTGTTATATTTTCTCTTACATTCAAGACAATATGAATATAAGCCATCCTTCCTTTTTTTATCTTTGGGAAATGCCGTGATTAACTTTTTTTCTTTACATTTAAAACATTGTTTTGTGTTTTGCTGTTCTGTGGTATCATTCATAATTAATTTGTTCTTCTATTGGATTCTTATACCTATCCATTGTCACTAAATATCTGTATGTAGTCGAAGGATCGGCGTGTCCTAGTATTTGTTGTATCTTTTCTATCTTAATACCTTGTTCGATAGCTCTGGTAGCAAATGTATGTCGAAGTGAATGACCCACAACCTTTCCCTTTTTTAATCCAACTGCTTTCAATTTTTTTGTAATAACTCTACATATCTGTCGTCTTACAAGTCTTTTACCATTGATTCTGTCATTATTTCCGAGTGAAACAAACAAAGGCATACCATATTTGTCAGATATTCTATTCTTAGTAGATATTATATATGCATTAATCATTTCGTACAGAGGTTTAGTCAATACTACGAATTCCTTTTCGTTCTTAGCCTGATACCCTTTACGCTGAACCAAGAGAACCATTTTATCTTTTTGAAGCTTAACATCGTCTATGTTTGCTCTGTATAATTCTATGTCTCGCACACCTGTATAAAGCTTTAAATTAATGAATATGGCATCCCTGAGATTAATAAGATTGCTATAGTCAAGTGAATCTAATAATGTTTTAGCTTCGCCTGATGACAAAGAATCTCTGCTGTAGACGCCGCCGCGATTACCAGTATTGATAAAATCACTTGTTATGTTTGGATATTTCTTCTTTTTTTCCAACCATTTAAAAAACTTTCTTAAAATACTTATATTGAGAGATCGCGTCGCTTCGGATTGTTTTAATCCTGTTTTTTTATTGTTTTTATCGGTATGCTGTAACTCTCCATTGATATATTTTTCAATATCTGTGTGTTGCGGCAATTCTATCAAATTTTCTTTAAGAGTTATATCGAATGTTCTTAGCCAATGTTTATAAACTGTTCTAGTATCATTAGAATATGGTTTGTGATATAAAAATTCATCAATAAATGGAGTCAGTGAAAATCGTTGTAATTGATTTTCGTTTTGGCTATTTTGCTGATTATCAACTGGAATAAGATTTATCATTTTTATTTTAATCCTGCATCAATAAATTGTTGCGCCCATTTTTCAACACTTCCAAATTCGGCAACATCTCTACACAAGTGTTTAAATATTGCCATTCTTCATTGCCACTAAACCATGCAAGCAACACGAATCGCATTCCATGATCTTCTGCTGTTACCAAAACTTTCTGGAAAGGCAATGGCAGTGCTTCTGTAATTTTTATCCACATATTAATTCTTTTCTGTAAATTTTCTCAGTGCTTTTCTGACCACACTCGATCTGTTGTAGCCATAGCCTATTTCAATCTTGTCTCTCTTGACCAATCGATCTATTTCTTTGAGTATGTCTGGTTCTATTCTTATACTTATCTGTATTAATTTCATTGGCTTTCCTTCGTAATTATCAGGATAGTAATGTACTTAATTGTTCATCAGTTAATTTTTTTAAATTTAACGATTCAAGTATTTTTTCGGTTTTTAAGAAAAGCTGTTCGTGATTATATCGTTCGATAAGTTCTTTTGTTTCTAAATAATAATATGTATTATTCCATGTAGTTTTTCCTACCGCATCTAAACGAAAAACTTTCTCATTTCCATACATTTGTAGTGGTTCATTTCTAAGCTTTCCACCATTGTCTAAGATTATTTGAGTCTTGGTAATTCTTTCTACTTTTCTCTTACATAAATTACCATAAGAACCATAAAGTTCGTATATAGTATCACCTACTTTTACGACTGGAATATTTGAGTTATTTTGTTCCATTTTCCTTCTCACGGTTTGTATCTCCCATCCAGAACTGATGAAGAGAGAAAAACTACCAAGAGGACTCCCACCCTAATTCTTTTGATATTTCAGGAGTAAAACCACCAAGCTCTTCAAAAAGTCTTTTTTTGAAAATTTCACCGTATGGAGAACTCAAATATATATTTCCTGTAGGTGCAAATCTCCACAATTTACACATTGTGTATCGATCTAATGAATTAATTTCTTTTACAATTTTATCATCTAATTTCATTCTCGTTTGTATCTCCCTGCGAAGAAGGGTCTAAAACTTGCTGAACCGATAGCAATCACATGATTTATCTTTTCCATTGTTTTGTATTGCTAAACAGGTAAACTTGTCAAAATTATCACAATATTTTTTCTTGCTTTCTATTTTTTGTTTTTTCATTTTATTCTCTCTTTTTCTTTGTACGTTTTAAAATTTATTATGTAATTCATTATATCACACTGCATCACACAGTCAAGAAAAAAATTTAATTTATTTAAATTATTCTGAATCTTCTTCCATTTCTTCGCTAAAATCTGCCGCAATATCATAACAGAGTTTGATAAGTTTCTGTTTGTATTTTTCTTCTGATTTGCTTAGTGGTTCTTTGTCGTTTGCTATGGCTTCGTAACAGTTCTGTAAGTCATTATATGTATTTTCAAATTTGCAATAATCCATGTTACTCATTTTGTGATCTCCTTTATTTTAATTGTTCGACCAAAATATAATATTTTTGTATATATTCAACTCTACTTATTTTTAGTGCTTCGGTTATATTGTATTTATCTATTTTCATATTATTTCCTTTCTGTGTGATTCACTGTATCACAATATATCACAAAAAAAAATCAAGTCAAGAAGATTTTTTAAATTATTTTAAACAATACTTATCGGAGCGTCCATTTGAATTTGAGTTTATAAGGAAGTTTCATTTTTCGTATTTTTGCTTTGAGCTTATTTTTAATTTTTGCTACGCCATCATATCCAGATACCCACAAATAAGGATCATTACAAACGTATGCAAACAATTGATTTTCATCGTAATAACCATAACAGCATTGTATTTCTAGTTCTGGTTTTTTCATTTAATTTTCACAAACTCCGGCTTGATTTTTTCCCTTACGTAAATTCCACGTAATCAGTTGCATGTCCTAATAATACATAATATTCTTGGATTGCATCTTTCAAATCTTCATCGATTACTTTCATGTTGTATTTTCTTTATAATATTATTCCCAACTTATCTTTAATAAATCCAACATCATCGCAATAATTATCCAGCTTCAACTCATCAAATCTGTACCCTTTCATCATCCTACCTAGCATCCTATCCTTGTTCAATTTCCCAAACCAATACTTCTCTTCTTTTTTTCCGATTACCAAAACATTGAATTTTTTAATCGGGCTATCAATTCTAAATTCAAAATATCCAGCATTGTCTATGGGTGATTGATAGAATATGTTCTTTGCTTTGGCATCATATATAAAAATTTGTGCGTTCTCGCATCCATTTATATTGAGTTTACCATTTATAACAAATTTGCTTTCAATGCCGTAAACTGTTTTAATGCCATGTATTGTATCGACAGAGAATTCACCCACTCCGTCTATGCCATTAATTACAGGTTGTTTCGTAATCCCTTTAAAATCATCGTCTTTATGTGCGAATCCAAGTGCATGTGTCATTTCGTGCCTGAGACAACCAATGAACCATTCTTTTCTAATATTATTTACAAGGTCAATCTTGATCCCAAATTCATTCTTAGCGAACGGCGCAGACAGTCCACCCCATTTGTAATTAAAATAATAGACGATTGCATTGGTTCCATCTTTCATCAAGAATGCTAAATCGTCTCTATATGTGGATTCATACCCTTTATATTCAAACGAAATACCTATATTTAATTCGTTGATTTGAGCAAGGGCTGTTTGAATATAATCAGTAAAGGTATCTTTAGTAAACACGGTTTTATCAGCGCAGGTAATAGGGAACTTATCTTTACATGAATAGGCATCGCCTTCTTTTTCATAAAAGAAAATTTTATATGGATAGGCTTTCTTTTCCATGTGCCAGTAATTCTTATAGGTTTCAGTTTTTCTATACCATGTTAGCATTTATATTTTCACGCTATTAAATCTTTTGATTTCTTTTCTTTCGCCAGATAGTTGATAACAATCTTCTTTGTAAATATTCCATCTACATAACTCAGCCGGAGTAATTTCGGAACAGTTTGTATCCGGTATTCCACCAGACTTTTCTAACGCAGCCGCTACCAATTCAGAGCAAAAAAACTTGTTAAAATCTTCTTTATTATCAGGTATGAAGTCAAATCCAGAGCCTATTGCTTGCCAGGAATCGTATAATTTTCTTTTCTGATTTTTTAACCAATTATAAAACACATCAAAGTCTATCTTTTGTCTAATCGTATCATTAAGCGGTAGCCACCATGATTCACCATTATAATGTTTCAATCTTTTGCTTAATTTGTTTACTGTAACACCAGCAAAACCGTCCAAAGTTGTTGATTCTATAATATTGTTTACTGTTATCAATACGCCTTCGCTGGTTAATTCTTTGTCTTTCATTACAATCGCAACGTGCGATACAGAAGAGAGAGTGAATAGCTTGATTAATTCGGATACGTGTCCTTTTCCGCTGAAAGCAATCACGTCGCCTTGTTGTATTTGTTCTCTTATTTCGTTATATCTTCTTTGGATTAGCATGTTTTTACCCCTCACTCGTTTATTTCTTTACCCTTTATTGCCTCAACAAACAGGACGATGATTTCATCAGCGTTCTTTTCGTACTCTTCCTTGCACTCCATAGGTAGGGTGTTCCATGCCAGTTGTTTTCCTATGTCTTGCCTTGCCAAAAGCTTTATTAATTCAAGTTTCAGTATCATCATTTCATTACCAACATTTTGATATTAATAATTGTAAGAATGGCAAAACCAATAGAAACGATCATCACACAAACACAACAATAAGACTTAGCAGCAAGGCGCTCATTGACACAGAAGAAATGTTTGACAAAAAAGACTAAGAGACTATAAATACACAATCGAAATGGCCGTTCCCTTGTTTTATTTTCCTCGTTTATTGAACCCTAAACACATCATAGTATCTTAAATTTCTACTCATTTGTGGTGTTTCGACTGGATATTTTTTCTTCATACACAGTTTTGCATTTTTATCTTTTTCCAATATTCCCAAAATCTTTTTCTTTTCGCTTCTAGTAATCTTAATAATTCCAGGAGAATACGGATTAGTCAGATATTGGAAAAATTCTCTTTCGGTTCTGGTTTCTACCCGAATAATACCTTGCCTATCGATGGTAATGAATAATACGAAATCATTCTGTTTAAATTGAACAATTATATTCATTTGATTGGAAAAGGACGGAGCGATTCAGATTTATAAAAAATTATGGCTATTTGCCTGATATTTTCAAGTATGAAATCGCTCCTTTGTCCTTCGATATATTATTTCTTCTTCGCAAATTTCTTCAACATGGGAAGACCAACAAATAAACCCAATATTGGAATCACTACGGGGACTCCAAACATTTTCTTCTTCATTATCTTTTTGATCGTACCACCAATTCCAGCCTTATAACTTGATTTAGTAGTTGGAATAGCACCGGAAGAAGTAGATATGCGAGAAGTAGCAGGAGCCTTGTTTCCACCTTTAAATTGATCTACTCCTGCTTTAAGAGCCTGTGCCTGTGGGGATAATTCCTGGTACTTTGCCGCAGCTTCCGTTGCTGTACTTTTTACCTTATCAGCTATTTTGCTAATACTGAATCCAATATCACCTAAAACATTATTAATCGCATCCACTGACATGATTCTTCTCCTTTAAAAAAAGTTAATTAAAATTGTTTGTTTATTATTTATTTATCAAAACAATTTTTCCACACCTCGAACATTTATATATTCCATTGCCGTGAGAATTCATTTTATGTTTACATTTAGGGCAAATCATATTATTGTAATTTTTCTTTAATTTTAACTCCAAAATCTACCTCGCACACACCATCGTCTAGCATGTGCCATATCATAAGTATCATATCATTGTCTAAGTCTATCGTTGAAACCACAATCGCCCCTGTATCTATAAATATGTATTGTTTATCTTCTGCGACTTCTATTCTTACCTTTTCTGTCTGCGTCACAGTCTTACATAATTTCGGTACTGATATTTTTACTGGCCTTAGAAATCTTAACGGAAGCGTAATGTTCATGTTTTGTCTATTTAATCTTCTCCGTGAAGCCATCCATTGTGTCGTTCGGCAATTGGCATGGTTACGTATAACTCCTCTCGATAACCACCATATTGCTCCCAAGATTCGTGACAAGGTTCTATTTTTATCACAGAACCGCTCGACATTTTAATTTCAATCTTTCTATCGTTTGGTTTATGTTGATTTATAAATTTTATCGATTTAACAAAACTATTCATTCCTAACCCTCCCTAAAAGATGATCCCACAAACGGTAATTTAGCCAATTTTTTCTTATACTCTTCTACCTGTTTCTGAATTTCTACCATTTTCTCAGTGCCGTAAATATAACCATAATACAAAGCAATAGAGCCAATCGTTAATAATCCAATCTTTAGAAATATATCAAATTGATTCAGCTTCACCAATTTTTCGATGTTCTGGTCTTGCGTTAATTTAATCTTTTCTTTCATATTTTAACCAATTAAATGATTTTTCTTTTTTTTAATTCTAATGCTTCTGAAAATCCATTAACCCATCCTTGAAATTCTTCGTCCTTCATATAGCTCGATACTGGTTGATAATCATTGTGTTCCAGTGGTATTCGTACTTGATATAATTTTTTATTACCAGAATTGTAGCTAAAGACCTCTAATCCAATAGTTGATAAATAAGCTATTTCCTTGTTACTGAGTATTTTCATGTAATATTTCCTTCCTTATAAGATTTGTTTTCTTCATTTATTGTACCCTTATATTAAACACCTTCGCGAATGCGCCTTGAATATTATCTACTCTTATTTCAGCGATCTGCCCCACATTCTCCTTAGTAAACTTTGCTATATCTTCTAATTTTGTATTTTCAGGAAAAGTATAATTAAGTTTCGTGCCGTAATTCGTTTCAAAATTAACTATATTTTTATCATATCTTCCATAAATTATTGATTCTTTTTTTGTAAAAGGTATTCTCCGTTCCAAATCTTTCTCGTAACCCCACAGATCGATATTGCCAGCAAAATAAATTGGAATAAAGACGATACAGATTATAATAAAGATCATTCCTGTTTTCATTTAAGTAATAGTATAATCAGCATCTTTCAAGGTATCGTAACCTCTTTTCGATTTTACCTTAGTCGTTAATATCTTTTTCGCCAGAGGAAAGAAATAAGGACTGATTAAATATTTATAACCGACCCAACCAGCAGCGATATAGACACCAACCTTGAAATATCCTTTATATCCTTCTAATCTAAATTGTCTACCTAAAATACTGATAGGATTTTCATATTTCTTAATCTGCTTAACTTCGTCAGGACTCATTAATTCAAAATCTTCAATTCTACCTAGCAGTGATTCGATTTCACCCAACATATTATTGCTCAATTCATCGTCAATAGAAAGTCTTGACTTGCTCCGATTCATTTGCTCCTTTAGGCTCATATATTTGCTGTGTTCGCTAAGAATGTTATCAAACCCCAATTTGCTTTTTAATTTATTGAGCTTGTCTTTGATTATTTCGAGTAATCCTTCAATATCCGAAGCTTCAGAAGAAATATTTACTATTGTTTCATCATTAATTACGAAATCGTGGATATTTTCTCCTTTTGCCCATTTTTCTATACTGTAATAAATACCAAACTTATCGTATAAATTTGTAAACTTTTTAAAATCTGTAATAATATCACCCATACTTTCTATTCCATGTTTTTTTCAAAATAAATTTATCAGGGAGATGATTATTGTCAAAAAATTTTACATTATCATTTTTAGTTTTTTCGTATTTAATATACTCAAAATTTTTATCTTTAAATGCTTTTTCGCATTCTTCATGTGCAACAGTCTCCATATCTCCAAACAATATTCTTATCGAACCTCCACAATATTTACAGCTTATCCAATCACTCATTAGAATAAATAACTAAAAATATATGATATTGTAAAAATCAATGTAATTACAGAAAACTTTCCAGTCCTTATAACATTTTTATTACTTTTTAAATCTTCCTTCGTTGTAGAAATTATAAAACCTGAGCAAAGAATACTTAAAATAATGCTAGCTATAAACAAAAACTGAGAAAGTTCTTTCGTGTCAATTGTCATAGATTTTATTTTTCTCCATTTAAAACTGGATAATCTTTATAAATATGAGTTGGTATCAAGCGCTCTCTTCTTCTTTGTTCTTCTGCTGTCTTTAGAAATTCTTCTTTGTGTATTTCTTCTACATCTTTTGTGCAAACTTCCCATTCGGTTTCCATTATATCTTGATAATTTGCCCTCCATTTACTTCTTATACCATAGACACGAGTATCACCAGAATATAACATTCCATTTCTATTTTCAATGAAGGAGTATTTGAAGTTCTCTCCTGTCTTTCTGATCCAATCGCTTGATTTTAATGCTTCAATAATTGTCATTTTCATTGTACCTCCATATTAAACACAGTTAAATACGCACTCTGAATATTTTCTATTTTTATATCAACGCCCTGCCCTACATTTTCTTTTGTAAACCTTGCTATGTCTTCTAATTTTGTATTTTCAGGAAAAGTATAATTAAGTTTCGTGCCGTAATTCGTTTCAAAATTAACTATATTTTTATCATATCTTCCATAAATTATTGATTCTTTTTTTGTAAAAGGTATTCTCCGTTCCAAATCTTTCTCGTAACCCCACAGATCGATATTGCCAGCAAAATAAATTGGAATAAAGACGATACAGATTATAATAAAGATCATTCCTGTTTTCATTTAAGTAATAGTATAATCAGCATCTTTCAAGGTATCGTAACCTCTTTTCGATTTTACCTTAGTCGTTAATATCTTTTTCGCCAGAGGAAAGAAATAAGGACTGATTAAATATTTATAACCGACCCAACCAGCAGCGATATAGACACCAACCTTGAAATATCCTTTATATCCTTCTAATCTAAATTGTCTACCTAAAATACTGATAGGATTTTCATATTTCTTAATCTGCTTAACTTCGTCAGGACTCATTAATTCAAAATCTTCAATTCTACCTAGCAGTGATTCGATTTCACCCAACATATTATTGCTCAATTCATCGTCAATAGAAAGTCTTGACTTGCTCCGATTCATTTGCTCCTTTAGGCTCATATATTTGCTGTGTTCGCTAAGAATGTTATCAAACCCCAATTTGCTTTTTAATTTATTGAGCTTGTCTTTGATTATTTCGAGTAATCCTTCAATATCCGAAGCT
>ERZ1292623.240-Hain-H51-01um-R1-240-length-61596-cov-69_pt1 | contig 61596 bp, 66 predicted proteins | sample MGYA00564398_ERZ1292623 | MGnify/ENA primary metagenome ERZ1292623 (study PRJEB36523, sample SAMEA6512633) | groundwater metagenome | collected 2019-01-07 | study: AquaDiva: Metagenomics assemblies of 32 groundwater samples
TACAATTAGAGATATTTATAGTTTATAAAACCTCTCTAAATAGGGTCACTCTCTTTTTTCTATCTAACTATTGTAATTACTTTATAGTTAATTTATAGTTAATTTATTTTCAATTTTATAAAATATCCACTATTAAACAAAAATTCAAACTTTAACTTCTTCATCTGGAACAAGAACAACATCTGCAATCTTATCACCTTCTTTAAGCTTGACAACCCTTACTCCTTGTGTAGCTCTTCCCATTTCACGAAGTTCATCAACAGAAATCCTAACAACCATTCCTTGTTTTGTAGTCACAATTATAGAACTATCATCAGTAACAGGCAAAGAACGCACAACACTCCCATTCTTATCTTCCGTTCTAATATTAATTACACCCTTCCCTCCACGACCAGTCAATCTATATTCATCAAGAGCACTTCTCTTTCCATACCCTTTATCTGTAACGGTCAATATTGAAGTCTTTTCAGGATTTTTTACAGGCACGGGCACAAGAGAAACAACTTCATCTTTTGTATTAAGTTCAATTCCCCTCACACCATAACTAGCGCGACCCATCTGACGAACATCATCAGCATCAAAGCGTATAGCTTTTCCATCAGTAGTTGTAATCAAGACCTCTTGCTTATCCGAAACGCGCATTACACTAATCAACAAATCAGAACCATCAAGAGGCATATTCATTACACGAACACCTGTCGCTCGAGGCTTAGAAACATCCGAAACAGCTATTTTCTTTACAATTCCAAGTTTAGTTACAAACATCAGATACCCTTTGTCAAAATCTGAAACAGACATTACACTTGCAACAGCTTCATCTCTTAAATCAAGAACATTTACTAAAGCCTTTCCTTTACTCTGTCTTTCAGAAGCAGGAACATCATTTGCTTTCAACCAATATAAACGACCCCTAGTTGTAAAGAATAATAAATGGTCATGAGTTGAACAACTAATCATACTAGTAACAAAATCTTCTTCCTTCAAATCTGTTCCAGTCACTCCCACGCCTCCACGTCTTTGTTCCTTATAAGACTTCAAATCAACACGTTTAATATATCCAGAGTTAGTTATCATTACAACTACATCTTTTTTCTCAACTAAATCTTGTTCTGTAATTTCATCTACATTACGTATTACTTTGGTTCTACGGTCATCTCCAAACTTGGATTTAATTTCATTAACTTCCTTTTTTATCACCCTAAATATTTCTTTTTCATCTCCTAATATCTTCTCAAGTTCTGTAATTAATTCTTTAAGTTTTTTCTCTTCATCTTTTAGTTTATCAGCTTCCAAGTGCGTAAGTTGTTGTAAGCGAATTTCTAAAACCGCCTTAGCTTGTCTATCAGTCATTTCAAATTTCTTCATGAGACCTTCATGAGCTGCTTTTGTATCAATAGATTTTCTAATCAATGCAACTACAGCATCAATATCTTTCAAAGCTAAAAGAAGACCCAAAACAAGTTCTAACCTTTCTTGAGCCTTGTTTAAATCAAACTCGCTTCTTCTACGCACAACAAGCTGGCGGTATTTGACATATTCTCTAATTATATCTAGTAAATTGAGCACTCTAGGTTGTTTACCTACCAAAGCAAGTAGATTAGCATCAAAACTAGTTTGTATATTTGTCATTTTATACAATTGGTTCATTGTAAATTTAGGGTCAACTCCCTTCTTTAATTCTATAACAATTCTTACTTTACCCCGGGCAGATTCATCCCTTAAATCAGAAATATCAGGTAATTTTTTTTCAGTTGCAAGTTGAGCAATATTCTTTACAAGGTCTGCCTTGTTCACCATGTAGGGGATTTCTGTAATTATAATAGAACTTTTTCCTTTTTTATCTTCTTCAATTTCACTTCTAGCACGTATGATTATTTTTCCCTTACCATTTCTATACATTTCTTTAATTCCAGGACCAGTAATCAAACCACCAGTAGGGAAATCAGGCCCTTTAACAATTCCAATCAAATCATCAACAACACAATTAGGATTTTCTATAAAATGAATAACAGCATCAGAAATTTCAGTTAAATTATGCGGGGGAATATTTGTGGCCATTCCCACTGCAATACCTGTTGCTCCATTCAATAAAAGATTAGGTAGTTTAGCAGGAAGAGTTTCAGGTTCTTTCAAATCATTAGAGAAATTAGGTCTCATCTTAACAGTATCTTTTTCAATGTCTGCAAGTAATTCTTCAGATATTTTACTTAGCTTGGCCTCTGTATACCTATCGGCTGCGGGCGAGTCCCCATCCAAATTCCCAAAATTTCCCTGTCCATGAACTAAAGGATAACGTAAAGAGAAATCTTGAGCCATACGTACAAGCGAATCGTAAATTGCTAAGTTTCCATGAGGGTGATAATTGCCCATTGTTTCCCCAACAATCTTAGCACATTTACGAGTAGGTTTGCTGAAGTCTAAACCCATAACATTCATAGCGTAAAGAATTCTTCTATGTACTGGCTTAAGACCATCCTCTACAGAAGGCAGAGCCCTATCAACAATAACTGACATCGCATAGTCAATGAAGGCTTGCTCCATCTCTTCTACAATTTCAGCGCCAAAGACTCCCTTCTCGTCACCTATCTGTTCTTTCTCGCGTCTCTTTTGTTCAGCCTTAGTTACTTCCTCTTCAGCCATCTCTTCTTTCTTTCCATTCTCATTATTTTCTTCTTCACTCATGTTTAATTTCCTCCACCTGATGCCCCTCATTATCTTCATCCGAATAATTAACTGACAAGTCTAGATCAGAGGCAAGAGGAAATTGAACATTTGTCTTATGTTCTTTCAATTCCATCAAATGTGCAATCATCTCATCTATCTCACTTTCACTAAGAGTAACATCGATTACTTCAATTTCTTCATTTGTTTCTTCAATTTCTTCAGCCATCTTAAATATCAATTTGCGCCTCACTCGCTCTTTCTGCAATGAATTGCTTTCTATGTTCAACTTCGTCCCCCATCAATTTAGAAAATACTTCATCAGCTTTAACTCCATCTTCAATTGTAACTTTCTTGAGCATTCTTGTTTTAGGATTCATTGTAGTATCCCATAATTGTTCTGCATTCATTTCTCCTAGACCTTTAAATCTTTGAACATCCACATTGCTCCCAAGTTTAGCTAATAAATCTTTTAATTCTTTATCAGAATAAACGTAATGATCTCCACGTTTACGAGCTCTATAAAGAGGAGAAACAGCGATATAAATATGCCCATTTTCAATTAACTTCGGAGTAAATCTAAAGAAGAAAGTAAGCAAAAGGGTTCTAATGTGAGCTCCATCTACATCTGCATCCGTCATAATTATTATCTTAGAATATCTCAATCTAGAAATATCGAATTGATCGTTAATTCCTGCACCCATGGCTGTAATCATATTTGCAATTTCTTCATTAGATAAAACTTTTACAGGCTGTGCTTTTTCAACATTAAGTATTTTACCCTTTAGAGGCAATATTGCTTGGAATTCTTTGTTCCTAGCTGTTTTTGCCGACCCTCCAGCTGAATCGCCTTCCACCAAATATAATTCTGTCTCTTCAGTCTTATTTGATGAACAATCGGCAAGTTTTCCAGGTAATCCTCCGACAGAGAAAGCATTTTTCCTTCTAACAAGTTCTTTTGCTTTTTTTGCAGCGGCGCGTGCTTTCTGTCCTTCAATAGCTTTGTCAACAATTTTCCTAGCAACTTGAGGGTTCTCCTCAAAGAATTCAGACATAGCAAGCATGCAGACACTATCCACAATTCCCTTGACATCGCTGTTTCCAAGTTTTGTTTTAGTTTGGCCTTCAAACTGTGGTTCAGGAACCTTAACAGAGATAATTGCAGTCAAACCCTCTCGAACATCATCTCCAGTAACATTTCCATCCTTTAGTAATTTGTTCTTATTTCCATAATCATTTATTGCTCTAGTCAATGCAGTCTTGAAACCAACAACATGAGTTCCACCCTCAATTGTATTAATTGTATTTACAAAACTCAAAACATTTTCTTGATAACCATCATTATACTGAACAGCACATTCAACAAAAGTCTTATCCTGTTCTTTCATAAAGTAAACAGGTTTAGTGTGTATGACAGTCCTTGTTCTATTTACCCATTTCACAAAGTCAATCAATCCGCCTTCAGCACTAAATACTTCTTTCTTATTTGTTATTTTATCTGTCAGGCTTATTTTAACACCTTTGTTCAAAAAGGCAATCTCTCGAAAACGAGTCTCCAAAACAGAAAAATCAAACTTAGTAGTTGAAAAAATAGTTTCATCCGGAGTAAATGTAATTGTTGTCCCTGTCTGCTTCTTATCACAATCTCCAATAGTCTTCAATTTATAAATCGGCTTGCCTATTTCATACTCTTGCTGATATATTTTCCCATCCCTCTTAACAACAACCTTAAATGCCTTGGATAATGCGGCAACTACGCTTATTCCAACTCCGTGAAGTCCTCCTGAAATCTTGTAACTTCCCTTGTCAAATTTTCCCCCTGCATGAAGCTTTGTAATTACAACTTCAACAGTTGGAATCTTGTAAACTGGATGAGGATCAACAGGGATTCCTCTTCCATTATCTTCAACAGTTACACTTCCATCTGCGTTAAGAGTAATATCAATAGTATCTGCATAACCAGCCATTGCTTCATCAACAGAGTTATCAACTATTTCATCAACAAGTTTGTGCAGACCGTATTTACTTGTGCTACCTATATACATACTAGGTCTATGTCTTACTCCCTCTAATCCTTCCAAAACCTTGATATTTTCACCCGTATAACCTTTTTCACTCATATTTTATGAAAAAGAAAACCCCCTTTATAAACTTTTATGCTGAAAAGTAGATTTTTACCGACGATAAAATGTATTCGTTAAAATAGTAAAAATCCAAGTAAAACCAAACAAAAACATTTTACAACTACTGTTTAATGACATAAATACAAAGATTTAAAAGGTCATTAGATTCAGAGAAAATATGATAACCTTTGAATTTCAAGACTTAAAAGAATTGAAAAGAAGATTGACTAATCAGAGAGAGAGAGATATAGATAAAATAGCCAAAATTCTTGGTGAAGGCAATGAATGGAAACAAACTCTAAAAAGTACAAATCCCCCTCAACCTTGGTATGTGCATTGTGGAAGCATTTCATTAATTGAGCCTTTAGAAAGTGTCGATATACACTTTAACTCAAATGGCGAATTTTATTGGGGAAATGCAAAATTAGAACCAAAACCAGGTGAAAGAATAAGACTTCCTGATATTGATAATTCTATCGGGGACGAAGATACAAAAACTATTGTCCTTGACAGAGAATCCATGTTTAGCATCGCTAAATCATCTTCAAGTAGTGGATTATTATATCTTTCATTTGGAGATGCAGGCACAAAAAGAAGACCCGTAAAAGCATCAGATGATGAATTTGAGAGGGACTTAAGAACATTCACAGGCTTAATTGGAAAAGTAGTGAATGCACAATATCCAGAAGGAAATGCTCCAAACATAAATTATTACCTCAATCCTTCTTAAAATTAAATGCGATTAAAGAATAATTTACTTCTTCTTCACAACTTTATGCACGTTTCTATAAGCCTCTGTCCAACTTACACGCTTCCTATCTCTCTTAAGTTTTAAATGACTCTTCCTGCATTTTGAACTGCAATAATAATTCGTGCTTCCATCGTTCTTGAACAAGTAAGTTCCCCTGAAATCTTCCTGTTCACAACCACAAAAAGAACATTTTGCAATCATGTTTAATTTCTTCCCTCTAATGCGAATGTAGATGAGCAGTTAGAAATTAAACAGACAGAAACTTTCATCAGACAAGTTTCTGTATCTGAAAATTTCTTATTAATTAGTAAAATTTTCATGTTCATGAGTGTGCTCCTTTTGTAGCTCCTTTTACACGTCGAGCCTCAATTTCAGTTTCTCTTAATGTAATCAAATCTCCCAAACGAACAGGACCCTTAACATTTCTCCTCATTTCCTTTCCAGAATTCTTTCCCTCTAAAATTTTGCATTCTACTTGAGTAATCTCGCCTCTTGCTCCAGTTCTGAGAATAAGCTTCTGAATAACCGCTTTTACAGGAGCCTCATTAGATAATCTCTTGGAAGGGGTAGAAACATTCGAAACTTCCTTGGTCTTTTGAGGTTTGCTTTCACCCATTATTACTTGCCTCTTGTTTTACTCAATGACTGTAACTCTTTATCAGTCTCTCCAGCATCAATTATTGCAACAGCGCTAGTAGAGACAGGAATACCAACAGCAACACCCAATTTTTGTTTAGAATCGACTTCAAAACAAGGGATATTTTTTTCTTTAGAAATTACAGCTAGATGCGCAACAATCTCCTTAGGGCTCACATCCGTAGCATAAAAAACAGCCTTAGCAACTCCTCTTTCTATTGCCTTGGTAACCTCGTTAGTTCCCTTGTCAACTTTTCCAGTTTTCCTTGCCTTTTCAATTATCGAGTAGTAATCCATTTTTGTTCGTGCAATGAAAAAGAGTAAGCCTCATAAGTCATTGGCATGATTGTGTAAAAATATGAGTATATAAACTTTACTTAGAAGTAAAGTTTATGAGTATTAACTCCATCAACTTAGTATAAATGTTACTCTGAAAATAAGTTCATGTATTACAATCAACCTCTTCCAAAACAACTTCTTTAATAGGTTCTATTTTGTAATCAGGACCAGTTACTTCGAGCATAAATATAAGTTTAACATGCCCTATATCTTCGTCGTGTTCTTTATTCCAATTATAACATAAATAATTCAAATAATAAGACCTATGATGTGAATAACCCCCATCCCACAAATTCATTAAATACTTTCTCCATCTTTCGTGTTTATATAAAGCCGCAACATGCCCGGGTTTTTCATAATTGACAACTTGTCCTTCTCTAAGTAAATCTATTTTAACACCATTGTCAAAAGCCCCTTCTGCAACATACCACCCATCATCTTTAAGAGGAAATGGTGAAAACATATTCCAGTATTGATCTATTCTAAGCAATTGAGCAACAAATTCTATCTTGTCAGGCACAGCATTGTTCCCAAGTGTCTGAATGTTCCAGAACAAAATATAAATTATAAAGAAAAAGGCAAAGAAATTTAAGATATATTTAAGATATCTTTCTTTATAATCTCTGTTAATAAAATTAATTGGAGCGTGCTTGGTTTTAAACAAATATCTCTTATTAGATAATTTATCCCAAAATACTGAAGGTAAAAATAATATAAATGCTGTCAAACCAACAAAAGGAAAGTGGCCAAGACGTAGAGATAAAGCCATTCCCCCTAATAATATAATAAAAGCAAATGTAGCGGTCAATCTAACCTTCTTAAAATAAAATGGAAAAAATAATAAAATTGGACCAATAAGTTCTAAAAAATAAGTAAAATAAGTTAATCCGATCATAATGGCAGGAAAACCTAGCAAGAATTTCCCAAAATAAGTTACAAATTGGTCTAGTTGTAATGCATAATAAATAGCAGTTCCATTGGGAATCCATTCATTTCCAGTTTTTAAGAGCGCAGAGAAAAAATAAACAAAAGCAACTTGAAATAGTATTCCTGCTGTTCCAAATGATAAAATATTCTTTCCACAATTTTTAACCTTACAAAATTTAGCATCAAGAGAATACCTTAAGTTAAGAGGAATGAACATCGCCCAAAAAACAAGAACACGAAGCATTATATCTCCTCCTTGTAATATTGTAGGGTTTCGTGAATGAAGAGATATAAGCATAAACCAAGATAATATTGTAGCAAGTTTGGTTTGGTATCCAATTAATAAACAAACAGCAAAAATGCCAGCAATAATAAATAAAATAGACTCAAACAAAGGGCTTCCATTCAAAGTGTGTATTGAAATCCAACTAGTCTCTAGATAATTATTAAAATAAAAACTCAATGGCAACGTACCAAAATCAGTATAATGTGCAATCAAAGCAAAAGATCTTACAATTAAATCAAAAATTAAGAGCAAAGCAATACAAATACGAAATAAAGCAAGAGCGCGAGCATCAATACAAAAAACATTTTTAATATAATCTTTAATTTCGTAAATCATCGTCGATAAAATTAAATATACTTAACTTCTACCAAATAACTTATTCAATATTCTTGCAAACCATGTATCTAGTTTTGCATTTTCACCCGCAATTACAGCCCCACCCCCAGTGCTTCCACCACTAGAATCTCCTCCACTAGTAGAACCGCTTGTCGAACTACCAGAATCCCCACCACTAGTGGTCCCTCCACTATCTCCTCCAGTGGAACTTCCAGTGTATGAACCCCCTGAATCCCCTCCCGTATAAGTTCCCCCTGTGTAACTACTTCCTGAATCTCCCCCAGTGGAACTTCCTCCAGATACATAAGTTCCAGAGCTATCATAATACCCTCCGCTTCCTCCAGTATATCCAGAACCACTATAAGTTCCTACATAAGCTCCTGAAGAATCATATCCTCCATAAGACCCACCTACGTAATTGCCAGAAGAATCATACGCTCCACCATAAGCACCTGTTCCAGAACTGGAATAACCCGGATAATAACTTCCAGGACCACCAGGATATCCCCCACTTACAGGTCCCGTATATTGTCCGGAATAAGGAGCAACTCCTCCTGGATAAGCGCCACCAGGCCAACCAGCGGCAGCGGCTGCAGGATTGTATCCCCCAGAATAAGAAGAAGCATAAGCAGCGGCAGCGGCTGCAGCACTAGCATAACCAGCAGCTTGAGCAGCAGAATCCATTTCAGCAGTATATCCACCCTGAGGAGCAACATACTGACCACTATATCCAGAACCCGCACCCGTCGAGTAACCATACCCACCAGAAGGATAACCATAACCTCCGTAAGAAGAAGGAGTTTGTGTTGTGTCATATCTCTCAGTAGCTATCCACTGACCATCAACTTTTTGATAAATTCTAGCATCGTTAACTCCTGTCTGAGTTTCTATTCCATTTTCAGTGCGCACATTTGCTTGATATCTTGAAGCATATTGACCAGCATAAGCTCCAGCGGGAGAATAATCAGAACTTCCGGCCAAAGAATCAGCTTCACTTGCAGTCGTAACAGCTCTCCAAGTTCCATCCTCTTGCCTAACATGTCCGAAACCACTACTATAAGTTTGTCCAGACCCACCAGAGTAATATCCATATCCACGACCATAATCTCCATATCCAGTATTACTTACACTAGCTTGAACACCCCCAAAAGAAGTTCCGAATGTAGAATCATAACCCCTAGCATCTCTTACAGCATACATCTCAATTTGTGCACGAATAATCTCCGAGTTAGCTGAATCAGGAGCAACACCAGGAGGAAGCCAAAGAGCTGTTTGTTCCCCAGTATCAGGATTTGTATAAACATAATTATAATTCCTATCATTTCTAGAACCAAAGTCAGAGTAAGCACCATAACGACCAGCACCAGCAGAACTTGGCTGTTGAGCCCCATTAACAACTGGAGGAGGAACAGCTATGTCTTCAGAATTAGTCCAACCTCTATCAGAAGTTACCCTATAAATTTGCCCATCATCTCCAGTAACCGTTCTACCAACCTCAGCAAATTGTTCATTTCGCATATAATTCTGATAACCATAATATGTTTGCCCCACAGATGAAGAAACATAATATCTACCGAATGGATCAGCAGTCCAAGTCACAGTCGTTCCATCAGACAAAGTTTGTTCTCTTGTTGGAGGATTTATAGGATCATATCCAGGAATTCCAGCCCTAGAAACAAATTCATAATCTCCCCTAGTCCCTAAAGCAGGGTTAAAAACAAACCGACCATCCGTTCTGAAAGTATAACGTGCAACTTCGCTTCCTTCAGAGTCGTATTCAGCACCATAAACTCTCGAACCACTAGAAGAGTCCCCAGTTCCTTCAATAGTACCTTCTATGGGGTTATAAATAACTCCACTTTCTGAAAACCAGTTTCCACCAGGAGTTTCTTCCCAATTTTCACCAGCTAATGTAGCTGTTTCTACAACATCTCCATTAGAATCAAGATAAACTCCGTCTTCTTCATCATGAAGATAAACTTGATTAGGTGCAACTAAAAATTCAGTAACAACTTCTTCTTGTGTCTCTGAATCAACTGTTTCAGATGTCCAAACACCTTCAACCAAGTCATAAGTTAAAGTCTCACCATGTTCAGTAACAATTTGTCCATTAGCAATTACCTCATCTTCAAGACCAATTGGAGCGGATGGAACAGGAGGATTAATTACTGCAGAATCATCAAACTCAAAAGAGTTGTCTGTTGGATTAAAATCTACATTTACTCCACCCAATTCATACTCGTAAACTCTCTCTTCAGAATTATATACTGGATTCTCATGATGCATAATTCCAGGAGCATAAGTATAACCTGTAGCCAAATCCATATAATTTCCATACGCTGGATTTTCAGTAAAACGTGTTGCTTCACCATTGTAAATAAAATCATAATTATATAGTCCATAACGAGCTTCGCCACCGCCTACAAAAGTAGCTGTAGAAACAGTTTCCCCATAAGAAACTTCTTTAGTTGTTCCATCAGGATTAGTTACAGTATAACCTGTAGGATAATAGTTATATTGATAATTTCCATCTTCAGTTTCAGAGGTATAACTATAAGTTTCAGAACCATGTTCCATGGGACGAGGATTATAATCGGCAGCATAATTAATTGGATACTCTGTTCTTGTTAATGGAGAGTTCCATAAATAACCACTACTACCATATTGATAAGTTGTTCCTCGAGTGTCACTATAAGACATGCCCTGTACAAAACCTCCACCATATTCAACATTCACAGAACCGTCTCCATTAGCATCACTTAATTGAGTATATCCAATAGGATAATACGTGCCACCATCAGCATAAAAATATTCTTCTGCTTTAAGACCTTCTACTTTCGCAATTGCTTCCTCTTCACTCATTCCTTGATATTTATATTTTTCAACAGAAGCATCGTCAACTAGCTCAATAGAAGCTTCTAGCACAATCATGTCAGCTACTTTAGTATATTCTTTATCAAGATCTGTGCGATATTGTGGATACTGCTCTACAAGTCTATCACGAACACCTTCTGTTTCGTAAGCAACAGCTACTTCAGTATTTTTTTGTTCAACTCCAGAATTTATTTGTTCAAAATTGTTATAACCACCTTCAACATCATCAAGAGCACTTTCGCCCTCTGCAAAATAATTTTCTAAAGTTCTAATCATATAATTTGCAGTCTGGTATGAATCAAATGCTTCAGAATAATCTTCGTCAACCAAACCATTACGAGCATCCTGCTGTTCCATTCTAGCATACATATACAAAGGAGCAATATCTGCAAAATCTCTTTCATCAGATTCGGTAATTTGTTGTTTTAATCTTTCCAAAGTAAATCTATTTCTAGCAATGTCCTCTGAAGTAACGGTATCTTGATAATTTAATTTGGCAAATCCAATAGCATCATTTTCAGCTCTCTGCCTATATTCAATGTCTAATAGGGTAATTTCTCCATTAGATTCAGAAGCAATCTTTCTGGCAACTTCATCATTTCCGGAAGCAATTATGGTTGCAAGTTTTTCAGGTCCGGACATTGCAGAAATTATTCTATCCGCATCTTCTTGAGTAAGTTTTCCTATTTCAACAAGACTTAAAATTCTTCTTTTGGATTCCTCTGCCTCAGCTATAATCTGCTGATTTGCTCTTTCAATATCTGTGTATCTGTAAATAACGCTTCCAGGATCAATATTAAAACCAGGATCAATAACATCTCTACGATAATCTTCATAAGTAATATCTACCCCATCATAATAATGATTCATAACCTCTCCTGCTCTCTGCATTTCAGAACCAAATTCTTCTGCAATAGACTTGACCAATGTGTAATCCCCCACCTCAAGAGCGGTCTCTAATTCAGTCAATTTTTCAGCTCCAATTTCTGCAGAAAGTCTTGATTTAGCCTCATCATTCGAAAGGAAATAACGCATTCCTCTGAACATCCCCTCCACAAACCCTGGATGCTCAACTTCCCCCATAAATTCGGGAAGTCTGCATTCTTCATTAACAAAATCATAATATTGTCCCTCATCGCAGGAATAACCAGTAATTTCACGTAGAACACAACCCCTTTCTTCCTCACAAACATATCCATCTTGACATAAAGCTAAAGCACAATCAATTCCTGCAACACTGCTACCAGTTTCATCTGGCAAATCAGGTGTATCAACGGGAGCGCTTCCCTTAACAGAAGCGTCCTGGGAATAAACTCCAACAGAAAAAACGCTAAAGAAGATTAATGATATTAAAAAGAAAGAAGAAACCTTGGAAAAAACTAGTTTATTCATCACCAAATCAAAAACAACAAAACAAAAAGGATATTTAAATCTTACTGCAATAAATGAATCTAAGTTACATAAACTATTATTTTTTGATTTTATCTTTTAAAAAACAAACAAAAATATTCTAATTAAAGAATTAATCTATAACTCCCAAAAGCAACATTTCTAATATTGCCATCCGAATATAAAGTCCGTTTTCAGCTTGGCGAAAATATGCAACACGAGAGTCATTCATTTCAACATCAACGGGAAGACTTATCTCTTCAACATGAGGCAATGGATGAAGCACCCTACTAGATGGTTTCAACAAATTAAGATTTTTTTCATCGAGAACATATTTTCCCTTAGCATCAAAATATTCTATAGAGGGCATCCTCTCTTTCTGGATTCTAGTCATATAAACTACATCCACAATTGGTAGAATTTTATCTAAGTCCGTTTCCTCACACCACTTAATACTATGCTTGTCAAGATACTCCTTTATATCTTCTCCAATTTTAAGATGTGGTGGGGAAACAAAAAACAATTGTATATTTTCATACTTACCAAGAAGATAAGAAAGAGAACGGACTGTTCTTCCATGAGCTAAGTCTCCAACAAAAGCTATTTTCAGGCCATCTATTTTTCCAAATTCCCTGAACAAAGTGTAAACATCAAGCAAAGCTTGTGAAGGATGCTGTCCCTTACCATCTCCAGCATTAATTATGGGAACATTACTTATTTGTGAAGCTCTTTTAGAAGTGCCCTCTTCATAATGTCTCAAAACAATGCAGTCTACATAACTTCCTACTATCCTTATAGTATCCTCTAAAGATTCTCCTTTTACTGCAGAAGAAAATTCCTTCGCATTTTCAGTAGTAATCACCTGTCCTCCAAGTTTAAGCATTGCAGCCTCAAAACTAAGCCTTGTTCTTGTAGATGGTTCATAAAACAGCGTCGCCAAAACCTTTCCAGCAAACAAAGGTCTCTTCTCAAACCTTAACTCATCAGCACGAGCAAAAAGTTTCAATAGTAATTCCTTTGTAAACTGTTGGGACTCTACAATATGAAGTACCATTTAAACAAAAAAGATAGGGGCTATAAAAATATACTTGCAAAGCCAAAGATAAAGCAAGGTTTAAATATATTCAAAACATAATAAGAGAATGAAAAGAAAGGTGATGCATAAATCTCACAATAAAGTTAACTCCGAATCTAAAACTGACCTAAAACCCTACGCCTTAGGACATGCTCTCGGTATGATGAGCATGATAGTTTTAGTTTTTTACGGAATATTTGTATGGTTTAGCGATTATGAATCTGCGTTTCTTATAGCAAAGTACCCAATTTCATTCTCATTTTATGATTGGACAATGCTCTTTGGATTGGTTCAAAGTTATGTTATGTTCTACATCTTAGGCTGGGGATTCGCTAGACTTTACAACAGTGTTTAGGAAAGCAGTTTTTTAACACAATCTTTAGAGCAACAAGAATGATTTTCTTTCCTACATTCAGGGCACATAAAAGCGAGTTTATTGCAGGACTTATTTTTACAATTCCTATATTGATCGCACTTTTCATTACAGTGTATACAAAAACTTAATGGGTTTTCCATCTGACCAACATTTGAAACAAGCCTATTATCAAACACGAAACAGCTACCTTCCCAAAGAGTATTCGGAAGTTTCTGACAGAAATTTATAATCCCTCCATGAAGCTGACTTACATTAGTAAAGCCTTTCTGAATCATATATGCAGAAGCCTTTTCGCATCTTATTCCTCCAGTACAATACATTAATATCGGCGTATCTTTAGAAACACTCATTTTATCTACAAAGTTTGGGAATTCTCTAAAAGAGTTTATATCTGGAACAACTGCTCCCTTAAATTTACCTGCACGACTTTCATAATCGTTTCGAGTGTCTAAAATTAAAACATCTTGGTTAGAAGAGATACTCAAAAACTCTTGAGGAGAAATATGTTTACCAACTCTGTTTAAATCAAGTTCGCAGTCAATTCTTATTATCTCTTTTTTAACTTTTACAACCATTTTCTCAAAAGGGTGGTACAGACCTTCTTCTTCCTTAAATTCAATTCCTCTAAAAATTTCTTGATTAGAAATCCAATCCTTGTAAGCCTCAACTTGGTCCGTAGTTCCAGAAACTGACCCATTTATTCCCTCATTAGCGAGCAAAACTCTACCTTTAACACCAAGATTATTACAAAAATCAAGATGCTCTTTTTTTAATTTTTCCGTATTCTCTAAATTAACAAACTTGTAAAATAAAATTATTTTTATCATGAAACTCAAGATAAAATAGAGTATTTATCCCTTTTTGTTTGCGATGATTTTAAATATCTCTCTGTTTAAACAGTAAAGTGGTGATACCTAATTTCATAAACTTTTTAGGAGAAATATCTATAAATTATCCAAAAATATATCCAGTTGCCGTTTATATGGCATTAATCTTCATATATTCCTTATTCATATGGAATGTCTACAAAACAATATCTAAAAAAGACCTTATTTCAATAAATCTTGCCCAATATAACTCTTTTGAACATCCAGTACTTAACAAAATCTTTGCAGGAATCCTTTATTTTATAGAATACATAATAATTCTACCTTTCCTAATTCTTTTCTGGTACATTGTATTTGCACTAATGCTTCTATTCTTTTCTGAAAACTTGTCTCCTGAAAATATCCTCCTTCTTTCTGCGGCGGTAGTAGGTTCTATCAGACTGTTAGCATACTATAAACATGAAATAGCGATGGATATCGCAAAACTCCTACCACTAACAATTTTAGGAATAGCTCTTCTAAATCCAAAATTTCTCGAAATAAGCAAATTTATAGAATCTTTTAGACAAATTCCGGAGTTAATATTATCATTTGGATATGCTCTAATCTTCATAATTTCTCTAGAGATTGTCTTAAGATTTCTAGATTTATTTAAGAGAATAATCTTAAATTATAGTGAAGAAAAAGAAGAAGACTAGATAGAATTATCCTTGAGTCTTTCCAAGATTTGTTTAATATGTAATTTGCCTTCTTCTCTTAATGACTTTTTGTTAAAATCATCTCTGACAAGCATACTAGCCATATAATCTCCTCCTAAGTAATGTGGCGTTATAACATAGTCAGCACCGTTCTTATACAACTCAATTGCATTGTGTATCTGATTAGACGTTGCTATAAACACGCAATCTTTGTTTTCTATGGTTTTGATAACATTAAGGTTTGAGGAGTAATCGGGTATTGTAGAAATCACCATTTTCACAGAATTTATCTTTATATTTTTCAAAAATTCCCTATCATTGACATCTCCATATACACAATTTATTCCTTTCTTGGAAAGATTCATTATAGTAAGAGGATTATAATCTACCACCAGATACTTCTTCTTTGTAAGATTGAATGCCTTGACTAGATTAAATCCAAGACGACTATAACCTAAAAGAATTATATCATATTTATCAACCTTGACAAGATTACCTAAGTTCCTTTTATTACCATCAAAAAGTCCCAAGAATCTAGAAAGGTACTCATATAAAGGATTGGAAAAATATATTGCATAACTACTTAACGAAACAGTAATCAAAGTCACCAAAATAGTAAGTGAAAATATAGACTGAGAGATATGTCCCAAATTATAACCCATAAGAATAACTATCAATGAGAATTCACTAACCTGTGTCAAACTTGTGCCAACCATAAAATTAGTTCTCTTCTTAAACCCAAACGATCTTGTAAGGCTCATCACTATCAACGGTTTGCCAACTAAGATAAATAATGAGAAAATTATAGCTTGTTTAAACAATTCAGATGATATAGGAGCACTTAGTTGAGCCCCAAAATATACAAAAAACAATATAACAAAAAAGTCTCTTATTCCTTTAACCTTAGATTTTATTTCCAAATTATATCTTGAAGAAGCAATAACCATTCCCGCAATAAGAGCCCCAATCTCTGAAGAAAGACCAGTCAATTCAAATAAAGCAGATACCACTAAAGCCCATCCAATGCTTACAAGAAAAAGAACTTCCTGGCTTCTGGCAGCAAAACCAAGCATCTTAGAAAAGACAATCCTTCCTACAAAAACAGTAAAAAATATGGCTAAAATAAATTTAGATATTTGAGATAACACTCCAAATGCACCCTCATTAGAAATGACAGGAATTATCATCAAGGCCAGAGCAGCAATAAAACTTTCTACAATTAAAATGCCCAAAGCTATCTGGCCATGCAAAGTCTCTATTTCTTTTTTATCAGATAAAATCTTCACAACAACCACTGCACTTGAAAAAGAGAATGCAAGAGCAATATAAAGCGAAGGAACGACTTCAAAACCTAACCAACTAGAAATAAGAAAACTAGCAGAACAAACAATAGCCACAGTTGATATCCCTCCAACTATCGAAGCACCACCTATGCTCTTTATCATCCTAAAGTCGAGACTTGTCCCTATAATAAAAAGCAAAAGCGCTATACCCACACCAGCAAGAGATTGAAGATAAATAGAAGGGTCTATCAAATTAAGAAAAATTGGGCTGACAACAACTCCTGTCAAAAGATAAGCAATTATAAGCGGTTGTCTTATGGACCTTCCTATAAATGCTATAACTGCCGCTATTCCTACAATTATCCCTATTTGTGAAAGTAAACTCTCCATCTCTTTATAGAGTTAGAACTAAAACAATTTTAAATGTATTGGCTTGGAAAAGAATTAAAAACCCTCATAAAAACCCAATTATGGATAACTGCGTTGGATATGTCACACTTTAGCGCAGTTATACAGATAGAAAACTGAAAAAATAAATAGGATATAAGCTATGCAGTTCTCTATAAGTCATATTCATCTCCCTAAGACTGAGATGAAAGGGCCTGGTTTTCGCGGCGAAGACCAGGTCCACTTTCAAAAACTTTAAATATAATTGCAAACAATAAAACGCATGAAAAAAAATAAAGTGGTAAAAAAAAGCAAAAAGCAAGAAGAAAACAAAAAAGAAGAAAACAAAGAATCTAAGAGTGCCTGTGAGTTTTGTTGATTAAATGGAACTTCTGTCTTCAATGCTTATCATAAAGATAGCATTTGCCTGGACTTTTTTATTTACCATATTTCTGTTATTATTTAGACAAAGATTCATTGATTTAGGAAACAATAAAAATAAAATACTAAACAATAAAACAAAAATGTATATATTTATTATTTTCACTATTCCCATAATAATCTCTACTTTATATCTATCTATTACAACAGTAAGTGAAAATATAGTTTCTGTAACAAAGGGACCTGTTCATTGGCATGCGGACTATGAAGTCTGGGCATGTGGAGAGAAGCTCGATTTAATAGACCCAAAGTTTCCAAGAAATAAAATAGGCACACCACTCCTTCATGAACACAACGATGATAGAATCCATGTTGAGGGAACAGTAAAGAATCTTGAATCTGTATCCTTATCAGAATATTTTAAAGTTATAGGAGGACTTTTATCAGAAGATAATCTAACATATCAAACAAATGAAAAAATAGTTTCATACCAAAACAGTCAAAAATGCTCGGATAATAGCAATGGTAAAATCAAGGTATATGTAAACGGAAATAAAATAGATGATTATGAAAATTACTTAATCTACCCCGATTCATACGCACCTCCTGGAGATTGCATAATAATAGAGTTCTCATCAAAAGAATCTGAAGAAACGGATAGGCTATGTTCCAGCTGGAAATCAAAAGGCTGGATATATAAAGAGTTTAAGAGAAAAGAGAAAACAATTGGTGAAAAGATGTGGTAGCAGGTTTTTCTCTTCCAACATTAAGCACAGTTGTTGCAACAGCAGTAGTTGACTCAATAAATCCCTGCGCAATGGGAGTCCTTATTCTTCTTGTCTCAACATTAATAATGACAAGAAGAAAACAGTATATGTTAAAAATAGGCATGTTGTATATAGGAGCAGTATTTCTCACATACTTTGCATTTGGTCTAGGGTTGATAGCATTTCTTTCATCAATTCCTCAAATAATCTCAGAATACATCTCAATTACAGTCGGAACAATAGTGGTTTTTGCAGGATTAGTTGAAATAAAAGACTATTTTTGGTATGGAAAAGGACCAAGTTTGGCAATAAATGCGAAATATGTCTCTAAAATAAAAGAAAAAATGACAAGAATTTCATTAGGAACAGTTGTCTTTTTAGGGATATTTGTGGCTGCAGTAGAACTTCCTTGCACAGGAGGACCTTACTTGGCGATAACCCTATTACTTTCTCAACAATTCAACATGATCTCATTTTTTATGCTGATAGTCTACAACTTAATATTTGTCATGCCTCTGATAATAATACTTATTATGGTAATGTTTGGCTGGAAAATACAAAAAATACAAAACTGGAAACAAACAAATAAAGCATATATGAGGCTTGCAACAGGAATTCTGCTTATAATACTTGGTTGGCTTTTGATATTGATGGCCAATGGAACAATTAACTTAAATTAATCACCCAGGTTTTTATACTAAACAATATTCAAAGAAACAATGGGTAATGATACATATTCTCTTGAATCAAACAAAACAATAGTATCCCTAGAATCAGACAAATCAAATGGCTTAAGTGAAGAAACAGCAAATAATAGGTTAAAAGATTTCGGTCTCAATGAAATAAAAAAGGAAAGCAATGTTCACCCAATAAAATTGTTCATAAGCCAGTTCAAAAGTTTCATAATCTATATCCTTATTTTTGCGCTTGTCTTTTCAGTCATAGTCAAAGAGTATATCGATGCAACCGCAATATTTGCAATATTAATAATAAATGCTGTCTTAGGATTCGTACAGGAATATAAAGCTGAAAAATCCATTGAAGCTTTGCAAAAGTTATCATCTTTGAAAGCAAGAGTAATAAGAAACAGAGAGTTAAAAGAAATAGACTCCATATTTTTAGTTCCTGGAGATATAGTTGTCCTTGAAGAAGGAGATAAAGTACCTGCAGATGGGAGAATAATTGAGAGCTATTCCTTGCATGCATTGGAATCCTCATTGACTGGAGAATCATCTCCTTCGTCAAAGAACAGCAGTGCGTTAGAAGGAAATTTAGTAATAAATGACCAGAAAAACATGGTCTTTTCAGGAACGCTTATAACAAAAGGAAGAGGACTCTTTATAATAACGGCAACAGGAATGCATACGGAATTAGGAAAGATAGCCCATTTACTCACAGATGTAAAAAAAGAGCAAACTCCATTGCAGAAAAAACTTGATGTATTCGGTAGGTATGTAGGTTATGGTGTACTGATAATATCGGCAATAATATTTATCATAGGATTTTTACGTGAAAACCTTCTTGCAGAATTACTTGCCGGAGAGTACTCAAGGTTTTTGACACATTCAAAAGAATGGCTTATTACTGCAGTTGCTCTCGCAGTGGCAGCTGCTCCCGAAGGTCTACCTGCAGTTGTAACAATCTCTCTGGCAATAGGGGTCAAAAGAATGTTGAAAAAAAAATCGCTAATAAGAAAACTCCCTTCAGTAGAAACATTGGGAGAAACAAATGTTATTTGCTGTGACAAAACAGGAACATTAACTAAAAACGAGATGACTGTAAGAAACATATTTGTTAATAACAACAATTATAATGTAAGTGGTGAGGGATATTCTACAAACGGAACAATCTCATTATATGGAAAGCCATTTACAGAAAAAGAACATTTAATCTTAAAAATAGGAGCTTTATGCAACAACGCATTCTTGCGTATTAATTCAAATAATGTATCAATGACAGGAGACCCAACAGAAGCATCCTTATTGGTAAGTGCAACAAAGGCAGGAATAGATCTCCAAATTCTAAGAAACCTTTATCCAAAAATTGATGAGTTCCCTTTTGAATCAGAAAGAAAAATGATGAGCACATTCCATAAAGAAAAAAACAATATCTTGATGTATACAAAAGGTGCTCCAGAAAGAGTTCTGTCAAAGTGCAGTTATATTTTACATAATAATAAAATAATAAAACTAAACACTGAGATAAAAAATAAAATCCTTGAACAAAATAAAATTTATGCAAATCAAGCATTAAGAGTATTAGGATTCGCATATAAGAATATCAAAAACCAAAAAGACAAAACAGAGGATAATTTAATATTTGTAGGACTACAAGGAATGATTGACCCTCCTAAAAAAGAGATTAAAGAGTATATTGCAAGCTCAAAAAAAGCAGGAATAAGAGTCATAATGATTACTGGGGATAACATCAATACCGCCTCTGCAGTCGCAAGGGAGATAGGTTTAACCGGAGAAAGTATAGAAGGTTCGTACTTTGCCCAATTAGGAGAAATAGAAAAAAAACAATTAATAAAAACAACTAATATATTTGCAAGGGTAGAGCCAGCTCATAAATTAGAGATTGTAAATTTGCTTCAACAGTCAGGTTCTGTTGTCGCAATGACTGGTGATGGTGTCAATGACGCACCCGCATTAAAGAAAGCTGATCTTGGGATTGCAATGGGTATGAAAGGAACAGATGTATCTCAAGAAGCAAGTGATATGGTTCTACAAGATGATAACTTTTCTACAATCGTGTCCGCAATTGAAGAGGGTAGGGGGATATATACAAATATATTATCTTTTGTTAAATACCTCATATCTTCAAATCTCGCAGAGATAATGATAGTAGCAATAGCAATTTTATTCGGCCTTCCACTTCCATTAACAGCACTAATGCTTCTATGGATAAATCTTGTAACGGATGGATTTCCAGCACTAGCATTGAGTCTTGACCCCTATCCTAAAGGGCTTATGGATAGACCTCCTAGAGTAAAGAATGAACCATTGATAACGAAGGCAAGGGCATTCAATGTACTTTATATGTCCTCATTGATAGCTGCGGGAGTTTTGAGTCTATTTATATGGGGCCTTAAAACTTATGACGGTGAAATGCATGCACAGACAATTGCATTTACATCAATAGTCCTTCTTGAGCTCGTGAGAGTTTATTCTATAAGAGCAGAATCAAAAGTACCAATGTTCGGCAACTTTTGGCTGATAGGGGCAGTTATTGTGTCATTTGGATTACAATTAATGGTAATCTATACTCCGTTAAGCAAAGTGTTCAATACAGTAGCTTTATCAACAAAAGACTGGTTGTCAATCATAATAGTAATTGCAATAGTTTTGATTCTAAACATTTTAACGATTTTCGTGCAAAAACTGCTAAACAAAAAATAGAAGCCTTTTTAAACCGATTTTTGTTCAGTGCAACAATGGGAGTAGTAAGAATAAAACTAAGTAGCATTGACATAGGTCAGTTAAACTCAGTTATAGACATGATTAAGGATCTATCTAACAAATCAGGGATAAACATGCGCGGACCTATTCCTTTACCAACAAGGCATATGAAAATAACCACAAGAAAGTCTCCTTGTGGAAACGGTACAGCCACATTTGACCGGTTTGAGATGAGAGTCCATAAGAGAATCATAGATATCCCTGCTCAAGACAGAATATTAAGACCCTTAATGATGCTGAAGATTCCTAGAAGTGTACAAATAAAGATAGATATCAAAGAATAAGCTTATAATTACAGTTTAATTTTAGTCATAATGAAAAGAGTTGCTGTTATTGGAGGCGGTTTTGCCGGAGCAAATGTAGCTAAGAAATTGCAAAATTACTGCAATTTAACTCTAATAGATACAGAAGATTTCTTTGAATATACTCCTGGAATATTAAGAGTGCTTGTTGAACCCGAACATTACAAGAAACTACATGTGAGACATAAAGAATATCTAAAAAAAGCCAAAGTAATTGTGGGACATGTAAAGAAAGTAAATGATAAAACCGTATTGTTAAACAACGGAAAAGAAATAAATTATGATTATTTAGTCATAGCCTCCGGAAGCAATTACAATAGCCCAATAAAAGAAGAAGATATTTTTTTCGCGACAAGAGTCAAGCATCTTCTTGAAGCACAAGAAAAAATAAATAAATCAAAAAGAATATCTATAGTCGGTGGGGGCATTGTGGGGGTAGAATTAGTAGCAGAATTGGCTACCCATTACAATGATAAAAAAATATCTTTAATACATTCAGGAGATAAATTACTTGAAAGGAATAGCACAAAAACTCAAGATTATGCTACTAATTTTTTAAAAAATAGAGGAGTAGAAATAATACTAAACGAAAGAATTATTGATAAAAATAACAAGAAACTAAAAGGCGAAAGTGGAAAAGAATATCCCTATGATTTAGTTTTCTTCACAGTGGGCATAAAACCAAATATCTCTTTTATGAATAAAAGATTTGTAAAAAAAGGGATAATAGTCAATAATTATTTACAAATTCCTGAAAAGAATAATATCTTTGTCGCAGGAGATGTATCTGATATAGTCGAAGAAAAAACTGCACAAACCGCAGAAAAGCACGCAAATATTGTTTCAAATAATATTCTTGCATTAATTAATCACAAAAAAATGAAGGAATATAAATCAAAGAAAGGGCTCATGGTAATAAGCCTTGGGAAGTATTCTGGCATAATTGAATATGAGAGTTTTGTTTTAACAGGATTGATTCCAGCAATTTTAAAGTCCTGTATTGAAAAGATGGTTATGTCTAAGTTCAAAGCCTAAATGCTTAAATAAACTGATTATAAAATCTAATAATGGAATACAAAGAGTATGCTGAAAAAAGTAAAAGAACATGTCCTAATTTGCAAGATAATCTAAGAAAGGGTTTGGCAGATGAGATGCATATGGTTATAGGAATCTCCACCGAAGCAGGAGAGCTATTAGACGCTTATAAAAAACATTTCGCATATGGAAAGAACCTTGATAAAATAAATGTTGAAGAGGAAATAGCAGATATAATGTGGTATATCTCAAATCTTTGCAGGATATTAGAGATTAGTTTTGAAGATATACTTCAAAAGAACATTGACAAATTAAAAGCCAGATTCCCTGAAAAATTTGATGAACTTAAAGCATTAAAAAGGAACCTTGAGATTGAAAGAAAAATATTAGAAGGAAATAAATCCTTGTCTACTAATTAACATGAAATGGTTTCTGGTCAATTCCATTCTACAGGACATTTATACACTCTCGGAGAACTTGAGAGAATGTTTAATAACAATAATAATGAAGTAGAAACATGGACAAGAATTTCCTGGCAATTTATCAAAGATTATTTGAGTAAATTGTAATTATATACTTTACAAAACCTATTTGTTTTTAAATAAAACACTTCAATTCGAGATAGTGGGAGATGATTTAATTTCTAGATTAAAGCATACGTCTGTTAATCTGTCAAGTGGAGGAGAAGTAATTGTGCTTGATACCGGAGCAGTTATAGATTGTGAAGCCGAAGCAATGTTACAAGCACTACACTCTCGTTCAACTGGAGGCCTTAGATCTCATCTTGAAGTTTTGGCTCAAAAAGGAGCAGATAGATTTATGGAAAAATTTTATGTGGGATATGGACATAAATCAATAGGAGATTGTGGAACAACCACAGTATTTGTAGAAGGAGTATCTATATTGGCGGCAAAGGCCATACAAGACAGCCCCCTTTATTCAGGTCAAGAAGCATCTACAAGATATATTGATTTTTCAAACCAACCATTCATAGACCCAACAAGAACTCCGACGGGAGCAAATTTGTTAGAATCACAAAGAAAAATTTATTTTGAGGCACAAGAGCCGACGAGAACAAAACTAAGAAAACAATTTCCAAGAGCAGAAGGAGAAGATGAAAAAGATTATGAGAAAGCAATCTCCGCAAGAGCTTTTGATATAACAAGAAGTTTACTTCCTTCAGGAGCATCTACAAATTTGGCTTGGCACACGAATTTGCGCCAAGCTGCAGATAGAATTCTATTATTAAGACATCATCCTCTTCCAGAAGTAAGAGAAATAGCCAAATGTTTAGAAGAAGCTCTTAAGTCTCGTCATCCAAACTCATTCGGACATGAAAGATACCCTGAAACTGAAGCATATCAAGATGTAGTATCTGGAGGATATCTTTTCCACAACCCTACAAGCCCCATTGAACCAGTTGTTGACTTTGGAAAAATTGATAGGGGAGAATTAGAAAGATTCAGAAGCCTACTAAATAAAAGACCTAAAAAAACAGAAATTCCCAGATATGTTTCCCAAGCAGGAGTTTTAACTGCAGAATTTCAACTAGACTTCGGTTCATTTAGAGATATTCAAAGGCACAGAGCAATAAATCAAAGAATGCCCTTAGTTACTGCAGATTTAGGATTCAATTTATGGTATTTGCAAAACTTACCTGAAGAAATAACTGCTAGGCTCCCAGAACACTTAAGAAGAATAGGGGAAGGGATTATTAACCTCAGAATACCTAAGGAGTTGGCACAGTATTTCTTACCTATGGGGTATAATGTTTCAAATAGATTCACAGGTGACATTCCAGCCTCTGTTTATATGATAGAGTTGAGAGACACAAGATTTGTTCATCCTACGTTACAAAGAGTAGCACACCACATAGGAAACCAAATAGCTGACACCTTAGAAATTCCTCTTCATAGAGACTCAGAACCTGGAAGATTTGACATCGGGAGAGGTAAACACGATATTACTTTAAGATAAAATGGTAACTGGAATGTTTGTAGTTTTCGAGGGAGTGGATGGTTCTGGAAAAACTACTCAAATCGGAAATATTGGAAACGCAATAAGAGAATGGAATAAATATCAATCAATAGTGTTTGAAAGAGAACCTACATATAAAGCAGGAGAAATAATTCAAAGATTAGTAAGTGAAACAGACCCATTATCTAATGCTGAAGTGATGGCAATAGGGTTTATAGAAGATCGAAGAGCCCATTATCATGGCCCAATAACAGGAGATATGCAAAATGGAAGAGTTGTTCTATGTGATAGATTTTCAATGTCAACTCTTGCCTATCAGTCAGTTCAAGGGCAAAAAATGGATGATCTCGTTAAAGCACATTTTCAAAATAAGATAGGTTCTCCAGACATTACATTCTATCTCGGATTAACGCCAGAAGAAGCCACCTCAAGAATAAATAAAAGAATATCTGAAATGGGAGGGAAAAGAGAGAAGTTTGAGGAACCAGACTTCATAGAAGAACTTGTTAAAAAACACGAATTTTTATATGAAGAATCCCAAAAAGATGGAGATATTAAAAGATTGCTTGGAAGAGTTGTGAAAATCAACGCAAAACAAACAATAGAATGTGTAACAAGAGACATAGTTGAAATATTAAATCCATTCTATCAAGAAAAACAAAAAGTAGCATAAACAGGCAATATTTAAAAGACAAGAATGTCCTAATTTTCAAGAAGCCCGGATGGCCCAGCGGTTACGGCGCAAGTTTGGAGAACTTGTTTCCTCACGGATTCCCCGGTTCAAATCCGGGTCCGGGCGTACTTTTTACCTAAGATAAAATGACGTTTTGAGAAAAGGAGTGTTGAACCTTGTAGACATAAAATGTAGAAACATTTAAATATGTAGTCACATATTATATTATTATGTACATTGAAAAAAGAAAAGTAAACGGTAGAATCCAGTACTATTTAGGACATTCTTTTAGAGAAGGTACCAAAGTTCAGAAAATTAGAAAATATCTCGGGGCAGATCTAAATGCTACTGTTCTAAAAGATAGAGAAGAAAAGATGAAAATATTAATTCTGGAAGAAATTAATAGATATAAAATTATTAAAGACCCTTTATCTGAAAAGCTTTCTGTTAAAGAAATAGAGTTTGTAAAAAGATTAGAGAAAAATATTCCTGTTAAAATTAAACATTTATCTGATGATGAATGGATTGCTTTTTCAGAATTATTTACTTACAACACAAATGCTATTGAAGGATCAGAACTTAATATTAAAGAAGTAGAAGAAGTCCTTAAAGAGGATAAGTGGCCTAAAAAATCAAAATTTGATATAGCTGAAGCTTATGGAGTGAACGATGCTATTTCATTCGTTAGAAATACTAAGGAACATATTTCAATTGACTTAATAAAAGAAATTCACAAGATTATATTCAAAAATTCTAAAGATTTCGCAGGCCAATTAAGAAAACCTGGTGAAGAAGTTGTTGTAATGGGTAAAATAGGAAATATTGTTCATGAGGGTGCACCTCAAACAAGAGTTGTAGCTCTTCTTAATGAACTTGTCGTCTGGTATAATCAGAATAAATCAAAATACCCAGCTTTAGTTTTAGCAGCAGTAATACATAATCAATTCGAGAACATTCATCCATTTAGAGATGGAAACGGGCGAGTTGGAAGAGTATTGTTAAATAATATTCTAATAAAACACAAACTTCCTCCAATTAATATTGATTTTAAAAATAGGGCAGAATATTATCAATCGCTACAAGAATATGAAAAGAATCACAATATCAAACCAACATTGGAACTATTCGTAAAAGAGTATAAATCACTGAAAAAGATATTGAATAAATCAAAAAGCCCTTGAATTCTAGTCAGGGCTTTGGGATGCTCAAAGTATTCTATCAAGACACACTTTGACATGATATGACTACACTTTAGAATGATTGTAGTCATATGCAAGCTAGTCTTATCGTAGTTCTGGTGTAATTTTACAGATGATATACCTAAAAAAGATGCAACAGCAATTTTGAAATAGTCTATTTTTTACTTCTTGTTCCTTCGTTTTTTAGCATTGCGTTTTCTTGCTATTCTTGTTGACTTTCTCATAATATCCAATGGACTAATGTTTATATAGAGTTATTGTTTTTATTGTTCATGGCAGCAACACCACCTGGAGCAAAGAAAAGAAAACTTGATTATATGGTTGACCAGAATGCATTTGATGAATTCATGAAAGCCTGCAGTAAAAAGGGCTTTGCACCTCAAGTAGTTTTAGAACAAGCAATGAGAAAGTTTACCCAAAACGGACAAATTTAAATCTTAAATTTACTTACTAATATTTCCAACACCACCAGACATTTTGTCCTTAAGCGCATGATATTCTCTCACATTTCCAAGTTTATAATATAATTCTAACAATTTGTTTTGCACTTCTATTTTTTCATCAGGGTTTAAATCAAGAGAAAGAATCTTTTGATACATCTCTTTAGCATTATTCCTTCTATCATTCTTCAAATAATTTTGTGCTTGAAAAATATAAAATTTTTTATATAACTGTTTCATCTCCCACTTTTCCTGATCATTGCCTAAAGCAAGAGCCTGCACAAATAATCTTTCCGCCTCTCCAAAATCATGACCTCTAACATTAAATTCAACAGCCTTCATGAACTGACCAATCTTCTCTTTAAACGTTGTAGTAATGTCTGCAGCTGCCCTTACAGTTTTTGCAGCGTCAAGAAACATCCCTTTTTGTTCATATATCTTAGATAGTTCAAGAAGAACAAATTTGCGAGTGTCAAAATCAAGTTGAGATTTAGTAGCCCTCTGCAAATAAGACATCTTAACATACTCCCCCATTGTTTTTATTTTAGCATCTATCTCTGCTCTAGTTCTTTCAACAATAGGTTTATCCACAACGTGCATCTTATAAAAGAAAGATATCTCTTTATAATGATTGTTGTTGTGAGAACAAATCTTTGTTTAATAAGTGAATAATAGCATTACGAACAGCCTCTGTAAGATATTGCTCTCTATTTAAAATTCCGTTACTCAACAAATCAATTACCCCTCTACCATAACCTATTCTTTCCTCATTAGTAAGTCCTTCCCTTCTCCATGCCTCGTCTAGTTGAATTCCTTCACCTCGTATTCTTCTAGATACTCTTCTTGGAATCATAAATCCAGAAGTCTGTCCAACATAAAGATTTCTTCCATCAAAAATAACACATGCTCCTAGATTCATCCTAGGAAGGTTTTCTCTTGGCAAAGGCACCGATTCTAATCCACATTCTAAACCAATACCCTAGTCACAACCTACAAATGCATTTCTTGCTCTAAATAACGCACCAGCATATATCTCTCCCATTTCAATGGGTTGTTCGGGTATTCTACTTGGAGGTACAGGAACTTCAACTCCTCTAACTTCAGCACCTTTAAAAAAATCAAACAAAGACAAACCAGATTTAACAGCCCCAATCTTAACAGGATTCTTAGACCCAACATTTACAATCATGTTGAGATTTTATATCAAAGATATAAAAAGATTATTATCAAAAAATTTTTGAGTTCACCCAGTATTTTAGTGTAGGTTTTGTTTTAAATTTTTGGATGTTCAAAGTTGCATTATGTATCAGCAACTTTGACATAATGTAATATTCAAAGACAACCAGAGGTGATTGTTTCATAATAGGTTCGAAATAACAAAAGTTTTTTCGCTATAAAATAATCTTAAAACCACACCTCTGAATTGAATATTATAAATATCCTAGGTTGAACTTATATATAAACCTATGCGTCTTCTATTCCGCTTCCATTAATCTAAAAAAGTAAAATATCCCTACGGTCAAAAGTGAATAAGTGATGAATCTTACAGTTTGTTGGGGTATTAGAGAGACTATGCCTTCAATGAATGATTCAGTTTTCATATTGTTTAGAACTATTTTTAGAATTACTTCTTAGATGTAATCTCTAGGCAAACACCTGCAGCAACGGTTGCTCCAGCGTCTCTAACTGCAAATCTTGACATGTTTGGATTTGTTGCTTGAGTTTCCAAAACAAGGTTACCAATAGGTCTTATTCTAACCTTAGCAAGATCTCCGTTCTTCAAGAAATCAGGATTTGAAGCTTTTGTACCATCAGGAGATTGCTTCTCAATCAATTCAACAAATTGACATGGCACTTGAGCTGTATGTATGTGAAATACTGGAGTATAACCCTTAGCAATAACAGTTGGATGTGAGATTATAGCAACTTGAGCAATAAATTCCTGAACAATTGAAGCTGGCTGAGAAGCATCACAAACTACATCTCCGCGAGCGATATCTTTCTTTCCAACTCCACGAATGTTAATTCCAACATTATCTCCTGCCTCAGCTTGAGGCATCTGTTCATGATGCATTTCTATAGTTTTAACCTCTCCATTTATTCCCGTTCCAGATCTTCCGGGCAAGATAACTACTTTTTGACCAACTTTCATAACTCCAGTTTCAATCTTCCCTACAGGAACAGTCCCGATACCAGTAATTTCATAAACATCCTGTAACGGCATTCTCAAGGGCAAAGAAGTAGGTTTATTAGGTGGCTCAAATAAGTCAAGTTGCTCGCGAACAGTAGGACCCTTATACCAAGGCATATTATTAGACTTGTTAACTACATTATCTCCAAGGTAACCAGCAGCAGGTATAAATGCCATAGTATCGGTCTTATATCCGGCCTGTTTTAATATAACTGAAACATCTGCAACAACTTTCTTGTAAGCATCTTCCTTCCACTGAACAGTATCCATCTTATTTACAAGAACAGCTATCTGCTTAACTCCCATTGTTCTCAAAAGCCATGCATGTTCCTTTGTTTGTGGTTGAACTCCTTCAGCAGCTGCAACGGTCAAAAATGCAGCATCGGATTGTGAAGCACCAGTAATCATGTTCTTGATAAAGTCCTTGTGTCCGGGAGCATCAATTATTGTAACTTCATATTTATTTGTAATTAATTTCTGATAAGACAAATCTATAGTAACTCCACGCTCTCTTTCTTCCTTAAACTTATCCATAATGTAAGCAAACTCAAAACCTGCCTTACCATGTTCCTTAGCAATAACCTTAAGCTTGTCAAGTTCCTGCTGAGGAATAGCTCCAGCATCAAACATCAATCTACCAATAGTAGTACTCTTACCATGGTCTACGTGACCTACAAATGCAATATTTATTGTTGGTTTTGTCTTTGCCATTTTAATCGTTAAGTAAACACTTTTATTTTTGAGGGTATTTAAACTTTGCGCTTTAATTCTTTTTTGCAAAGTTTAAGTTAGAAAATCTTTAATTTTCTTTATATAAATGTTTTCTTTTTAAAAAATAATTTAAACTACAAAATAAAATTGCAAAATATATTTAAACAACTCTCTTCAATAAAAATAATGGAAAAAGATCAAGAGATGATTGTAGAACAAGGAGACTACAGTCTAATTGCTAACACTGACAAGGATTTTAAAATAACTCACTTAGTCTTAAAGGCGAGTAATGGTTCCAAAAGGGTTTGGAAAATCAAAGAACTAAGTGAAAAAGAAGTATCCTTTGATATAGAAAAATTTTCATAAATTCTAGCAATACTTACTAAAACTATGATTTCCAGCGTGAATATTTGTCTTCTCAACAACCCTCTTACTATCTAAAACCTTGACTTTTATTTTTGAAATCTCTTCTCTTAAGAAGTTCTCAACTCTCTTACTCATACTTATGCCATTCTTCTTACAATAAGCAGAAAACTGTTTATACACATCTTCATCAATGTTAAATGTCCTAATTCCCATCTTTTTAATAATTATATAATGTTATTTAATCTTAATAAATCTATCTTTCACGAGAAAAACAGGAAAAATCCAAGAGATAATAGATAAATAAAGTTATATAAGATTATATAAGAAAATGCGGGAGGGAGGATTACTTCAAAATATACTTGTTTTGAAGTCCCAGAAGTGACTTGTTCGCTTCTGAGCGTTCGAATCCGACAAAAATAGATGCGGGAGGGAGGATTCGAACACTTCAATTTGTCCAGTTAAAATTGAAGTCACCGATAACATCAGTTAGCGTGTGCTTTCAACTCGTCAGAGTTGTAAAGGTGAGAATCTAAATGCGGGAGGGAGGATTCGAACCTCCGAAGGCACTAAGCCGCGAGATGACTTACATCTCGTTTGCTATTCCTTCTCGTGAAGGAGTGACATCTTAAGTCTCGTGCATTTGACCGCTTTGCTACCCCCGCAATACAAATATAAAGTAAAATCGCTTTAAAATGTTTCTATACTCCTCAAGCAAAAACAATACTCAACAAACCAGCAAGACCAAGAGTCACAAGCCAGTAAAGACCATTAAAAGCAAAGAGACTCCAAGACTTCCCTTCCCACAAGACGCTTCCTAAAAGAGTAGTACAAACAAAAAAGCCCAACCATATCCAGAAACCCAAGACAATTCCTTGCATTGCAGAAGTAATTCCAAGCAAAGAAACAAAGCCAAAAATAATATAAACCATAATAAAAGTACCTATGAAATTAAGAACCATAGATTTCCACATACCCTTCATTCCCTTTTTCTTAGCCTTAGCAACTTCAACAGCAGGAATCTTAGATAACTTTATCCAAGTACGCCCAAAAAAAGGACCATACCATAAAAACCCAACAAAAAACAGAATAATTGCAGTCAGAAGAACATCACCCAAACTTACAAAACCACCAAACATAACTTACAAAATATATATTCCTTTATATACTTTTCTTTTTGCAAACCGTGTTTTTTTAAGAATCAGACATATTGTTGACAAACCTATTACCTAGAGAACAAGAACAGGGATTGATTCTGTAATTTAAAGAACACTCTTTTGGATGTTCAAAGTATTCTATCAAGACACACTTTGACATTAATAGAAAGACATACAAATTTATTCAATAGATTATGTCTTTCACTATAGATTTAACATTCCAGCATAACAGAAGTTGTAAAGTGAAAGGGAGGATATAATTTTTGCAGAGCAAATAGTTTTTTATATCTGTAAAGTTTTATCAACTTATGGGGGTTAGAAAAGCAAAAAAAGAGGATATTGAAGATATAAATAAACTTGATAGAGAATCTACAAAATATCATAAAAAATTTGATAAGGATTTTTATTCAATTTCAGAAAAATGGTGGAAAATGAAAAGAGAGTCTCAAATAAAAGCAATAAAAAGTTCAACAAATTTAATTCTTGTTGTAGAAATAGATGGAAAAGTAGTTGGTTATATTTGGGGTTTTGTAGAAACAATTATGAAATATAGAATCGGCAAGATACAAGAATTAATCATAACATCAAAGCAAAGAGGAAAGGGTATTGGAACAAAATTAATCAAACAAATGTTGGACTTTTTTAAAGATAAGAAATGCATTATCTCTGAAATTGAAGTTTTTGTAGATAATATTCCCGCTATTCAAGTTTATGAGAAAGCAGGATTCAAAAAAAGAGAATATAAGATGCAATTAAAGTTGAATAAAACTAAAAGATATAGACCATTCTTGTAGCGGAAACCCCTCATAAATTTGTAGAATTGTGGAAGTTCCACCAATAAATAAGAGAGATTATCAGGTTATTTGGGAAAATTGGGGGTGAACGACTTTGCGCGAAATTTATATTTAGAGAAACACCATAAGAACAATATCAAATAATCTTAAATTTTTTGATTACGATTTGTCTAATGCAATTTTGCTCATTTGAACATATCTTCTGTGAATTCTTAAATGCTTTAATATTAATATTAAAGATATTGCTATTCCCATCATCAACGTCGATAAAATTATCCAGAAAATAAATCTTATATCCTTGTTAACTTTACTTGAAACTTCTTTATTAATTTTATCAATCTCTCCATTATCTGAATATCCTTCTAACTGACTCGAATCCAACTCGACATTATCGTCTACATTAAAACATCCTTTATCTGCAGAGTAATCTATCAATCCGTCTCCATCATTGTCAAGACCATCACTGCATTGAGTAACAACACGATTAATCACTGGTCCAGAACTTGTTCTTCCACCACCGCCCGAGCCACCGCTAGAACCTCCACCAGTACCTTGACATGAACCACAATCAGCGGAACACGAAGAGCATGATTCTGCAATGGAGCAAATAGAGTCTCCGCAAGAACCTTGTGAAACAGAGTAGCTAGAGAACCCAGAAACATTTGCAACAACATCTCCAAATATTGTATCAAAAGAAAGAATATAACATTTACTTGAATCACAAATAACTCCATCTTTATACAAAACCGGATTAGTAAGTCCAGTGTCAAAGAAAGTTACTTCAGCAGAAACATTGAAAATAGGTCTTTTAGTGGAATTTATAAAAATCAAGTTTTTTGTAATATTAATTGCCCACTCACCGAAACCTATTGGAAGTTCATGTGCAACAAGAGGACCAGTATTATTTCTCCATAATACATTTATCGGTCTGTTAAATGTAATTGCAGATTTTCCGATAATTCCTATCCTCAAGTTTTCAACATTAAACAAGTCAGGAACATTTGAAAAGTCAGTTGTAAGAGAAGTGCTCATTGGATAAATTGGTGGAATAGGGCAACCATTAAATCTGTTGATTCCATAAGTAGTCACCGCATAAGACGGAGTATTGGAACATCTATCTATTGTGTCAGGAACTCCATCCCCATCGCTATCCACAGCACTTCCTTGAGTAACTGTCAAAGGCAAAGAATTGCTTGTTCCAATTATAGCTCCTGAATTAAGAGTAACTGCCGACAAACTGTAAGTTCCAACAGAAATTGAACCTGGAACAGTTAAATTTATTCTCTGGTCACTAACACAATTAACTGTATAATTCAAAGAGCTTGCCAAGTTACCATTAACATTCACATCACAAGAAGCTGTTGAAAACCCTGTTCCTATAAGCTGAACAGTTTGAGAAACTCCATTTTGAATATAATTTGGGTTCAAAGATGTTAATACTAAATTTTGACTGACTCCTAAATTATAATTCGCCTGCTTTAAGGTGTTGTTTAACAAACTTCTTCCCGTGACTGAAAGAGAATATGATTGTGCAGGAGTCGTAGAAGAAGTTTGGAGAACCATATTTGAGGTACAAGATTGGGTCAATGTCGGAGTGCAACTAGCTGGAGTAAACTGCGCAGTTACTCCTAGGGGTAAACTTGGCGCTGTGAAAACGACCCCTTCAGGAATTCCGCTCAATGAAGTAACTGTTAGAATGTAAGGTTGAGTTGTCTGCCCTTGCTGCACAGTTTGTGTTGTAGGAGTAATGAAAAGACTGTAATCAAATGGTGAGGACCCTGAAGATATACGTGGTAAAATAAGCCATTTTGGATTTTCATTTTGTTTTTGGAGAGCCAAAGGATTATTTGGTGCTGTAAGAATAAGTTGATTTGCTAAATTCCATGCTTCTGTTCCTCCAGGTTTATCAGTAATCATTGAAAGTCCCGGAATAATTATATAAGCATAACCATGAATTGTATCTCCAAGACTGTTACTTTCAAAATAATTCCTTGCGTAACGTGAATCTTGCGGATTATAATACCAAGATTTGAAGCCGTTTTTGACTTCCCCCCAAGTAGTATGCCATGTGCCATACCATTGTCCTGAAACTTGTTTCGCAGTCGGAGTCATATAGGCGATAGTCAGATAAGGATCATAGGAAGGATTTGTTAACTGACCTATAAGGTAAGGTGCTAGCCATGTGAGTAAAGCGTCTGTTGCAAATCCAAGCTCCTTTCCACGTCCAAGAGCATAAAGAAGCATGTTTTCTTCCCATGTGGCAGACACCGATGTTGTAATGGTTTCATTAATAGGATTTGTTGGACCAGGTAGGAGTAGATTATTGAAGGACGCCCAATGATGTAATGGAGGTATTCCAAGATTATGAGTTTCTGGATATGGTCCATTTTGAATCCATCTTCCCTTTCCAAAGGTGTTTGCCCAATCCCATACTCTAGTATTATCTGGATAATTTGCGCAAGTAGAACAAGGAATATCTCTTTGACCTTCCCACCTGGCAATTGCATCATTAGCTAATGTAGTGAAATATGTTTTCTCTGTATCTGTATCTGGAGCCAAAAATGCTGTTTGCGTTCTGAATCTGAAAACCCATGCCTCTCCTCTTACTTGATCTTGGATTCCTCCAAATTCTCCCGAAGGTCCGCGGAAATAATTAAGCCTTAGTTCATTTGCATTTCCGGCTGCAAATTTAGCAGCACTCCATGAAGACCAAAAATACATTTGTTCCAGATACCAGTAATCTCCTGTTAAAGTATAGAGCACTGAATAAGGGTCTGGTAGATGTGCTCCATCTGGAACCCAAGATGAAGTTGCAGGTCCTACATAAGTAACTGCGTCAGAACCTTCTCCATTCAAAAGTCTGCCTTGTACATTAGGTCTTGCAGTAATAGATATAACTTTTCCTAAAGCAGAAACTGCAGTTGAGCCTCGTAAGAAATATGTTCCTTGTCGAGCCTCTCTAAACTGCACTGGCCATGCGCCTGCTAAGTCTGCTAATCCTGATGCAATTTCTTTAGAACGATAATCTCCAGTATAAAGCCATCGAACAACCCAGTCAGTATAGGGTCCAATATCTCGACGACCCCCTGTAGAACCCATATCAATCTGCCATAATGCAGAGTTTCCTATGTCTTTTTGTGCTCCTATCCATTCAGAATAGTCTGAAGAAATTTTGCTTTCGGGAATCACTTTAGAAGTATCATAATTAGGAACAAAAAATGTTTGAATAAGATAAGGTAAATTATGGTCTATATTTACTGCTGAAGGAGCTCCTCCAATCCAAAACTCTTTTGTCCAACGGCTTGCGCTATTTTGTGTAAACGCATTTTTTGTATAGACTAGAGTTTGAGGACTCAACCCTAATTTTAAAGCTAAATTATATGAAAATTCTCCTAATTCTTCAGTATTGGCCGCTTCGCCAATATAACGGACTCTAATTTTATTAATCAAGGGAAAGAAGGTTGCATGATAGATTGGTCTAAATGGGCGGTATTGATTAAATCCTATATCATATGTTCTTTGAGATGAATGGTCTGCTAAAATAATGGAAGTAGCTATTGATCCTTGCATCCAATAAGTAAGGTCTCCTGCAATAAGCATATCTCTTGCCGAAACTGAACGAACTTGTGCATTACTTGTTAAATCCATGACTGCGTCAAAATTATACTGTGATTGCAACATATTTTGTTGGGTCAAGTATCCTTCATTATTCCCATCAAGTTGGTTTTGAAAAAATATTTGTAAGGAACTATCCGCATTCAACGAGGGAATATAAAAAGTAAGAATTGCATGCTTCACGCTTCCATCTGGCCAGCGTTGTTTAACATCTGCCTGTGTTTGTAATGGGACATTATTAAGAACTGCTTGAGGGTAGTTTGAAATCTCTCCTTGGATAAATGGTCTTGCAGTTTGAATAGGGTAGTTTTGTATTGTTTGATGCGATTTTTCTGTGACTGTAATAAAATTAAGAGGATTATTACTTAGAAAAATTATACCTTGGTCGCCACCCCCTCCATCCAGAGATACTAAACTCGATGAATCTTCTGGGGGAGATGTCTTTACCAAGACAGAAGAATCATCTAATATTTTTCCTTTTCCATTAGAGTAAATTTTTTCAATAATAATAGATTCAATATCTGATAAATCAACCGATTTGATTAAAAGAAACAAACCAATAAAAATTAATAATCCTAATAAAATCGCTCTCTTCATTAAAATCATAAAGAAATCTCTTTAATAAGGTTTAGCTAATGTCTTATTTGAATGACAATTACATTATAGTCATTATTAAATCATGGTGATTTTTGAAAGAAAATAAAACTCAGTTTGAGACTTTACATTTAGAACAAACCCCACTCACTTCAACTTGAACATGACAAACATCTCCATCAAGATGTTTTTTTATAAAATCAATCTTATCCAAATGTATATGCCTTACATTACCACACTTCTCACAAATAAAATGTGAGTGAGACATCCCGCTTTTTGAATAAAGATTCTTTCTATCACAAACAAATACATGTATTGCTCTTTCTTTCTGCAGTTCATTCAAGAATCTATACACCGTAGCAATACCAATCTTCGGGTTATCTTTTCTCAATTTCTCATAAAGATCCTCTGCAGTAAAAAATTTATTCGTCTTTCCAATAGTCTCTTCAATTGCCCTCTTCTGTTTTGTCTCTCGTTTTTCTATCATCGTGTTATTGATAATGACAATCAATAAGGTTTAAATACTTTTTTTTAATTGAATGAAAAATGAATGAAGCGCTTTTATACACAATAGTCAGCGTAGCAATAGTAAGCCTAATATCTTTAGTAGGAATATTTTTCCTCTCAATAAAAAGAGAAAGACTTAACAAAATCTTAATATATCTTGTGAGCTTTGCAGCCGGAGCACTTTTAGGAGACGTTTTTATACATTTAATACCTGAATTGATAGAAGAAAATAATTTCACCATTCAAACCTCATTTCTTATTTTGGGAGGAATTTTATTATTCTTCACAATAGAAAAAATAGTCCACTGGCAACACTGCCACGTGCCTCAAAACGGAGAACACTCTCATCCCTTTGTGATAACTAATCTTGTCGGAGATGGAGTGCACAACTTCATAGACGGATTAATCATAGGCGCAAGTTATCTTGTTAGCTTTCCAATAGGCGTGGCAACAACAATAGCAGTAATATTCCACGAAATACCTCAAGAAATAGGAGATTTTGGAGTGCTTCTTCATGGAGGATTTACAAAATTAAAAGCTTTATTGTTTAATTTCCTTTCGGCCCTAACTGCAATAGCTGGGGGGATTATAGCAGTGACAGCATCTAGCATCATGCCATCAATAACAAACTACCTAATTCCTATTGCAATTGGGGGATTTGTCTATATAGCTGGGTCAGATCTGATACCTGAACTCCACAAGAACTTCGAAACAAAGAAATCTGTAATAGAGATAATCTCCCTAGTTGCTGGAATAGCTGTAATGGCTCTATTGCTATTTTTAGAGTAAAGCAAAGAGTTTTAACTTCTAAAAATCTTATGTTTACATGAATGAGCTTATTGAAAAAGTGAGGGAATTAGAAAAATCTCATATAAATGATATTGTGAATCAAAGATTATCTGATTTTGAATCGTTCAAGTCAAAGACAGATGATGAATGGTTTTCAGAATTATGTTTCTGCATCCTAACTGCAAATGCAAAACAAAAAACGGGGGCGGCAATACAAAACCAGATAAACGCCGAGGGTTTCAAAACTCTTTCAGAAGAAACTCTTGCAAATTTAATAAAATTAAATAAGCATAGATTCCACAATACAAAAGCAAAATATATCGTGAATGCGCGCAAATTTGCCGAAGTAAAGAAAATAATAAAAGATATGACTGAAATAGAATCCAGAGAATGGCTCGTAAATAACATAAAGGGTCTTGGAATGAAAGAAGCCTCACATTTCATAAGAAATACTGGGGGACAAAACCTTGCAATATTAGATAGACATATATTAAGAATATTAGCAGATAATAAAATAATAGATAAACCAAAAAAACTTAATTCACAAACTTACTTAGAAATAGAAAAAAAATTCTCAGAGTTAGCAAGCACATTAAGAATGTCTCTTGCAAAACTTGACCTATTCCTTTGGTATATGCAAACAGGGGAAGTCTTAAAATGAAAATAGGAAGCATTGTACCAGATTTTATACTTAAAGACAGACTTGATCAAGATCACCAATTATCGAAAATAAACAGAATAAAAATATTGTATTTTTATCCAAAAGATAATACTCCTGGATGTACGATAGAAGCAAAAGAATTTTCAGAAGCACTACCTAAATTTGATGAAGTAAATTCATCTATTATGGGAATCTCTGGAGGAGATAAAAAATCAAAACAAAAGTTCTGCACCGATCACAATTTAAAGCATGTTCTATTATCTGATCCGGACTTTAAGATTTCAAAAGAATATGGAGTCTATGGGGAAAAATCATTCATGGGAAGAAAATATAGGGGGATTGAAAGAACAACGTTCATAATAGATAAAAACAACAAATTAATTCATGTTTTTGAAAAAGTAAAATCGTTAGGACATGCAAAAGAAGTCTTAAATTATATAATTTTAGAGATACCATGAATTTCAACGAAAAATGTTATGAAATATTAAAGACAATTCCTAAAGGTAAAGTAACCACCTACAAATTAATAGCAAAAAAATTAAATTCCAAGGCCTATCGAGCAGTAGGCAATGCAATGAACAAAAACCCCTATGATACTAACATCTATCCCTGCCACAGAGTCATAAGCTCTTCTGGAAAGATAGGCGGATATGCTCAAGGAACAGAAGCAAAAATAAAGCGCTTAAAATCAGAAGGAATACAAATAAAAGATAATGAGATTGACATAAGCAAGTATGGGTTTAAGTTCATTTAAAGCAAACGCTTAAAATACCATTTTTAATTATGTTATCATGATAATAGGTTTGTTAGGAAAACCCAACGTAGGAAAAAGCACTTTCTTCAAAGCAGCAACGCTTTCAGATGTTCTTATAGCAAACTATCCTTTCGCAACAATCAAACCAAATCACGGCATGGCATATGTTAAAATTCATGACCTTGCAGCAGATTTTGGAAAAGTCTCAAATCCAAGACAAGGATACGTTAGAGAAGGATGGAGATTTGTTCCAATTGATTTATTTGATGTAGCTGGTCTAGTAGAAGGAGCGTCAGAAGGAAAAGGCCTCGGAAATCAATTTCTAGATGATTTAGCAGGAGTAGATGCATTCATCCATGTAGTTGATATGTCTGGAGAAACAGATGCAGAAGGAAAACCCATAATAAATTATGATCCATCAAAAGATATAACCATAATAGAGAAAGAACTTGACCTTTGGTATCTTGGAGTACTTAAAAGAGCATGGGTAACTCTTATGAAATCTATGGAAATGCAAAAATCACAATTCGCAAAAACAGTGGCGAAGCAATTTTCGGGACTCAAAGTAACTGAAGATGATGTTAATCATATTGTGCTTCATGAAAAACTGGACATAATAAGACCCTCGACATGGGATGACAAAACCCTATTCAATTTTGCAAGAGCTCTCAGAATTTACACAAAACCAATGATAATTGCAGCTAATAAAGTTGACAGACCAAATGGAATACCTAACTTCAAAAAAATTAAAGAAAACTTCAGTTATCCAATAATACCTTGTTTTGCAGATGGAGAACTTAGTTTGAGACAGGCAGACAAAGCAGGTATAATAAAATACATCCCTGGAGAAAAAGACTTTCAGGCAGTTGGAAACTTAAACGAAGCTCAAAAAAGTGCTCTAGAAACAATAAGAAAAATAATTAAAGAATTTGGTAACACCGGCGTTCAAGAAGTTTTGAACCACATCGTATTCAATATCTTGAAATACGTTGCAGTATTCCCCGCAGGATCAAAAATGGAAGACAGCAAAGGTAATGTTCTTCCAGACTGCTTTCTCATGCCCCCAAATTCAACAGCCCTTGATTTTGCTTATAAGTTACACACAGATATAGGAAACAAGTTTGTGAAGGCAATAAATCTTAAGACAAAACAGGCAGTAGGTAAAGATTATATTATAAAACACTTAGATGGGTTAGAGATACTAACAAGATGATCATTAAAGTAAAAGTAAAGCCAAACGCATCAAATAATAAGATAGAAAAACTATCTGAAAATAATTATTATATATCTACAACAGAAAAAGCAGAATCAGGAAAAGCCAACACCTCAATAATTAAACTGTTATCAAAAGAGTTTAATACAAATTACAAAAACATCAAAATAAAAAATCCAACAAGTAGAAACAAGATAATAAGCATCAAAAATATCAACCTTTAAATAAGAATTAACCAAATTAATAAAATGAGGTATGATTACGCTCCAGACTTGAAAGCAAGACTTGCAGAAATAGTCAAAACGCTTGAAATGAGCCATATAGACTTGAACAGAGTAGAATGTCTTAGAAGCTTTGGCTCAAGCACCAAAAGAACAATTGCAAGATGCCATACAATAGGCAAAGTAATGCAAAAAGGAATGAAAACTCCTGCATTCTACACAATAGAATTTTTAGAAAAATTTAACAAATTAAACAAAACAGAACAAGACAAGGTCATAATCCACGAACTTTTGCACATACCCAAAACTTTTGGTGGTGGCTTTAGGCAACACGATTTCGTTTGTGAAGAAAATATTGACAAACTTTATAAGAATCTTAACTCTTTAAATAAGTTTTTCATTTAATTTAATGTAAGAGAACCAATTAAACACAACTGGAAATCCTTATAAACAAACAATCACTTAAAAAAGCATAAATTTAGTGTCTCTTTTTTGTAAGAGAACTAAGTTTATATTAAAAAGTGGTGCACAAAAAATATACTTACAAGGATGGAAAACGTTTCGGACCCTATTATTACGAAACAAAAAGAATAAATGGAAAGGTAGTAACAACATACTTAGGTCCAGAACACAAAAATAATTTTTTCTCTGAATATAAGGCTCTTTTAATAATCTATATTTTATCTTTTACCATAGCCCTTTCCTCAGTTCCTATGAGCTTTACAGGCTACGCCTCTTTAGACATAAAGGCACAATATAATTTAGGAGAACAAATAGAAGGGGAGATTAACTTGAATATCTTAGAAGGAGAACTCATCCCCGCAGATTCATTAATAACTATTACTTACGAAAACATCTCAAAGGAAATAATCCTCTCGGATATTGTAGAAGAATCTCCTGTGAATGGGTCATTTTACGCAAAAGATATAGTGTTGTCTGGAGAAGGTATTGGATACGGCCTGATAGGTAAAATAAAAGAACACCCTTACGTAGATTTTAAAGTAAGTATTTTAGATAAAAAAGAAACTAATGATAATAAGATTACATCTGAAGAACCAAACATTAACTCTGAAGAAAATGGAATCCCAGAAGAACCTGAAACCATTGAAGAAACAAACGAAGAAAATAATGAGACAAACACAGAAAATAAAGAAGAAACAAACAATCAAGAAGAATCAAATCTTCAAAATGAAGAGGAAACAGTAATCAATGAAGCAAACACAGAAAGTGAAGAACAAAACGAACAAGCTGAAGAACAAACAACAATAACTGGGTCTTCTATTTCAGAACAATATATTTCAGGAAAAACTTCAAAAGATGAACCATTTAAATACATAATAAATGAAGATGAAACTGCAGAAATAGTGCCAGATAGTGTTTACTATAACAGTAAGCAATTAAGCGATGATGAAATAAAATTAAAAATAAACAACAACGAGATAACTGTCTCAACAAATTATTATATTGAAAACGAGGGATATGGTGAAAAGTATCTTGGCAAAAATGACAAAAGATTATCAATAGATATTTCGAAATTGGAGCTAATAGCAACAGAAAGTTCAGAAATTTCTGTAACAATAATGTATAAAAACGAAAAAATATTGGAAGCGCACAAAGACATAGAGGTAATTAAACCTAAAAATGAAAGCATAGAAGAAAAAACTCCAGAAATTGAGTTGAATATCTCTCAAATAAACGAATCTGAAATAGAAAACATAACTAAAATAAACCAAAGCATAGGAAATCTAACTGAAAACAATATAACTCTGCAGAATATAACCAATTTTACAGAAATAGCGATAAATGAAACGACCGTAAATGTAACTCAATTTACTGCAGTAATAGGGCAACCAGTTCGTTGGATAAAAACCATAGCAATAGACTTGAATGAAAGTGTAAATCTTGTAGTCGAAATCCCTATAGAAGCTGAAAATATAACTCTTGATAAAATAGACTTGAATGAATACGCGGAAATAAAAGGCATATCAATAGAAGATTTAGAAATAACAGAATCAGAAATTCCAACAGAACAACCCCAAGTTGAAAACATCACTGCAAGGATAACTGGAAGCGCTTCTGCAAATATTGACCTTAACAATGATTTATTATATAAAATATTAAGATTTCTAAGGTTAACTGGAAAAGTTATAGATGAAAACCAAAAAGAGAAAGTCCAAGAAGTTTCAATAGAGCTAAATAAAACAGACTTCGGAGTCGAAGTAGAATATTACACCGAAGCGCCTCAAGCAACAGAAGAAATTTCAAGCTCAACAAGTAAAAAAGTTCTTGTATCCAGTCCAGAAAACTTACACTATGAAAATGTCCTTATATTTACAAACATTTCAGATAATCTAAGATTAACAGACCAATCAAATATCATTATAGAATGGATAGAAAACAACTCAAGGTTAGAGATATTTTCAATAAATGACTCAAACAATGATGGAAACTACGACTATGTCCAATGGATTGCACCTCACTTAAGCAACCAATCATTTAACATAATAGTCATAATAAACGCACAGCATCTCAATCAAACAAGAGAATTCATATCAAACATTTATAATGAAACAAAAGAATTAGATAATATTTGGAGCGAAACAATTCCAAACGGACATTATGTAAGAGTCACCTTTGAAAGAAATCTTACTTCTGAGAAAGATATCACTGTTTATCCAAGAGCCTCAAATGGAACAAATATCTCTGAAGTTTCAATAAAAATATATGTAAAGAATTCAAATGAAACAATAGCAGAGTTCAGCAATCTGGCAGAGAACTCCTATAATAAAGTTCTGCTCACAAACCTAAACCAATCGCAAGATACATTCGATTTAGAAATTGTTAATGGTAATTTAGAATTTGACCATATAATAGACCCAAATCAAGGTCCAGATGTATTCAATTTAACATCTCCAATTAATGGCTCTTCTACGACAATAAGAAGCGTAAACATATCTATGTTCATAAATGATACTGATGGAGCTGTTGCAGGCAGTTCGGGAAACAACTCTCTGTTCTATATAGATACTTCAACCACATTTACAAATGAACACTTAGTTTATGTCGATGATGAATTCAGCTTCCCAAGAGATTCTTATTTTAATTATAGCATACCCCCTCTAAAATATGATCCAACTGGAATGATTATTTTGTATCACTTCGACAATAACTCCCATTATAATGAAAATAAAACAAGAGTAACAGACTTTGCAACGGGCAAGTTTAACGGCACAGTGACAAGTGCAGAAGGAGAGAGACAAAAAAGCATTACTGGCGTAGGTAGAGCCTTAAGAACAAATTTCAGCCAAATAATTACTATTCCTGACGACCCTCTGTTGAATTCCCCCTTTTACACTGGACAGATTACTATAGCATTTTGGTTTAATTTAACCACTAACGAAACAATAAATAACTTCCCAGCAGTACTTGAAAAAGTAAGTGGAAATTCTACAAACAGAGATTATAGAATAGAATTTCTGAATACTACTTTCAAAAAACTATCATTTAACACGGCAAATGGAACTGCATCAGAATCAATAACCACAGGAAAATCTTTTGCAAATTCAACATGGTACCATTACGCAGTAACTTACACTAATGTAACTGGAAACATGAGCACATATGTTAATGGTATTCCCGATAGTTCGAGAACAGCCACGGCAAAGAACCTTCTAATGGATTCGAACGCAGACCTTCGAATAGGAAGATCTAGCGGGGCGAATTCATTTGTTCCAGGATTATTTGATGACATAGTAATCTACAATAGAACCCTTAACTCTTCTGAAGTATTAGATATGTATAGATTAAGAGAGGGAACTTACTATCTAAGAGTAAACTCTACAGACTCTCTTGGAGCTTCAAACAGCAGTCCGATATATACATTTTCAGTAGACTTGACAAATCCAGGCCTTACTTTAAACGACTCCTCAAACGCTTCCAGTTTCTCTTCCGCAACTTCAGTTTCATTCAATTGGACTGCAATTGATTATATTGACACATCTCTTAATTGCAATCTGACAATAGACAACGCAGTAAACAAATCAAACATAGCCTCTGCAAATAATACTATGATTAATGTAAGTGTCAGTGGATTTTCAGTAACAGACCATTATTGGAATGTTACTTGTTTAGATGACGCAGGAAATAAAAATATCAGCCAGACGAGAACTTTCACTATAACAGAAAGTTCAGATACTCAAAATCCAAATGTCTCATTCGTTAATCCAACACCCTCAAGCGGAAGTATTCAAACTGGAAATTCTATCTTTGTGAATGTATCGACTTCAGATTCAAACAATGTAAGTACATTTATTGATTTTGGTAATTCAATTATTGGATTATGGAGAATGGATGAATATAACTCTACAAGTGTGCATGATTATCTTGGAAAAATAAATGGAACAATAAATGGAAATGCTCAAGTAAATACTAGTGGAAACTTCAATAGTTCATTTTCATTTGATGGAAATGGAGATTTCATAAATCTTGGAGACCCCCTTTCAGGAGGAAGTTCTAAACTAAATGTTTTAAATAATTTTACAATAGTTGTATGGATAAAACCTTTCACATTAGGAGGCACCGTATTGAGCAGAGAAGATTCAAACGTAGTCCAAAACTTCCAGTACACATTTGGAATAAATGACAGTGGCAATATTTTTGCAGGTTCAAGTTCAATTCAAACATCCTCCTTGCAAGTTTCAGCAAACACCTGGAGTCAAATAGCCATTACAGTTAACGGGACTAATTCAAGAGTATATAAAAATGGAATAAACAGTTCCATATTTACTTTCACATCAAATAACCTTGATGGAGGTAATGTAGTAATAGGAGATGCGGGAGAATTATCAGATGATTACTTCAATGGTAGCATTGACAATATAATTTTCTTCAACAGAACCCTTTCTTTGACTGAAATAGAAGCATTGTATGATAATGCTTCAAGTAAATACGCCCAAATAAATTATACTAATCTTGCATCTGGAAACCATTTATTCAAAGCCTATTCTCAAGATTTAAGCGGAAACATAAATTCTACTGAACTGAGAAGCGTTACTGTGGATACTATTTTGCCCGTGATTAACTTCACATCACCTACCCCTGCTAATGGAAGTAGTCTATCCGTAAATTCTATGGTTGTTAATGTTTCTGCAAGTGACTTGAATAATGTTAGTTCATTTATTGATATGGATAATTCCCTTGTTTCGTGGTGGAGAATGGATGATTTGAATAGTTCTGGTGGTGTTGTAGATTATACTGGAATAAATAATGGAACTGCTACAGGGGGTGCTGTGCAGAATAATTCGGGGAAATTAGGAAAAAGTTTTAGTTTTGATGGAAGTAGCGGGTATATTGACACAGTAGATTTAAATTGGGATTGCACCACAATATCTTTACCTAATTTCACTGGAGCCATGTGGATATATCCGGAAAGTTTGTCTTCAAGTCCAGAGATGTTTGATGGTGTTCAAAATACTTATTTTTTAATGGGCTCATTAACTACTACAGATATAGTTTTTAGTTCTTATAATGGTTCGTCAGATTTCTTGTGTTCAAAAACTCATGGGATATCTTTAAATCAATGGCATTTAGTTGTGTGGAGCAATAATGGAACGGCTATAAATTTGTATGTAAATGGAACTTCTGTTGGTTCTTGTTCAAATCTTGGATGGGGTTCTGTGGCTGGTCTTTGTAAAACAATAAATATTGGGGCAGATGGTGATCGTGGAGAGAATTTCTTTGATGGCTCAATTGATGATGCAATGATATTTAATAGAAGTTTAAGTGTTGAAGAGATTAATGCTCTTTACGCCAACACCTCTTCGAAATATTACTCAAATAACTTTACTTCACTTACTGAAGGCAATCATAATTTCAAAGCATATGCCCAAGATATTGCAGGAAATGTGAACTTTACCGAACTTAGAACTGTAAATATAAATACAAATCCAACCCCCTACAACGGAACAGCACTAATACTAAATTCCACATTAGGTCTTAACAGAACATTAGAAAATTTAAACGTCAGAACAACTCTCCTAGACCAAAATAATAACAGTATGAATGTAACAGTCAGATGGTATAATAATAGCATTCAACATTTAGTATTTGAATACAACTCAAGCTATTCAAATGGAACAACATTCATAGCAACATTAGGACATCAAAACACCACAAAAGGTCAGAATTGGTCTGTTGGATTAACAATAAACGATGGATTTAGTAGTTTATCTGTAAATTCAAGCAACCTAACAATACTTAATTCATTACCAAACGCAACACAAACTTCACCATTAAATGGCTCAATAACTCTAAATCGTTCAACCCAAATTTTCACATGGGTGATGAGCGATGATGATGGAGATTCCATTCTTACAAACAGAATAAATATAAGTTTAGTAGCCTCCTCAACTTGCACAGATTCAAGTTTTGATGGCACAGATATTTACGAACCAGAAGAATTGGGCAGTTTCTCAATGAGCACAATGTTTCTAACATTTAGATGTTTAAGTGATAACAATGACTACTATAAATGGAGCGTAGCAGCTTCGGAAGATGGAACTAATTATGGGTCGTATTCAGCACCATTCAACCTAAGCGTGCAAGCATACCTAAACACAATAATGAATATAAGTTCCATAGAGTTTGGAAATCTAAACTATCTAGCAACAAATGACACGGTAGATAATTCTCCAAACCCTCTAATCATAATAAATCAAGGTAATTCTCTTATAAATATTTTCATGGAAGCAACAAATCTGTGGAGAAGTGTAACCAATCCTTCAACATACTATCAAGCAAAAGTGGCAAATGTCACCACAAATGGCATTTCAGAAAATGGCTCATTCTCATGGGCAAGCTCTCAAACAAGCTATACTAATGTTCTATTAACAACAAACATATCTTCAGATTCTCCTCTGATAACTAATCTAAACTACTCCGATTCCACAGACAGCGCAGAAGTAGACGTAAATGTCACAGTTCCATCTGGAGAAGAACCTGGAGCAAGAAGCTCCACAATAACTTTTACTATAGTCTTGGGCAGTGGGGACACCTATTGATGGAGAAACATGATTAACAAAAAAAACATACTAATAATAGATTCTATTTTGGTACTTGGAATCTTGATATCTGCATTTCTTCTAATTGGATACAGTCAGCCATTAGCAATAGGACCTTTATATGAAGAACCAAAAAATTCATTAATTTTTTCAATACAAACAACAGATTATATAATTTTAGATAGCAATTTAAATTTCGATTCTCCCCATACTATATTTATAGATGATAAATTAACTTTAGAACCGGGAACATATTATATAAAAACATTTTCTGAACTGTCAAGTGAAATCAGAGAGATAAAATCGGAAATAGTTTTGGAGTTACAAATTAGAAGAATAAATGATGGTCTAATTGGGCTATTTAATATAGGAAGCTCTCCAGTCCAAGTAGAAACCTACAATGTGGGTTCTCTGATTAACTCTTCTTTAATAAATAACGAGGGGAAAAAATGATAAATTTGAAATTAGGATTCATTATAATAATCATTGCAATAATACCCCTAACATCCAGTTTTGGAATTACTCCTGCACAACAGATTATAGAATACGAGCCTGAAACTGAACAAAAATTCTCTTTTAGCATAATTAATTCAGAAAATAAAAAGATTAATCTAGTTTTGCTTCCACAAGGAGAACTCAACAGAAGCATTGCATTATCAAATTATTCTATATCTCTTACTCCAGAAATTTCAAGTATTACAATAGAATATTCTGTAAAAATTCCCAAAGGACTATCTCCAGGAAAACACAATGCAGAAATACTGATTCTAGAAATACCTGAAGCCCCTTCATCTGAACTAACATACATAGGGTCGATAGTAGGAATAATTACAAAAACGGTAATAGAAGTTCCTTACCCTGGAAAATATGCTGAATCTGGATTTGGTATAGAATCTAGTGAAGAAGGAAAAGTAAATTTTGTAATTCCACTAGTAAGTAAAGGAAACCTTGATATAGCCCGTGCAAAAGCAGTAATAGATATATTTACCCCATTGAATGAAAAAATAGTTTCAATAACCACTCAAGAAATATCTTTAGCAAGTGGCGAACGTAAAGAACTCGCGGCTCAACTAGAAGCCTCCCAAATAACTCCGGGAAAATACCTTGCTGTAGCAACAATCCTGTACGACGAATCCACTCTAATCTTAGAAAGAGAATTCTCAATAGGAAATGACGGAATAAGTATAAAAAATATAGAAGTAAACGATTTCAGTTTAGGAGAAATAGCAAAATTTGAGTTTCTTTTAGAAAACAATCAAAACTTTCAAGTAGAAGATGCATATATCTTAATGCAAGTCCTAAATAATGAAGGAGATATAATGGCCGAGTTCAAATCCGCCACATATAATTTACCTCCATTTGGAAGCGAACTTCTAGTGGCATTTTGGGATACAGAAGGAGTTAAAACAGGTACATATGATGCAAAAGCATTCATTAACTTCGGACAGAGCTCTATTCAAAAAGAACTGACTCTAGATATCTCCAACAATGATATCACTGTAGTGGGAGTAGGTTATGTAATAAAATCTGGAAGTTCTAATGGAAGCCTAACCACCATTTTAATCATTGCAATAGCAGTTCTTGTCATACTCAATCTAACTTGGTTCCTCATATTAAGAAAAAAAGTCAAAAACAAATAGCCCTAAAAAAAGCAAAATGTTTAAATATCAAATTTATTTAGTAACAATGAGTTGATGTCATGGCCAAGCTACAAAAAGTCGTTGTTGTTTTACTTATTCTTACAATAGTTCTTTCTGCTATGTCTGTAGTTTTTAATCTAATAATCTACAAAATGAGCTCGGATAATAGCAAATATCTAAAACAAACAGCTTCGTCAAACTTTGGAAATGTGGGCCTCGTTGTTGAAAGTTCAAACACACAAAAGGGAGATTCAAATGGTTAGCTCTAAAGTAGTAGGAGCATTAGCAGTAATAGCAGTAATAACTTCAATTTTTTCAATAGGTCTTGTATACTTATCAAGTAGAAATTTATTTAGTGTAATTTCAGGTTATGCCACAAGCACAGGAGAAGCAAATCTCACTGTAGAATCTGTCGTAGCAATTAACTTTACAACAAGAGCAATAAACTGGGGTTCTGGAAGAGTTAACTCTGGAGCATCATCCGCAGGACTTAACACCTATGAAACAAACAACGTCACTAATGGAAACTGGACACTTCAGAACGCTGGAGGTCTTAGAATAGAGAACATAGGTAATCTCAATGTAAGTCTTAATCTCAGTGGAACAAAAACAGCCACACAGATGATTGGAGGCACAAGCCCTTCATACAGTTGGAATATAAGCAGTTTTGAGACTGGAAGTTGTCGTAATTCAACGGGTGGAACCTCTTTTCTTCCTCTTGACAACTTCTATAACATAAACACCTCAACAACTGAATTTTGCCGTTTCTTCCAATTTAACAACAGCCAAGATGTAATTAGAATAGACTTCAACTTGACAATACCCTCAGACTCTTTAACTGGAGCATTAGGAGACACAATAACTGCCACGGCATTTGCAGCGCCTTACTGATTCAAAAAGATATTTAAAACAAGGTAGCCAAAGCAAAGTATGACATTAAAAAAGTTATTCATAACTATCTTCTCAATACTTTTATTATATAATGTAAGTGCTCTGGGAATTTCTCCCGCAATAAAAGATATTAGTTTTATTCCAGGAGAAACTGTAAATATAACATTCAATGTTCTGGATGCATCAGAAGACTCAACATATGATATTTCAATCAGAGGGGGCAGTCTAACAAAATACTCAGTTCTAAGTGCTCAAAGCATAAAAGGACAAGGAACATTTATTTTAACAATCAAATTTCCAAATTCTCTTGAAGAACCTGGACAACACACAGTAAGCGTTAGCATAAAAGAAAGACCTTCAGAAGAGTCATTCATAAACACAGTTGTAGAAGTAGGCTCCGTTATTAGAACTTTTGTTCCATATCCGGGGATATATGGAGAATTATCTCTGAATATTCCAGATGGAAATATAGATGATAAAATCCCAGTAGAACTTAAAGTAATAAACAGAGGAGATAAAATTTTAGAGCTAGATGAAATCCACATAGATTTTATATCTGCAGAGGAGACTATTTCAAAAACATTAAATTTCACACCGGTCGATATTCAAGTAAACGGAGAGAGATATTTTAGAAAATATCTTGATACTCAAGGCATTAAACCTGGAAACTATCTCGCAAGAGCCAGAGTATTATATTCCGAAATAGAAAGAGAGATAAACAAATCCATGCGCATAGGTTCTCCATTTGTGAATATAACTAATCATAGCAAGATAGCTCAAAAAGGGGGCATACAAAAGTTTTATATTTCTCTTGAAAGCCTATGGAACACTCCAATATCTGCAATTTATGTGGACGTAAATATTTCAAATAACTTGGAAAGCTATTCATTCAGAACACAATCAACAGACCTTAATCCATGGGAGAAAAAAACAATTGAAAGTTATTTTGATACAGAAAGATTACAAGGCAACTATAACCTAACTCTAAACGCAAGTTATGTTGGAAAATCAACAACAATTGAAGGAAATATATTAATAGAAGATAAAAACATGACTCTTTATATAATTGCAGGATTAGCTCTATTACTTATAATCATAATCATCACTGGAATAATATTAAAAAATAGAAAGAGAAAAAAATGAGAATATTACTTTTAGCCCTTTTTATTTCAATTATGGTTCTTTTAATGTCTGCATCGATGTTTTTTTATTATACGACTCCATTAAGTGAATCAACATATCTAACAAGCGGTAAAATAACTGAAAACACTGGGGGTTTTGATATAAACACCTCTGCAATAACATTTGGAAGTATAACAATAGGGGGAAGTTCAACAAGATCTATATGGATAAACAACTCATACCCATTTGCAATAAAAGTCAAACCAGTTGTGAAAGGCTCCATATCTGAAAAGGTAAAATACGATTCAATAATCATAAAACCTTACGAAGCAAGTTCATTCAAACTAACATTTTTCGCAAATAATAGTTCTTCTCTTGGGTATTACAATGGAGAAATATCTATACTTTTACTTCGCGCATAAACTATTTAAGATACCTTAATCAAGTAACTAAATGACTAAAAAAAACTTTGGAATGATAGTCTTATTTATATTTGCGATAACAATTTCAATATCAAGTCTGTATTTTTCAATATGGATTTATGTAAATGATTTCGGTTCAAAAATAGCCGCACATTCATCTTCAGAAGCGAGTATAGGCTTGAGTGTAGAAACCTCTGGAGCAACTTGTGGAGATGACCTTTGTAATGGGGTAGAAACATGTTCTATATGTCCGGGAGATTGTGGAACATGTCCTTCCGGAAGCAGTTCAGGTTCTGGAGGCGGAGGTGGAGGAGGTAGTGGAACATATACTACTCCAAAATTTAAGATAAGTCAAGATAACTTCAATATAAAATTAACTTCTGGAGAAAGCGAAACTAATGAAATAATAATAGAAAATATTGGAGAAGGGCAATTAGATATAAAAGTATCGGTAACGGGAATAGAAAACATTATTGTGCTAAATTCAAATTCTATATATCTTTTCAAAGGGGAAAGCGCCCCCCTAAGATTTACAATAAATGCTCCAGAACCAGGAGTATATGCTGGAAAAATTATATTAACTCACCAAGGAGTGAGTAAAGAAGTCCTTATCTTGCTAAATGTAGTGAGTGAGGGAGTTCTGTTTGATACTATAGTAACGGTACCAGACTTATATAGAGTCCTCCGTGAAGGGCAAAGATTACCTGTACTAATAGAACTAATTGAAATAGGTGGAGAAACTGGTGTAGATGTTACAATGAATTATATAATAAAAGATTTTGAAGGTAATACTCATTACACTGAATCAGAAACATTTTATGTGAAAGGAGCAAAAAGTTATAGCAAAAGATTCTCTACTCAAGGCATTAAACCTGGAGACTATGTTCTCGGAGTAGAATTAATTTACATAGGGGGATTTGCAACATCTACAGCACACTTCAAGATATCAGATTCTATAATAACTCCCCAAACATGGGTCGCAGTAGGTTCTATGATTATTGCAATAATTGTTGCCCTATCTTCAATTATATTTTTCAAAATAAGGTCTAAAAAGCAGAATGCTCCTAAATTAAGATCAACAAATCACAAATGAAAAAATTAGTTTTATTCCTAATAGTAGTCAACTTAGCAATAGTAAGCGCTGAAATAGAACAAACTCCATATACTCCGGAGATAATCACTGCAATTGATCCAACAGTAATACCTGTAAGTTTCTTTAACGAAGGAAAAGAAGCCCAATATAAAGCAGTTATAAAAGAAGAATCATCTCTAGTAAAACTCGAATATTCTTCAATAAATGTAAAAGAGAATGAATTTGGTTCATTCAACTTACTTATAGGAGAAAATAATCCTGAAGAAGGTATCTATTTCAATAGCATGTCAATATACAAGGATGAAGAATTATTTCAAAAAATCCCTATTATAATAGCAATAGAGTCAAAAAAACCATATTATGACCTTTCAATAAAATTAGACCAATCATCAGATGTTTCATTTATAGGAACTAGTTCTGAAGTAATAATATCTCCGACAATTACAGTATACAAGTTAAACTACAATATAAGAACCCCATCAAGCACGGCATTAAGATTTTTTGTTTATAGTTTAGAAGGAAAACTTCTTTATTCATCTGAAGAAGTAATCTCTGTATCAAGACAAAGTTCGTTTGAGATATTAGCAAATATTGGGGCAGACTATCCAGAAGAAGTGATTGTATATGTTGAAGCCCTAAGTAACCCAAGCGGAAGCGAACAAACATTGGGTTTAGATTTATATCAGCTAAGCTTAGAAGATAAACTTCTATTGAGTCCTCCTCTTGAAATAAATGATTATTCCTCAAAAATATATTTTGGAATATTCTTATTTCTTTTATGCTCAATCATTCTAATAAGCTATCTATGGCATAATAAATCGGTAGAACAAGCAAAGGGTTGGAAATCAAGACTAAACGAAATAAAGAACACTAATTTTGGTGAAGCAGCTAAAAGTCTGAGAAAACTAAAAGACCAAAAAGATACACTTGAAAGAGCCTATTCAAATCACTACATTTCAAAGAACTCATTCGATACTGCTATGAAAGAAATATCAAAATTAGCAAACCAATTAAAGAAACGTTTATAAATAGAATTGCTCTAAAACCCCTAGATAAAAAATGGTGACAAAAGGAAAATCCGCACTCTCTGGTGCAATAAAAGATATTGAAAACGAGATAAAATCTTTAAACAAGGAAAAAGATTCTCTAAAAAAATCAATAGAAAATATTTCAGGAAACATTTCTGAAAGTCGTCAGAAAGAATTGTCACTGCAAAAATCTCTAGCAAACCTCGCAGAAAAAGAAGCAAAACTTACAGAACGTAAAAAATCTCTTGAAAGCAAATCAGACAATCTAGCAGATAAACTAGGCAAAATGTCTAAGATAAAATCTGAAATGAAAGATATTTAGACATTTCATGAAAACATCCATATTATATAAAGGAAAAAGATTATTAATAGAAGTAAAAAAAACTAATTTTTTAACAAAGGGCTTAGGCTTAACATTTAGAACAAAAAATACTCAGAATCTTATATTCGATTTCTCAAAACCAGTAACATGGCAAGGCAACTTGACTTCTATTTTTGTATTCTTTCCATTTTTAGCATTGTGGCTCGATAATAGAAATCGTGTAATTGCTGTAAAAATAGTAAACCCTTTCACTATATCTATATCTCTAAAAAAACCATTTTACAAGATAATAGAAGTCCCATTTAATTCAAAAAACGAGGCAATTTTAAGGAATTTTATTAAAAAAGGTCATTTTAACAGGTATTTTCGACGATAAAATAGGTATTTTGGCATTTACCGTCGAAACATTTATATATTGGAGGCATTTTTATATTATGGAGGTGTTTATGGGAAAAATTATTGCAAAGAATATCGTTAAGCGCCAACATGGTTACTTGTACTATGTAGATGCTCACGGCAACGTTTGTGAGGCTAAAATGTCTCGCGGCGGAAGAAAGAAGAAGCGCAAGTAGTTGCGTTTAAAAAAGAATTTATAATTTTTAATATTTTATTTACATAGTTTTTTAATGTCTTTTTTATTAAGAAAAAGATGATAGTCGGAATAGAAACAACAGCTCACACATTCGGAGTGGGCATAGTAGACAAGGGAAAGATTCTCGCAAACGTAAAAGACATGTATAAGCCTCAAGAAGGAGGTATAATCCCAAACAAAGGCGCAGAACACCATAAATTAGTTGCAGACAAAATATGGCATGAAGCTCTTTCAAAAGCACAATGCTCTGATTCAGATATCAAAGCAATAGCTGTCTCAAATTCTCCTGGTCTAGCCCCATGTTTGCATGCAGGCATCAATTTCGCAAAAGAAAAAGCAACAAAACTAAACATCTCATTAATTCCTGTAAATCACTGCATCGCTCATCTTGAGATAGGTCAAAGCGTTGGTGCAAAAGACCCTGTTTTGCTTTATGCTTCTGGAGCCAATACTCAAATAATTGCATACTCTGCAAAAAAATACAGAATCTTTGGAGAAACCTTAGACTTAGGAGTAGGAAACTTCATAGACACATTCGGAAGATATGTAAATATTCCATTTCCCGCAGGTCCTGTATTAGAAGGAAAGGCAAAAAATGGAAAATATATAGAATTACCCTATTCAATAAAGGGTATGGATGTCTCTTTTTCAGGAATGCAGACTAAATTAAAACAACTATATGACAAAGGCAATAAGATAGAAGACCTTGCATTTTCCATACAAGAAACAGCATTCGCAATGCTTGTTGAAGCAAGTGAAAGAGCTCTAGCACACACAAACAAAAGCGAGCTAGTCTTAGGCGGAGGAGTAGCATGCAACTTAAGACTTCAGGAAATGTGCAGACTAATGTGTGAATCAAGAAATGCAAAATTATTTTGTCCTGCAAAAGAATTCCTCACAGATAATGGTGCAATGATAGCATATACAGGAGAGATAATGTTCAATTCAGGAATAAAGTGCAAACCAGAAAGCATTGAAGTCTTACCGAGAGAAAGAACAGATATGATTGATGTTGTGTGGAAAAAATAAAAGAAAGAATTATCTAACTATCAAGTTTCCTTTCATTCCATTTGCCCTGTGCTCCCCAACACTGCAATAATACTCAAATGTTCCTGTCTTGTCAGCAGTAAACTCCGCAAATGTGACCCCATCAGTATCTTTAACTTGTTTTGTCGCAATTTCAAACTCATCGACTACCCAATCATGAAACCCCTGGGTGCTTGAAAACTCAATTCTTACTCTTTCTCCTTTATTGACTATAATATCCGGATTACTCTTTCCATCCATCACAAACTTGAAATTCTCTCCAGTAATAACAAACTCATTAACCTCACCTTCAATATTTAAGTTAGAATCGCGAACATTTTCAGAGTCAGACTTTCCAGAGAAGGAAAAAGCAAGTACTCCTGCAATAACCACAACTATCAAACCAATCACCAGTTTATTCATTAGATTATTTCGTCTCCACATTTTATAAATGCTTCGAAGTAAGATTTAAAAGGTAGTTTTTTATTGATGTTTAAGTAAGCTCGTCTAGTATATCGGTTAGTACATGGCCCTGTCGCGGCCAAGAGCCGGGTTCGATTCCCGGGACGGGCGTAAAGAAAACATGTAACGTTCTAACAACATTGATAAGGGAGGGCTTTTATTTAAATCTATTGTCTTATTGATATAAATTGAGATAATCATTTTATATAATATCTAACTAAATATATTGTAAGTCCAAGCAAAGCAACAATAAATATAATCCAATCAAGAGGAAGAGATAAAATTGTGCAAGTTAATTTAATCACTAGCTTTGCAGTTCCTAACTCTTGATTTACAACTTTGCAAACCTCCTCTTTCAATATTAATCCTAATGCAAGACCAATTATTGCTATGAAGATTATAAGTACCCATTTGTTTGCCATTATGCAAATTAAGATTTCAAGTTAATAAAGATAGGGGTAATTTGTTTCTTAACTATTTGATTCTTCCTCTTCTATCACAAATATTCCAGCTCTTCTTAGATAACTATCAAATCCAAATGGCATCATTCTGCTATAAATAAGATCATTAATTATCTTCCCTAATTTATATTGATAAGAAGTAATGGAGTTATTGATAGAATGGGGATAAGGAATAGTGCAACGTCCACCATCAACACTTACAGCCCAAAGCTTATCTATCTCAGAGTTACCGTAGAAAACTAAGTAATGGTCTGTAGTTCCATGTTGATCTGGGAAATTTTTTAACCATTCTCCTTGAAATTCATGTGACTGCTCAAATGGTTCTGCTTTTATGAATAGTTGAGCATCTTTTTTATAAGTATAAATCTTCAAGTCCCCACTTACATTCCAGTCATTTGGTTCAGATTCCATTATTCTCTTTTTTATGTTTTCTAATGAAGAATGCCTGATTACAAACTGAGGAAAGTGTTTAACCATCAAATCATCACTCTCTGCTAATTTTAGACAAATATCTTCCCAAAATAAGATTCGTATTCCAAATTTGCCAGAAGCCGTTCTTTTTTCATCAATGAGTCTTACTTCTTCTTGTATCTTAGAATCATGGCTTGAAGAGGTAGCAATTATGAAATCTTTCAGAGCAGGTTTGAATTTTTCTGCTAGATTTATCATTTCTTCGATGTCTTTTATTGAAATTTGTGAATCTTTGCATTGAACACCAGCATAACCTCCCTTTAAAAAAATAGGTTTACCGTATATGTCTATCCCCTCCTGTTTTTGACCTAGTCTTCCGTTTCTAGTTGCTAAATTATCTCCCCAAACTAGCTTTATTGCATCTGCAACTATATTTTCAAATTCTTCCCAAGACTTTGGTTTTGGTAAGTCTGTTGTAGCAAATGAGGGCATACCTCGCAGATTGTTTTTCAATATAAATAACTTCTGGAACTGTAGAAAAGTCTATTAAATAAGACTCTTTCTAAAGATATGGCAAAAGATGATTTTTGGGACGAATTGGCTAAAATAGGATTGGTCTTGGGTTCAGTATGGCTGGGTGCAAGATTTTTAGAAACTTTTACAGATAAAGACAAGAACAAAGATAAGGGTGCTGGAGGGAATGTTAATGTCTAATAAACAGATAATTGGAGGTCTCTTAGGCTTTATTGTTTTTACAATACCTCTCGTTTTTCTTGGAATTTCAATATTTTCATCAGGAATAGCAAGAATTGTAGGAATGATATTATCTTTTCTATGTCTTGTAATCTTAATGACAAAGGACTTTAAGGAGCTTGGTGCTGAATTATCAAAATTAAAATTTTGGGTAAAAAGATAGATAAAAATTATATATCTTTAAAGATGCCCATCAAAATAAGAGGTTTGACTTCTTCACCATCTCTTAACTTTAATCTTCCTCTCTGGATTATTTTCCCATCTTCTAACTTTGAAACAATCATAAAACCAGATAGAAATTTCTGAAATATTAAGACATTCTGGATACCAATGTGTTTTTGTTCATCAAAAGAAGGAATAATACTTTTTTCTGTAGCTTCGTGACAAGGTCTACAGACCAGTTCTGCATAGCGATAACCTTCGGTTTCATAGCTAAGATGGTGAATTTCAAGATTGAGCAAAGGCAAGACTTTTTTACAACGATTACAAAATGGTTCTGAACTAAAATTTGTTGAATAATGCTCAAGAATCATACTATGATGTTTATTCAGCTTTCTTCTGTCTGATTTGCGAATTGTTTCTTTTGTAGTCATTAATTATCTCAAATATAATATCTTATAAACTGTTCTGTTATGTTTTTAACATGGCTAAGAAGAAAGGAAAGAGATTTAAACAAAAATTAGAGGAAACCATGTTTTCCTATTTTGATAGATTAAACGAAGATGTTAAAGTCAGAGATAAAAAATCCAAGCAAGAGGAAATAGCTAGAAAAAATCAGCAAGTTCTTTATAAATGGGCTTTCTTTATTGCATTGACATTGTCAATTACAGTTTCTTTTTTGCTTTACCTATACTTACATCTACCAGGAGGATTATGGTTTTTCATACTTTTTGGGATAACTTTTATGTTTGGGATAATCTTAGCAGATGTCTTTGTTACAAAAAATGAAGCGAGAAATAAAGACAATATAAAGATATTATTTGAGATTATTACTTTACTAGTGTTAGTTGGACAATTTGTTGTAATGGTAAATCAGTCAACCATACTATCACAACAAACTTCAATTTTAGATAGAAGTTCTTCTCCGAATCAAGCATCTATAGAGATAATTGAAGATAAGTCTGATCTAAAAATCTCAGCACTTGAAATGGTTAGAAGCAATGAATTAAATAAAAAAGTCGAAGAAAGATGGGCTAGAATTAAATTAACTTTTCTCAATTTTGGGCAGATGGAGACTTCAGAATTATATTGTTTTGAAAAACATAAAAGCGACTCAATCTCTGTTTATATTAACCCACCTGAATCTGGAGATTTTAGTAATATTGCTCCTTTGTCTCATATCGGTGCAGAATTACATGTGAAATATAGTGAATGTTATGAAGGGAATGAAAAAATGTGTGATAAACCTGAATTAGTTCCAACTGGAAATTATACTGTTTCTCTAGAATGTGAGTGCTATGGGTGTAAAGATCAAAGGATTTTTGAGAAGAATATTTCAATTTGTATTTGGCAAAACAATGAGAGAGAGTGTTAAAAATGATAAAATGTTCAAAATGTAAATCTGAGTTAGAAATTCTTGAAGAGGATTTTGAATCTATGAGTGAGGGTCAGCAGGCAGATTATAATGCTGGTCTTTGGAGAACTTGTTATTGTCCTACTTGTAAAACATCTAGTCTTGTGGAAGGTCATTTCTCGGAGCCTTCATTTCTAGATGAAGAGGATTATATTGATGACACAATTGATGAAAGCACTTTTGAAGATTTAATTGATAGAGCTATAGATAAGAGGTGCTTTATTGAAGTCATTTCTCTTGTTCATAATGCAATAGAATTTTATTTGAAAAAAAGACTAATTAAAAAAATATTCCCGATGAGCAAAGAAGAATACAATGATCCGAGTATTAAAGAAAAAGTAAATATTTTAGAAAATAAATGGGGTTCTATAAAATATATGAACGATTATAAAGAAATGTGTTTTTTGTTTGATTTAATAAAAAAGGACATTTATGATAAAATCACAAAATTCAATAGTTTAAGAAATACAGCAATACATAAACTTTTGAAGACTGATAAAAAAGAATGGGCTGTATCTAAATACAAGTATGGAGAAATTGTCCAAACAGCAATATTAGGCAGAGAAATTCAATTAAGATTAAGTCCAATTGACCACTCAGAAAAAGATGTAAATAAGATTCTTGAAAGATTTAAATTAGAACCAGAAGACTCAGATGACCCATTTTTAAGTGATTATGGTGTTGGTTATAACATTTTTTGAAAATCTTACATTTTCTAACTATTTTTAACATTTTTATTTATAGATATGAGAAAGATTTAAAGTGAATAAGAATAAATATAACCAACTCTTCATATTATAATGAAACTCGAGAAATGCAAGGTAACGAAACACCCTGAAATTGCAAAAGAAATTGAGAAACTTAAAATGAGGGGCTTTGGGTTAAGGACAATTAAATCTCTTATTTCTCAAGAACACGGAATTGAATTTAGCCACCAGACAATCGCTAATTATCTTGATACAAAGGGCGTTTCAATGGAAGTTATTATAGAAACAGACAAATCTTTGAAAAAAGAAGCTGAAGATTGGCAGAATAGATATTATGAGAGATATAAGAGGTTATGTGGTTGGAGCGATGATTTAGGAGATATGATGGATAAGCTAAAGAACCAACTAACTCCTGAAGAATACCTAAAGTATGCTCCACTTATAATAGCCTTATCAAAAGAAATATTAAATCAGTTAGAATTTATCCGAAAAGAGCAAGAAAGAGTGGACAACAAAAAGAAAGAAGAACGCCCAAGTAATAAGGACTCATTACAAGAACTAATAAAAAACTTAGGAGAGTTAGAAAGAGAAGGTATAGTGACAGTCAATCCAAAATACAGAGAGTTAATTGTTTTAAGATAGTGTCAATATTTCGTCAAACTATATTAAACCTTCATTAAGTAAGACAATTTGAAGTATTTCATGTACTACTTTAAATGAATGCTCTACAAGATTCATATTTCTTTGTCCAATACTATCATCCCTCTCCAAATCCTTTGCTCCATGATTAAGATTACCTCTTGGAACATAGCAGAAGTTTAATATTTCATTTAAGTCTTTCTCAGAATTAAGGTAAAAAACCTTATTATTTTCCACATTAACAACGGGGCTTTCTTTAATTAGGATCTTAATACTGTTCTTGAATAAGTCGGTTTTATTCCAGTTGTTAAACATTATTTGATGAGCTTGTGCAAACTTTTCTCTTTTGTTTCTATTATTTCCAGAATACCCCTTATGATCCAAAAAACCATCAAATGCTGTCCAAATATCTCTTAATCCTTCTGCATAGAATAGTTTATCCAATCCATCTCTCAAACCAATTATCTTTTTGTTAGCTCTCTTGTAATGAGTTAAGCAAGCCTCTTTACTTTCAGCCATATTCTTCTGAAATCATTTGTACATTTAAAGATTTATATTGTAATTTCTAAATGTAGTATCCCGAAATTATTGCACCCCTATCTTGAACGTTATTTCTATGTAAT
>ERZ1292623.244-Hain-H51-01um-R1-244-length-61147-cov-11_pt1 | contig 61147 bp, 70 predicted proteins | sample MGYA00564398_ERZ1292623 | MGnify/ENA primary metagenome ERZ1292623 (study PRJEB36523, sample SAMEA6512633) | groundwater metagenome | collected 2019-01-07 | study: AquaDiva: Metagenomics assemblies of 32 groundwater samples
AATGGGCGGCGGCGGATTGCGCCCTGCGGGCGCGAGCTAATTCGGAGGGCGGGCAGGATGCAAGAAATGAAATCGGAAATGGTACTTGTCGGTTTTGAATCCATAATCTATTTATATGTCGGCTCAACCAAAATATTTTCTCTACGCGCGCAAAAGCACCGAGGACGACGATAAGCAAGTGATGTCCATCGAGGCGCAACTTTTCGAGCTACGCGAGTATGCGCGCAGAGAAAATCTTGAAATTCTTGAGGAATTTCAAGAGTCGAAAAGCGCAAAGAGTCCGGGGCGGGATATTTTCGGCAAGCTGATGATGCGCGTCGAGAGTATGCAGGGCGTCGGGATTTTGGCGTGGCATCCTGACCGTTTGGCGCGCAATTCGATTGACGGCGGGCGCATCATCTACGCCGTGGACACCACGCGGATTGTCTCTTTGCGCTTTCCGACATTTTGGTTTGAGCCGACGCCGCAGGGGCTCTTTATGTTGCAAGTGGCGTTCGGCCAGTCGAAATATTACAGCGATAATCTCAAACAGAACGTTGAGCGAGGGTTCCGCCAAAAACTGCGCCGTGGCGAGTGGCTGACCCGCGCGCCGTTCGGCTATGTGAATAATCCGCGCACGCGGAATATCGAGCCGGACGCGGTAAAATCGCGGGTCGTGGCGCGCGCGTACGAAGTGTATGCCAAAGGCGGATATACGCTGGTATCGTTGGCGCAGTTTTTGGCGGAACACGGCGTTACTACACAGGCCGGAACGCCACTTGGCAAAGCTTCCGTGGCGCGACTTCTTTCCAATCGTGCGTATTTGGGGTTTACCAAACATCACGGCGAATTTTTCCCCGGAAGCTTTGCGCCAATTCTTTCTGCGCCACTGTTTGAAGCCGTCCAAAAGAAATTGCATGAACGAGCGCGTCCTCGCCACAGCCGCGTCCGCCATGATTTTCCATTTACGGGTTTGTTCCGATGCGGCGAGTGTGCGTCGATGATTACCGCACAGTGGGCAATCGGACGACATGGCGGACGCTACCGCTACTACCGTTGCACCAAAAAGAACGGTAAGTGCGGTCAGGGATATTTGCAGGAGGACGCGCTCGTCATGCAGACAAAGGAACGGCTTCAATCAGTGTCGCTCCCCGACGACTGGGCATCGTACATGCTTGGCAAAGTGGAGGAATGGGACACAGCCGAGAAGCAGTCGTCGGGGAGTCATGCCGAGCGGCTGAAATTCGAAACAAAAGAGATCGAGCGAAAGCTTGACGCCCTCGTTGATTTGCATTTGAACGGCGATATTGAGCGCGCGGGGTATCTCACGAAAAAAGACGAGTTTATGAGGCGCAAGCTTTCGCTCGATGCCAAATTGTCAGCCGCCCGACATGGCAGAAAGAATTGGGTCGAACCCCTGCGGCAGTGGATTTTGGATTCAAAACGCGCGGGGTTTCTGGCGAGCAGTACAAACTACGCGGAAATACGCGAGTTTGTCCGTTCCTTCGGAACGAACCCCGCGTTGTGCGACAAGACCATTTCGTTTTCATTTTGCCCGCCCTCCGAATTAGCTCGCGCCCGCAGGGCGCAATCCGCCGCCGCCCATTCCCGCGCCGCTTCGCGGCGCGGCTCCGCCGCACTCAATCCGGACGAAGTTCTAAATTGTGACCCTACCGGGAATCGAACCCGGGTTTAAGCCTTGAGAAGGCTCCGTCCTAGCCGCTAGACGATAGGGCCGCAACAGGAATATACCACAATTCTCTGCCCTGACCAGACCTTTTGAGTACAAATATTTGGAAAAAGGACTCTTAGAGCCCCATTGCGCGGCTAAATAAATATGCCATGACACCTACGATTGCCCATAGGGGGATGGAAAGCCAGCTGGTGTAGCCTTGAATAGCTAGGCGTTTATACTCCCACAACCTCGTACCCAGTGCTTGATGATAGGCCCACCCCACCAGCCATTCCATCATCGTGCCCCCAATACCACTCACAGCTCCGACAACCAAAATTTTTGGCCCGAGTGTGTATGAAAACCAAACTGTAAGAAGCAGTGGCGCAAAAAAGAGCGCAACATATTCCGAAATACGGAAACCCTTGGTCTTTTTTCCGTAGGATGCGGCGACAAACAAACCAAGTACTGTTGTAAGTGAAAACTGAATGAGCTCAGTCATATACCTGTAACATCAGTGTATCACTGGTACATCACACAATGGCAATCCATTCCCTTTCTTGTCGGACAAGTACTTTTTTTGCTTCCGTCGGATCGGCCATCACTTCTTTTACAAACCGTTCCATACGGATCTTGTTTTGTGATCCTTTCACCAACACGATGTCGCCTTTTTTAAGGAGTGGTGCGAGTTCTTTACCGGCTTTTCCTGACTCGCCATACCCATAGCGCCGAATATGTTCCAGAGGCATACCTGCGGCAAGTGCAGATTCAGCAAGTGCACCGGACTCTTCGCCTACGGTGATGAGCTGGTCTGCAAGCGGAGCTACTTTCCTGCCCACGCGTGCATGCGCGTCTTTGCTATGCTCACCCAGCTCACGCATGTCGCCAAGCGCGACGAGTATCCGCCCCCCGTGCTTGCGCAATTCTGCAAGAGTCTCAAGTGCAACCAGAACTGCCGCAGGAGATGAATTGTATGAATCATCAATGATAGTAGAACCGTGAAGGCCACGCACGATGCGCATGCGGCCGGGTGGTGCAACATGCCGTGCATATACTGCTTCAATGACACGCGGCTCAATCCCTTCGGAAAGTGCTACCGCGACACCGCCTAACACCGCATACACATGAGCCCGTCCCAAACATCCGGGAAGCATTATGGCGAATGAACTGCCTTTATAGGAAACGCAGAAACGAACGCCCGCTGGCACATTATTTTCCCACACAACTTCATAGTCAGTTGCGCGCACCATCACCCCCTCAGTAAAACCATAGGTGAGTGTGCGTCCGCCGGCGCGATTTTTCATACTGCGCACTCGTTGATCGTCGCCGTTCAGTACGAGCGTCCCTTTTGATTTCAGCGCGGCAACGAGCGATTCTTTTTCCCGTACTACTGCCTCGACCGAGTCGTAAAAGGCAATGTGTGGCGGAACATCCGGCACTCCCGTCACTACCGCACAATCAGGTACAAGGTAACGCATGATTCGCGCAATGTCCCCAGGATGGTCTGCGCCCACCTCGAGCACAAGCACACGAGCAAAATGATTCCGAAACACAATCAGTTTAAGCCCTTCCCATAGTACAGAAAGCCATCCTGGTATACTTTCCCACGCATTGGTTGCGCCCAAAATTGCCAAAGGAACACCGATATCAGTGTTTAGGGTCTTTTCACTTTTTTGTACGAATTGCGATGAGCTGAGCGCCGTAAAAACGGCATCCTTGGTAGTGGTCTTTCCTACACTACCAGTGACCGCAATGACGCGTGGCTTGTATTTACGCAATACTATACGAGCTTCAAGGGTGACAAGAAATACAACAATACTGCGAAAGAGAGCTTTCATAGATTATCTATCGGGGGGCACATCATAATAGCTAATTAAAAAGCGCGCGAGCTCACCAAATGGCTCGGCCAATGTTTGCGATGCATAGGTAACACCTTTAGGTTCGACGGTGAACAGGAAAATAAGAAAACGGGCATCATGTGCTGGAAAATAGCCAAAAAATGAATGGAGGTATCGATCTGGATAGTAGCCACCGCCTGCCACAGCGATCTGCGCCGTTCCTGTTTTTGCAGCTATTGAGTAGTGCTCCATCTTTAGCTTTCCTTGGAGCAGGGCATCGTCAACAACTTTTACTAACATTCGCGTCACCGTGTCAGCGCTCTCAGCACTCACAACACGACGATCCCCCTCTTGCCACGCTCGATGATGCACTCCGCTTGGGTAATAAAATTGATCAACAACATGCGGATTTACAATAACGCCATGATTGGCCAGTGCGCCAAGTGCGCGTGTCATTGCGATAGGCGTTACCGCGATTCCCTGACCAAACGACGCGGAAGCGAGGTCGAGTGCGCTTCCGCTTTGCAATGCCGACAACAACCCTGGAACTTCACCTGGCAAATCTATTCCGGTTTCTTCACCAAGACCAAACGAGGTGAAATATCGAGCAAATGTTTCAATACCCATTTGTTCGGCGACAAAAGCTGCGCCTGTATTGAGCGATTGACTGAGCACTTCTTGCATGGGTACACGCCCACGCGCTCGTCCGTCGTAATTTGAAACGCGTGCACCATCGCGCACAATCACACCAGTATCAGTGTATTCGGTCGTAGAGGTCACAGCCTTACTATCGATTCCAGCGAGCATCGTCAATGGCTTCATGGTGGACCCAAATTCGTACAATCCTTCGACCATCGGATTTGAAAAAACACCGGGGTCGGTTACAGACCCATATGCATTCGGATCAAATGTGGGGTACGCTGCCATGGCAAGTACTGCGCCTGTTTTTGGATCCAAAATGACACCACCGACGATTTTCGGCGAATAGGTTTCTGCTACTGATGCAAGAATTTCCTCCAAACGCTGTTCGACAGTTGGTTCAATTGCGGTGATCAGATCTGCTCCCTGTCCGTTTGCATCACCTCCACCAAGTGCCACTGCATTTACCAATAGGTCCGCAAAGAAACTTTTGTTTGGGCCTTCGTTTTTCTTAGAAATCTTATCTTCCCAGTATCTTTCGAGTCCTGCCCGGCCAACCCGTCGATCGGCTTTGTACCCCACAAAACCTAGCACATGTGCCCCGTGTGTTCTCCCAGGATAAATGCGCAAGCGTTCTGGAGAGGTTGATACCCCGATTATTTTCAATGCGTTAATTTTTTCCACGACTTCACGGGACACATGCTTTGCCACCGTTTCGTGAGGATCGTTGATCTTTGCAACAGCACGCTTAAATAGTTCAGAATCTATCGGTGTAATTGCATTCAGCGCCGTGTACACTGTGTCGGCGTTTTTGAGAATTGTTAAATTGAGATTTACATTGTAGGCAGTTTGTACAAGTGCAGCGGCAGCTCGACTACCACTCTTTTCAGTAAAGAAAATATCTCCTCGTTCGAGCATTTCCTGTGTAGCGCCGCCTAGTTGATTCTCAGCCTTTGCCAAATAGGCATCGTGTTCGACTACCGAGATGTAGTACAATTTGGCAACCAGTATCAGCGCCACGGTAATAAGTACCGCAGCGATAATGCGCAATCTGACAATGAGGGTGCGCCTCATAGATTCATTCTAACAGAACGCGCGTTAGCGTGTAGCCTGCCCAAGTGTAACGGTGCGGGAAGCGAATACTTTGTCGCTAGTGGCAACAAGTTGAAACTCCTCGGCTCGTTGTGTCGTAATCGAGCGGGCAATCTCAGCATAGTCTCGCTCCAAGACGGCAAGCACATTCTGCTTTTCGCTGATTTTTTCAGCAGTGTCTCGTTGCACAACAGCGTGTAGTACTGAAGAAACGGTTAGATAGCCGTAACCAGCCAGACAGAAAATCATCATGAAAAGTGCCAAACGACGAACAGACACCTCTCGAGGGTGTTCGTGGTATACCAAGCTTTGCGTTAGTGTGTGGTAAGTCATATTTTTGAAAAAACAAAAGTGCGAAGTTTCGCGCTGCGTGCGGCGGGGTTTTCATTCATCTCGTCTCTCGTCGGGACAACTGGCTTTTTGGTAAGTGGTAGACCCATTCCCCTTTTTTTCCATTCAAGAAATCGCCGTTTTACTATTCGGTCCTCTATGCTGTGAAAAGTGACAAATGAAACTCGTCCATCTGGTCTCATTCGTGCTGGTAGCTTGTCGAGCACTTCAGCCAGAGCACCCATCTCATCATTTACCGCCATGCGCAATGCCTGAAAAGTGCGTGTGGCAGGATGTGTACGACCACGCTTAGGAAGTACTGATTCGATGATTCCCGCAAGCTGTGCGGAAGTTGTAATCGGTCCTTTAGTGCGTGCAGAAAGAATTGCCGACGCAATGCGCTTTGCCGCCCGCTCTTCTCCCCACCCTTCCAGAATCGCAATAATGCTTTCGGGCTCCCACTCGTTCACAATGTCACTCGCAGTCAGTAGTTGCTTTTCTGATGAAAATGTCATCAGAAGAGGCTCGTCTGCGCGGAAAGAAAATCCACGCCCCGACGAAAGCTGTTCAGTGCGCCATCCTAAATCAAACAAAGCGCGGTCAATCTGCGGTATGTGCAGGTTGTCGAGCACTGATTCGAATGAGCGAAAGTTGGCGACAGACAGATGCACCTGTGGTGCAAGCCCTTTCGACTCCGCGGATACTTTTTTTATTGCGTCCGAGTCGGCGTCAATACCCACAAGTACCCCTTCACTACCGAGAAGAGCCCCTATGGCTTTGAAATGCCCACCCGATCCCACGGTCCCATCGAGCACATGATGCGTGCGCTCGATGTCCATGTGTGAGATTACTTCGTGTAAAAGAACAGATCGATGCGTGTTTCGTAGCATCGAGTTGCTGGAGGATGTGAGTAGTCGCGTGCGCATGACGTATGCAAATCCCCCAGCAGCTCGAAGCCGCAAATTAAAGAACCCCGATCTCGCCCAGCTTTTCAGCCATGGCGTCTGCCTGCTTCTCGATGCGAGTCTTGTATTCTTTCCAAGCCTCCGCATCCCAGACCTCGACCCGATCTGATACTCCGGCAAACACCACCACCTTTTGCAAGTGGGCAAACTGCTTCTGGTGGTCCGGAATCAAGATGCGTCCGGTCTTGTCCGACTCCACTTCAGCGGCCCCAGCCAAGATAAAGCGGTTGAAACCGCGAGTATCTGCTTGCGCAAAAGAAAGGTTCTGTAGGCGTTCAGCAATCTTTTTCCATGCAGAAAGCGAATAGACGAAGAGGCAGTTATCGAGACCGCGAGTGATGACCATCTTCTTTCCTAGGCCGTTTTTAAAAGCCTTAGGAAGCATCACGCGCTTTTTCTCGTCCAATGCATGCTCGTATTCACCGATAAACATATATGTTGTTTTGCCGAAAAAACTATTGACCCACTTTTTACCACTCTGTGTGAATTATACGCCACTTCTTACCACCATCCTACCATAGTTATCCACATGTCTCCAAAAATTGGGATACAAAAAGCCCCGCACTAAGCGGGGCTTTATCTAGATACGCTTTACGCCAGAGTCGGGAGTGGCACTGAAGCCATCCCTCACCTTGCCGTCTTCGTGAGCATATTCGAGCAGAATCGGGTAACGCCAGAGACGCGTCAGGTATTGCATCACCTTTTTGGCATCGTCATCGGCAAGCCTGCTACCATCCACGACATGATAGCGAAGCTTGAGTGTGCGATCACCACGCAGATCTGCACCTACCACTTGAATATCGGGGTCACTGCGACCAGCATCATACATCCCCGCAAGTGTCCGGCGCACATGCCGGTAGCCGTGAGGATCATGAATGTGCTCCACGGTGACATGCCGTTCACCCTCAACCCTCGAGAGCGAGAACAGACGCATATCGCGCATCAGCTTGGGACTCAAGTACTGAAGAATGAACGACTCATCCCGATGTTCAGCCCACGCTTCGCGCAATGCCGCACGCCAGTCGGTTTTGCCGACCAAGGACGGCACATAGTGTAGGTCTTCTTCGGTAGGATTTTCGCACATGCGACGGATATCACACATCATTTCAAAACCAAGCTTGTACGGGTTGAACCCGGTAAAGCGCGGATCATCGAATTCAGGTTGCGTAATCACCATCGAGTGCATGTCTGCAAATTCGAGCATGGCGCTCTCGGGCAGAAGTCCTTTTTCCCACAAGCGGTTCATGATGTAGTGATGCACAAAAGTTGCACATCCTTCATTCATGACTTTGGTCTGCCGTTGTGGATGAAAATATTGCGCAATACTGCGGACAATTCGCAGAAGTTCTCGTTGCCATCCATCCAGAGACGGTGAATTCTTTTCCAGAAAGTACAGAATGTTTTCTTCTGGAAGTCGCAAAGGCATCGGCCGTTTGCCATCACTGAGCGAAGTGTATTCCTCTTCGTCGTCGCCGACGGGTGATTGAGGCACCGTGCGGTACCACAGCTCGTTGAAGCGCTCAGCCTCATAGTGCCGACGGGCTTTTGCCCGTTCGATCTGCTTGGAATATGACAGCGGCGGTGATCGCTTTGCACGAAACACACCCTGCGGCATGAGTGCGTGCGCGGCGTCCAGAATATGCTCCACCGCTTCGATCCCATAACGGTCTTCACACTTGGCGACATAGCCCTGCGCAAACTGCAGGTAATCAAGCACCGAACCCGCGTCTGTCCACTCTTTGAACAGATAGTTGTTCTTGAAAAAGTGGTTGTGACCGAATGCCGCATGTGCAGTGGTCAATGTTTGCATCGTTGCCGTCGAGTCTTCCAGGTAGAAGCTGATGCAGGGATTCGAGTTGATGACGAGTTCGTAGGCGAGTTCGCGCATGCCACGACGATACAATGCATCTTCTCGAGCAAATTTTTTGCCAAATGACCAGTGCTTGTACATACTCGGCATGCCCACTGATGCATACGCATCGAGCATCTGCTCTGACGAGACGACCTGCCGCTGATTCGGGTAAACATCGAGTCCGAGCTCATCACGAGCAATAGGTTCGATTGCATCATAGACCCGCCGTAGCAAATCGGCGTCCCACGCTGCTCCTTCGTAGAGAAATGCCATTGCTTTCTTCCTTTCATTCCTTGCAATACCCTGCCAGAAAAAGCGCGCCCAATCAATGGGCGCGCTTGGCGAACAATTCGCGAAACACGGGGTAAATCTGCGTGGCCATATTTGCCACTTTCATGGCAAAGTTCTTTTTGTTGCCGACAGCTTGCTCATAGGTCGTCCACAAGCTGGTCTTTTGACGCGAAATCATCGATGTCTGCTCTTCGACCACTTCCAGATACGCGAAGTATTGGACCATGGGCAAGAGGACTTCAGACATCACTTGCGCACATTGCTCGTTGTCATCGGGTATATTGTCGCCGTCAGTCGACTGAGCAATATAGATATTCCAATCCGAGGAATTGTAGCGTTCCTTAATGATGCGCACTGTTTCGTTTAGCGCACTACTAATTACTGTGCCGCCGGTCTCAGTGCCACGAAAGAAGGTCTCTTCGTCGACTTCTTTTGCTGTCGAAGTGTGCCGAATGAAGACGACATCCACATCTTGGTAGTGTCGTGTCAAAAAGAGATGCAGGAGCATGAAGAACCGCTTTGATAGGTCCTTGAGGTGCTCGCTCATTGACGCCGACACATCCATCAAACAGAACATTACGGCCCTGGTTGCCGGTGCCGGTCGCAATTCAAAGCGTTTGTAACGCGGGTCAATCGAAGGATCGATATACGGGACGACAATCTGTCTCCGTCGGAGCAAGTCGAGAAGGTCGCGAACAGTCGCGAGTTCGACAAGCTCTTCTTCGAGAATGATTTCGAGAGACGCGAGCTCGTGTTCACGCTCCTCGAGAAGGAAGATTTCATCATCCGTTGGTCGATGCAAGGCAATGCGCCGACCAATGCTCATACGCATCGTTCGTGCAATGTCGAGATTTGACGGTGTGCCCGAACGAGAAGTGCCCGCGCGCCGTGGCGCACCAAGCAGTACACTCGAAAGCGATGTCTTCACAAGATCGGGAAGTTCCAGATCCTGAAAGAAAATACTGAGGAACTCATCGCGTGTAAGGACGAACTTGAAATCGTCTTCTCCTTCGCCGTCGGGCGAAGCACCCTTGCCACGACCACCCCCACCACCCTCTCCATCGGGGATCGGAATCTTGTCGCCAGACGAATAGGTCTTGTTGCCTGGGAGAACGAAATGTCGATTACCTTTTTTACGATCGTTATGGAATGTCGGTTCCTCAGTGTTCCCGATGGGGACACTGATGGATTTTCCGTCCGAGGCCTCTTTGAGGGTCCGTGAGCGGATTGCCTCATCTACCGACTTTTTGACATCCTTGCGATGTCGGCGGATGAATCGTTGCCGATTCCCGAGGTTCTTGCCGTGCGGTGACTCCCGCCCGTCAACAATCAAGTCGCGCATGCTTTCCTCCTGCGTCTCTTTCGCCCATGTCTGCGTTCAAGCCTGTATGGACTCTAGCAAAAAAGGCGACATTGTGAAATGCCGCCCCTTTTATACTGCGTTACGCAGCTTTCTTGATACGCACATACCACTCGACGACACGGCGAACTTGGCGGGGAGTATACCCGCGCGCAATCATCCGTGCGACGAAATCGTTGTGCTGTTTCTCGATTTTCGAGTCCTTCTTTTTGTCGAAGGAGATGACGGGGAGCAACTCTTCAGTCTGACTAAAGATTCGCTTTTCGATAACATCACGAATCTTCTCGTAACTCTTCCAATCCGGGTTCTTGCCACCCGATCCAGGCTTTGCTCGCTGACGAAGTGCGTATTTGACGACCTCGTTGCGGAAATCTTTCGGATTCGCAATACTTGCCGGCTTCTCGATCTTCGAGAGCTCTTGGTCGAGAATCTTGCGATCCATCAACTGCCCTGTATCGGGGTCTTTGTGGTCGGTATCTTCGATCCACGAGTCAGCATAGGAAATGTATCGATCGAACAGATTCTGACCATATTCATCGTACGATTCCAGATACGCCTTCTGGATCTCGTTGCCAACCTCTTCCGCGTAGCGCGGCGTCAGCTGGTCCTTAATGAATTCGAGAAGTTTCTTTTCGATTTCCTCAGCGAACTGTTCGCGCTGAATCCTCTTTTCAAGGACCAGCAACAGGTGAGGTGGATCGGCTGCAATCTCATTCGGGTCATAGTTAAAGACTTCTGAGAGCGTCTTGTACGCAAAGCGCGTCGAGATGCCGCTCATTCCTTCGTTCTGACCGGCTTCGGTGATGTACTCGAGGAGCGACCGTGCCTTGGGATCCACACTCTTGGTCTCCTCGCCGTCATAGACGCGGAGCTTTGAGTAGAGCTTTGAGTTCTCTGGTTCCTTGAGACGGCTCATAACCGAGAACCGCGCGAGCATATCGAGTGTTCCCGGCGCACATGCCGCACTGACCAACTCACTGCCTCGGATGAGTTTCTCGTAGATTTTCTTCTCCTCAGAAACGCGGAGGCAGTACGGAACCTTGATGAGACAGATACGATCGATCATCGCCTCGTTTTTCCGGTCTCCTTTGAAGCTCGTCCACTCGGTTTCGTTTGAGTGAGCAAGAATCATGCCTTGATACGGCAATGCGCCGATGTTTTCAGTGCCCACATAGCTGCCGTCCTGCGTCGCAGTAAGCAGTGGATGGAGCATCTTGATAGGAGCCTTGAACATCTCGACGAATTCGAGAAGTCCTTGGGTTGTGCGGTTCAAGCCGCCCGAATAACCATATGCGTCCGGATCATGCTGGCTGAATTTCTCCAACCGGCGAATGTCGATCTTTCCAACCAGGGTTGAAATATCCTGATTGTTTTCGTCGCCCGGTTCCGTCTTTGCTACGCAGACATTCTGCAGCTTAGACGGCTTCATCTTGGAGACACGGAATTTAGAAATGTCTCCCTCGAATTCGCGCAAGCGCTTGACCGCCCAGGGCGACATGGTCGTCACGAGGCGGCGTCGTGGAATGTGGAATTTCTTTTCGATCCGCTCGCCTGCGCGATCACGGTCGAACATACCCAATGGCGATTCAAAGACGGGGCTAATCTGATCCCCTGCTTTGAGCACATAGATCGGCTCGATTTCGGCGAGCATCTTGAGGCGTTCGGCTAGTGACGATTTACCGCCGCCAACGGGGCCCAAGAGATACAAAATCTGCTTGCGCTCTTCGAGACCTTGCGACGCATGCTGGAAAAATCCAACCAGCCGTTCGATAACCTCTTCCATGCCAAAGAAGTCGGCAAAGGCGGGGTACATACGGACGGTGCGGTTGAAGAAAATCCTCTGCAAACGCGGGTCCTTGCTGGTGTCGACAACCACCGGCTCGCCGATTGCGGTGAGCATGCGTTCGGCGACACTCGAATACATCCGTGCGTTCGTCTTGCATGCTTCGAGATACTCGTTAAGAGACATCTCGTCTTCGCGCGCAAAGTCGAACAGATCACGAAGATCGTTCAGAGGCTCTTCGTTCATCGTGTTCCCTTTCTGCTTCCTTTGGTAAAGAGCAGTCTCTTCCTAGACTTCCTGTCGCAGACTAGCACAACAGATTCTGCCAAGTAACAAAAGTACAATCCACAGCACAGAGTTAGACACTGGGCAAATCAATCCTCAAAATCATCGTGTGGCTTATCGATGGCAATAGGCTCAATCCCGCCACCTATACCGGAAATTTTGATTACATCTTTGTCGATTTTCCCCAACTCTTTGTAGCCTGCGTTGTAATGACTCACGGATGTCGTGAGCGAAGTTCCCAATCGCTTGTAATAATCTTCGTATTTGGCGATATGTCGTCCCAGATTTTCGACATGCTTCCGAATTTCCTTTGCAGATTCTTCAATCTGCATACCCCGTAAACCCTGTAGCACTGTCTGCAGATAGGCCAAGAATGATGTAGGCGAGACGATGATGACTTTTTTTGTAAATGCATATTCAACTAAATCTCGTGCCGAAATACCCGTTCCCACTGAACCCACCAGCACATCGTAGTAGAGGCCTTCAGAGGGAATAAACATAAATGCAAATTCAAGCGTGTTTTCATTCGGGCGTACATACTTGCTCGTCTCATCAATGCGGTTCTTCATATCCTGCTTGAATAGTTTTTCGAGGCGAGCGCGCTCGGCCTCGTCGCGAGTATCGAGAAGACGGTTGTAATTTTCCAGAGAGAATTTTGAGTCTATCGGGATAACTTTATCTTTGACAAAGACCACTGCATCAACAATCTCACCATTTTCGAATGCGTACTGCATCGCAAAACTCCCTGGAGGGAGTGCGTTCTGCAAAACCGACTCAAGGTAGTATTCTCCCAAAATCCCGCGTTGTTTTGGATTTTGTAAAATATCTTGGAGTCTTTGCAATTGTTCGGAATATGAAACAACCTGACGATTTGTCTCTTCGAGACGCGTTAGCTTCTCGGTCACTTCACCCACAACGCGTTGAGACGCCCCCAGCTGGCTTCTCATTGAATCCTGCATGTCGCGAGAACTTTCGGTGATTTTTGAATCAATGACTCGGCGCAATTCCTGCATTTCGCTCTGGAGCATTAAGAATGGCTTGTCGTCGGTGGGAACGACTACTGCTTCTGATTTTCGCAAGAAAATGAAAGCAAGTGCTCCAGCCAAGAGAAACACCAACATCGCAAGAATGCCTACAATAATTTCCATCAGGGTATTCTACCATGCAGTGTTTGCGGAGAGGTAACGAAAAACCCCCGCGAGCAGAGCTCAACGGGGGTTCTATGATGAGGGGTGGGCTAACCTTGCCCTTTTGTGTGCCGCCTCCGGTGTCCCCAAGTAAAAGCGGAGAACAACACGGCGACAAGGCCAGTCACATTGGGTCCCCTCGACCCGAATTCTTTGGGATGGTGAAGCAGTCGACGGTTACCCGTTGGCTTGCTGCCGCACCTTGACCTACTTTCGGAACCAGTCCTCACACACCGCGCATTCCTGCACGCGGGTCGGTGGCTGTGGTGTAGGTGGGATCCCGGTCCCCTCCGCGCTCCTGCCAAGAGCTGTGCCATTGCCTTTCGGCGCTCTCCACAACCATTCCGAATGCCTCTCTCTGAGACACCCGAACAGTCGCTTCAACGAGCAAACGCAAGGGGCACTTCCTCACATCTATGTACAGTATACACCTGTAGGGTTTGCTTGTCAAGCCTTTTTGTGGTCCTATTTCTTTCCGCTTAAAGACCTTGCTTTCAGTGGCTTTTTGGTGCCTTGCGCGCCCACCATTTTGCCGCTTCAGTACTGAGAAGGATCACGACACAGAATCCAGCAAGCATACCCATATCCGCAAGAGACAGGTAGGTTAGTGAAAGCAATTCCCGAGTGAATGGTAGCAAGATTGTACCCGCCAACATTCCCACGCTCCCGGCGAGAGAAAAAAGGAGCACGCGGTTGTTGAATGATTGCAAATGAAAGACCGAATGGTCTATGTCTTTAAATGCCACCGCAATGACCAAGGCCAATAGCGAGAGTGCCGCAAATATAACAGTGCGAGCATGGTCAAGATTGTCGTCGAACGCAAATACAAATGCATACAGCGCAAGCAAAAGCACACTACCAAACAAACTCGTCCACAGTGTCAGCCGCATAAGTTGAGGTGAAAGGACATGTTCGGTGCGCCCGCGTGGACCACGGCGCATGACTGCCGGAGAGATAGGTTCGAATGCAAAAGGCAAACTCATGAATCCTTCGTGTATTAAATTTGTCCATAAAATTTGCAGTGGCAACAGTGGCAACGGTGTAGCCGCAATAAGCGCGCCGAGAATCAACAACACTTCAATCACTCCTGTGGAAAGAAGATAGGCAATAACTTTTCCCAAGTTCGCAACAATGCGCCTCCCTTCGCGAATCGCGGCGGTAATGGTGCCTATTGAGTTCTCGATAAGGATAATGTCGGCAGATTCTTTGGCGACATCGGTGCCACTTCCCAGTGCAACGCCGATCGAGGCTGCAGCAAGCGCGGGCGCGTCGTTTACCCCATCGCCTGTCATCGCAACAACTTCCTCGTGTGCAGTCAACACTTCGGCAATGCGCAGTTTTTGATCCGGCGTCACGCGGGCAAAGACTTCAGTTTCATGAAGCGCGTCGAGTAGTTGCACATCGTCCATGTGGGACAACTCGGATCCAGTGATAATTTTCTCACCCACTGGGAGAATACCTGTTTCAGTAGCGATAGTACGCGCAGTCTCAGCATGATCGCCTGTCAGCATGATAACTCGGACACCTGCATCATGGATCGCAGTAATCTCCTCGCGGACACCTGCACGCACGGTATCTGAAAGAACTAGCACCCCTGCAAATACGAGGCCATGCAACGCGCTCCCGCCCATACGAATGTCTTCGGGGATATCGCCATCTACTACCCTATAGGCAACCCCGAGTAGTGCCTTGCCTTCGGCGCTGCGAACACTTTGTGCTTGTGCAAACAAACTACGCATTTCTGCATCAAGCGGCCGCTTCCCAGATGCCACCGCAATAAATTGTGAGGCGGCAAGCAGGTGTTCGGGTGAACCGGTAAGATATACGCGCTCTCGGTCGCTAGAATGCGCATGCAACGATGCTGCATAACGCCGACTTGACTCGAATTGCAAAAATTGAATGCGCCGATGATCTTTCGAAAATAGTTCGGCCTGGACCACATGCGCATCCATCCCGGCAGAAACAATCGCTCGCTCGATAGGCCGACCCCGTACAACTATTCCGGCGTCGGTCTTGTCAATAAAAGCATCGGACGCCAGCACTGCCATCTGAAGCAGTATTTTGTTGTCTGGATACTCCACGGTGGTCGCATGCTCTTGGAGTCCCCGCGGGCTCAAATATTCGTTGATGGCCATTTCGCCCTTTGTCAGTGTCCCTGTTTTGTCGGTGAGAATGACAGTTGTCGACCCAAGTGTTTCTGCCGCAAGTAAACTTTTGACCAGGCCACCGCTCTTGAGAATTTCTTTGACGCCTACTGCCAGCACAATCGACATCGCGGCAGGAAGTCCTTCAGGCATCGCGGCAACTGCAACTGCAACTGCGATCAGCAACATATCGAGCAGTGGCTCGCCGCGCAAAAATCCGACAAACGACACTACAAAAATGAGTACCCCCAACATACTGATGACCGCACGAGCAAGACGCCCCACATCGCGCTGTAATGGTGTTTCGTCCAAACGCACCTTTTGCGCCTCGTGAGCGATATGCCCCAGCTCGGTCCCCTCTCCTGTGGCTACTACAACGCCACTTGCAAAACCCGAAACGATAGTTGTCCCACTCCACAGCATGTTTGTCCTGTCAGAGACAGGAGTCTCTTCCGAGATGAGCGCTGATGATTTATTTACCGGCTTCCACTCGCCAGTAATTGGTGCCTCGTTTGTTTCAAGACCTTTTGCCTCAATCAAGCGCATGTCGGCGGGGACCATCTCACCTCCCTGTAAATGAACCAGGTCACCGGGCACAACTTCTCGTGCTGGAACGACATGTTTTTGGTTATCGCGAAATACTGTCGCTTTGTGTGCGTGTGATCGTTCCAGCGCCAGGTAAATACGCGAGGCATGCCCTTCCTGCGCAACACCAATCGCCGCATTAATAATGAGCGCAACCATTAATACGACCGCATCAACAAACTCACCAAGCAAAAAGGTCACTGCACCAGTCGCGAGCAAAACGACAGCAAGCGGGCTTGTAAACTGTGCAACCGCTGATCGTAAAAAATGAAAGGATTGTCCTTGTGGGACCTCGTTATAGCCGCGAACAGACAGGCGTGTTCGTGCCGCTTCCTCACTCAGACCCGCTGGCGATGATTCAAGCGCACTCAATGCGTCTTCAGGGGCCGCAGCATGCCAGGCAATTATATGCATAAAGAGTGGAGCAACTCCATCACACTCTATTGTACAGCTTGTGCGAGGCGACGACCCTGCTACACTGGATATCTATGATTACGAAACTCCGTGAAGAGATGAAAGTCGCCCTGAAGGCGCATGAGGAATTAAAATTATCGGTCATTCGATCCTTAATTACCGCACTCACCAATGAATTAGTTGCAAAAGGACGCAAGCCAACCGACGCACTCACCGACGAAGAAGCTCTTGCTGTTTTCAAACGCGCCGCAAAACAACGCACCGAAGCGGCAGAACAATTCAAAAACGGCAATCGTCCAGAGCTTGCCGAGAAGGAGCTTGCCGAGCTCGCACTCATTTCCGCATATCTACCCGCGCGAGTGCCCGTTGCTGAAATCGAGCGAGTTGCCCGCGAAAAAATTGCCGAGCTTGGCATTACCGATGCATCTGGTATGGGCAAACTTATGGGTGCCGTCATTAAAGCATTTGGCGGCGCTGCCGACGGTGGTGATGTTAAAGATGTCGTCAGTCGTCTATTGTCATAGCCCACTGCCAAACACCTGTGCCTGAAAAAGCATCGTCCATTGCGCACTTCCCTGCTATTCGCTAGAGTGTTTTCAGAATATCGCGAGACAGAACCTGTCATGCAAATAGTCTATGTCTGCCCCACACGAGCAGTGGTCGCCATTAGCCCAGGAGGCCCGCAAATTACCTTTGTGTGCAAAGTAACCGACAAACCTCTGGCAAAGGATTTAGTCATCAATCTGTGTGTCGGGTGTCGCCCATCAGACATCAAACCTATCGAGGAATCGCGTGCTCGCGAACTTGCCGCGACAGAGATTCGTCGGACCCGCTAATCACAGCCCCATCATTTCGATGGGGCTTTATTTTCATCGCTTTACAAGCAGACGCGTTCATTCAAGCGTGCAGTGTATAAAGTAGCGATAGCGGCCACCAAAATCCCTGCCGCAAATCCTATGGGAATACCGCCCACATACGCGCCCATCGCAACAACTAGCAAGCAGAAAGTTCGCCCCAGGTTGAGCCCTATTTCCTTGAGTGCCGTATATTCATCTATGTAGCGACCATTGTCTGCAGCTTGTTCGTAAGTCATCGCATCAATGGTCATACGGTTCACGCTTTGCCCAACACCGTGATAGGTATCGACGACAAAAATTCCCAATGGCGTCGCCACGAAGAGTCTCAAAAACCACCCGCTTGCAGAGAACACAGCACCCCACCACAGCACGCGCTTTTTGTGGCCAGAATCAAATAGATGTCCGACAGTAAATTGCAGGCACATAACCGCAAGAAATGTAAGCGCAGTGATTGCCCCAAGTGCAACATACTCTTGGTCAAGAAGCAGAAATACAAAGAGCGGCCATACAATCACTTGTGCAGCGGATTGCGCACCATCACCCACATACGCCGCAAACAGGGGGCGGTGCTTCGCGGAAAACAACTCACGAAATGATTGCATAAACCCCCATGAATACTCCTCGAAGTGATTTTGAATATACATAAGCGGAAGTAACGCCGCCATTGTCAGGAGGAGAGAAAGTATAAATAGCGCATCAAATCCGTATTGTGCCACGATAAGCCCACCCCAGAATGGCATCACCACTACATTCACATCGGCAACACTCATCAGAAGAGCCACTTGAGAACCACGATGCCCCCTGTCGATCAGACGCGTCATATCCACCTGATACGGTAACCAATAAAATGCCCGATACAATGCGGAGCAGACGACAAAGACTACCATCACCCATACCAATGGCTCACCACCCGGATTCACCGAAAGGTGGTACAGCGCAAGAACACCTACGGATGAAAATGGTAGGGCAAGTACTATCAGTGTGCGTAGGCCCAAATGCGAAAGAAGCTTCCCGGAAAGCGGCGTCAGTAGTGCGGTGAGAAAATACATTGACCCAAAAACAGTAAGTACCGCCCAAAGAGAATCGTGAAAATATTTGTATACGAACACGACAGTGAACACACCTGCCACCACAAACGCCGCGTGCATCAAAAGGCGGTGTATATAAAGAGCCATCAATTCGCCCGACATATGTCCGCTATAGGCAACGACTCTCTCTCGATACGACTGGATAGACATTGCTTCTATGCTAGCACGCGCTATATCACTTGTTGCTCATAGTGTGAAAAAGCCCCGCACATGCGGGGCTCCTTAGTACTTCTCGATCAACCGTTACCGCACAGGAGTCGCGAAACTTCTGCAGGATCAGGATGACCAGCAACAACTCGTTGCGCTCGCGACAGGTACGCCAGTACGCGAATCATGTCCATGTCGTCATCAACTTCATCACGCAAACGACCTTCGGCGTCAATCGAAGTACCAGGGTACTTCTGCATAAGTGGGTGAAGTGCAAAGACACTTTCGGCACAAAGGCCACCAGCAACTCCTATTTGGAAGTGAGGATTGTGTGCCTGAATGCTTTCCATATATGCTGAAAGTGTCAGGACATTGAGCGGTTTTCCATGTCCCCCACTCTGATCCAAGAGCACGCAGTGCGCAACATCACGATATGTTGCGACCCGCTGCGCAAGCTCGAGTGGCGAATGACCGACCTCATCGAGCGCCTTGCCCCCCACTTGCAACACAATGCGGTATTGTCCTGCAGTTGCATCGTGGAAGTCTTTAATCTGACCGATGTCGGGCCAGCACACATTGAGCTGGAAGCCGTGCAAATGTGGCCCTGCGACATCTGCCACAATATGCATCAAATCGCGACCCAGACGCCTTTTGTCGTCAGTCGCAAAGTGAATCACATTGAAGACCGCAGGGCTTTTCACAAACAAATCGTGAATCGCAGATACCCTGGGGTAGCGTCGCGGCCACTTATTGGTTTCTCCACGCAAGGTCTTTGAACTCATCAAGACGCCCACCATCAGCTGATGTGTCGTGGCTCGCCCGAAAAAGCGAATCGCCGCTCGTATTTCTTGCGGCGTCGTAAACCCTGTAACTCCGATATATGGTCTCATCGTTCCTCTCTCTTCCGGCCAGCTCGTACTGAGCTGGCCGGACTGTACCACAAAAATTACCATCTCAGCAAGAGTTTCTTGACAGGGCCTGCAAGTACCGTAGAATCCTGAACGGACTAGAACGACCAAGGAACTGGCGAATCATGCCTCAGAAATCAGAGACTGCGACTGGCCCCAATGGTGCAATCCATCATGCTCGTAAGCGTCCTGCACGGCGCGCAAAGCTCGACTGGGACACTGTCCAACTTGTTTTAGTGGACAAAATGGCGCACAAAGCATCGTTCGCTACCAAAGATGTTCAGCGCATGACGAGGCTAGCGAACAATTCCCTGTATGTGCTCGTCAGAAAGTTGCTTGCTAACGGGCTTATCGAAGAAATCACGACCACCGGCAAAGGCCGCCGATTCCGCGTGGTGGGTGCAACCCCGTCGGCCGAGCCGACTACTGGGACCCTCGTCACGATCACTGCGCCAAAGCGTGCACGCAAGGAGCGTGCGGCGTCTTCGCGGAAACCCAAGCCCATAGTAGGAAAGGTCAAAACTGCATCGGCATCAGACAAGATTCCGGTCAAAGAATTCGTCGCGAAGATGATTCGCGAGCTCCGTAAGCCACCGTATCTGGGTGTGCATGTTGTCTATAGCCAGTTCAACGACGCTTTCCGTGTCTACTACAGGAAAGACCCGCGAGCTGATATTGACATGCTGGTTGCTGAAGGGTTTCTGAAGCAAGAGCGTTCGCGTGGCGGTGTCGTCATCACGCTCATGAGCGACCTTATGGTCGCACAACCGAAGGGAAAATCCAGCAACAAATTGCCCGGCCTTTCTCCCAAGGTCGCCAAGGCGCTTGCAAAGGTCACCGGCACTTCACGCTAAAGAGTATCAAAGGCCCCGCATGTGCGGGGCCTTCTTCATGCCTTTTCTACACACTCTTCATTCTATTGACATGTACCTACTGGTGGGTATAATACAAATTAGGCATACCTGATTGTGCCGGGACTAAAGGTTAAACCCCTAGGAAAAGGAGCGCTTATGCGCCACCTCGCCACCACTCCCCAGCCTGTCACCCTGAGCTCGGGTGAAACGCCGATGATCGGCTCGTTCGCCAGTGGCTTCCGCCCTGCGACGATTCCGGCTCGTCCGCTGACGACCGAGGCCGACATCAAGGCGCGTTGCATGTACATCCTGCGACACAGGAACGGCAGCGCCCTCGACGAGGTCTACGAGCTCATCGACGACTGGCACACGCGCAAGCGCTGACGCCAGCGCGAGCCTCGCTGCGCGCCCCATTCATCCGGGGCGCGCTTTTGTTAGGTACTACTGTGGTGCAACAATCGGAATTGTAATTGGCCAACTACAATCGAGTACCAAAAGATACGGACATGCAATTTCAAAGATCGATGTATCGACGGTATTCACAGTAACTGTTGCCGCTGCAACAAGTGCGTCCGGATTAGTATTCATAACCTGCGTAATACTTCCTGTACTGTAGCCACCGGCAAGCACTGCACCCATTAGCGACAGCGCCACAAGAGCTTTAGTAGCTGGTAGCAAGAGTGCTGTGGTCGATTTCCCGGGCATCAGAAAAATATCTGTGGGCACGCGACATTTCGTCGCAAATGCGGACATGTCACAGCTAGCATCTTGTTTTGTGACAAGCATACGGTGATTTCCATACTCTATCACAAATGATTCGCTCTTTTTTTAGAATGCGCTAGTCTGTGTGAATGCTCGATTTAGCAGGATTTGTGCAGGGGGCTGGTTATGCAGGACTCACGGGAATAGTGTTTGCAGAATCTGGTCTGTTGTTTGGTTTTTTCTTTCCTGGTGACAGCCTACTGTTTACTGCAGGCTTTCTGTCATCCCAGGGTTATTTTAACATCGCACTCCTCGTACCACTTCTTGTTGTCGCCGCAATCGCGGGCGATACAGTGGGATATTGGAGTGGCCGCAAAGCTGGTCCACTTATTTTTACTCGCCCCAACTCTCTTTTCTTTAGTCAACAACGAGTCGAGCAAGCTCGCCTCTTTTTTGAGAAAAAGGGAGCTATGGCGATTATCTTGGCGCGGTTCATCCCTGCAGTGCGCACACTGACCCCCATTGTTGCAGGTGTCGCAGGCATGCAGTATCGCACTTTTGTTACCTACAATGTCATTGGCGGATTCTTGTGGGCCGGCGGCGTCACCCTGGCCGGCTACTTTTTAGGCTCGCTCATTCCTGATGTCGAGCGCTACCTACTCCCCATCGTTGGACTCATTATAGCGGTCTCATTTATTCCTCTCATTCGCGAATACCTCCATTCCCGCACGCAAAAATCTGATTGACTTATACCATCCTCAGTTGATCTCTGAGCACATGTCTTGAAAATGGTGGCTTCAGATTGGCGAAACTGGACTATCTCCTCGAGGGAACTGCTCTTGCGGCAGTTTGTGTATGTAGTGTCGAGGTCCTTGGATTTTGCATCAAATTCATTTGGGTGGACTCCAGCTTAACTTCTTTGAACTTTTTGATACGGGACTTGTTGAGATTGAAGGAGATTTTGGAACGAAGTGACCCCCGCCGGAATGTCCGTGCAGGGGTCGAGGTCTTTGGTGTCAAGGAGCCACACTAGAGCTTGTACAGCCTCGTCGTTGCGACGTGGTATCCAGCATTCAGCGCCTCGTGCTCCGCGTTCAGATCGCTCGCCGTCTGTGGGCTGTCCAGAATCTCGAATGCGACGACGGAGTCGAGATGCTCTTTCGGAATCTGCGCCAATACTTCGGCTACCGATGGCTTGAAAAAACCATGGTAGGCGAAACCGTGGTAGGTCGTGATGTCGCAGACGGGCTTCAGGCCTTTCGCCCTCTCTGCCGGCTTGGGGTTCCACGTATAGGCGACGCCGAACAAGTCCACCGGCTTGATGTAGTGCGGGTGGCCTTCGTCGGAACGGAAGAGCCCCTTCGCACCCTTGGCGAACCGGATGACCGGTTTGATGCGCTCGCCAAGTTCACGGATGCGCTTCTCTGGCACCTTCGGAATCCACGTCTTCTCCAGCGTAGCGGTCGCAGTGCGTGCCATGTGTAGCCTCTCTTTCTTCCTCTTGCAAAAGGACAAGCCGCACAAGCGGCTTCACCGTCTGAAATGATTTTACCATCCAATCATGTGTGCGTCAAATGTGGACCCAAGGAGACTCGAACTCCTTGCCTCGTCCATGCCATGGACGCGCTCTACCAGATGAGCTATGGGCCCCGCGGTGGCATTCTAGCAGATAGTGCCCTCGGCAGGAATCGAACCTACATCATCTCCTTCGGAGGGAGATATCCTATCCATTGAACGACGAGGGCGTGCGGTGAGTATACCGCTCACAATCACACTGCCAAGAAGCTACGGTTTTGGTGGTATTGGCGCAATGAATTTGCTTTTCAAGATTTCAAAGGCAACAAAAAATACTATGGCAAATAGAATGTAGTATATCCAAAACATTCCATAGCTGGTGCTCGGGTCCACAAAACTTTCACTGACAAAGAAAATTGAATACCATGAAGCACCCGCAATAACTGGCCCTAGGCGCATCGGCATCAAACGCCGTGTCATGAGTATACCGTTGATCGTAATGATACTGAGCAGTGTCCAGAGCATGAAGTACGCAGCAAGCGGAAGTTCTTCGCGTGTCCACAAAAGACCGACAAGCCCGACAGCAATAAGCACCATACTGATACGCAATGCTGCATACACCACATGCATAAGCCCGCGTTCCGATTGATCAATAACACCGTCACTTAGTGCTTTGATAAAAAAAGCAAGTGCAAAGGTCGAAGACCCCGCACCTAGTGTAGTGCCCATTTTAAAAATAAAAGGTGCAAGCGCTGCGAACAATTCCATTTCATCACAATACCACTTAAAATAGACTGTCCGAGCAAGGATGTGAAAAACCTCGCATGACGCGAGGTTTTGTTAGTGTGCCAGATAGTTAGCGAGAAACGCGCTTACATATGCAAGCGCCATGCAAATGGGGAATGTAAGCATCCACCCCAGAGCAATCCACGAGAAGACTCTCCAGCGCACCCCTTTTGCGCCGTTCGAAGCACCTGCTCCCGCAATCGAGCTGGTAATCGTATGTGTCGTTGAAAGCGGGATGCCAAAAGATGACGCCACATAGATAATGCATGATGCAGTCCCTTGCGCGGCAAAACCTTGCCAGCTCGTGAGCCGTGTCATTTTTTTGCTGATGGTCCCGATTATGCGCCACCCGCCAAGTGCGGTACCAAGACCCATTGAGAGAGCGCAAATGAGCATCACCCAAAATGGTATGGTGAATTCAGGAAAGACTCCTCCTTGCAGAAGCGCAAGGGCAAAGATGCCCATAAACTTCTGCCCATCGTTCATACCGTGCGTAAATGCCATCGCAGCAGCAGCGACAATTTGTAGCCGATCAAAAGTGCGTTTTGTCGGCGAAGGGCGTCTGCTTCGTGACACCCCACGAGCAAGCAAGGCAACGACAAGCGCTCCAAAGAATCCCGCGATGACGGAGAGGACGATTCCGTAGCCAACCTTGACCCAACCACTCGCGATAAGCGCTTGCCAGCCACCACTTGCAAGACCTGCTCCGGTAATCGCGGCGATCAGTGCATGTGATTTGCTCACAGGCAATCCAAGCTTGCCAGCCATACCTCCCCACGCCACGATTGTTATCATGGCGGCGGCTATCGCAGGAAGCGTGACGACCGATGACTGCACAATGCCTTTTCCGATTGTTATCGCAACAGCGGTTCCTGCCATCGCGCCAAGTGTATTGAGTATGACTGCCATCACAATGGCCGCCATTGGTGGCATAACACTTGTCGAGACTACTGTTGCGATTGCATTTGGTGCGTCTGTCCAACCATTTACAAATTCAGCGGCTAGAATCAGAAAAAGCACAGCTAGAAGCAATGTCATGATCACGCCTCCTGACGCGCCATAGATTTTACTCGTGAGCCACAGTGATTCGCCGAATCAGTGACCTGCTCAAGCATTTTGTAGAGCTCCTTCAGTGCAAGGTAGTCAACCATGCGATCTACACCGACATTTTTGTGTCCGCGATACTCATGAACCAGACCAGTTTCGCTTTCATGAAAAATGTGATCGGCTTCAGATTCAAGCTCTTGCAAGCCCAAGTCGACCGCCACAATTTCATCCAAGGCAAGTGGCGAGACTGAGAATAAAGCGATTTGCGTTTCTACCTTTCCCGTCATCTCAACAATGATGTCGAGCAAGCGAAGTGCTGGTTGCGGGAGGTGCGGTGTGTCGTCAAGTGTAAACACCGGACGGTGGATCGCCACATGCTCTGCAACCTTGCGCATGCGATCAATAACATCATCAAGCTCGTAGGCAAGCGCCGTGAGCTGAGCTTTGTCGTGGCGCAAGATAAATGCTCGGTCGAGCAGTTCTCCTAGTTGGGCTTCTACTGCATCACCACTGTGTTCGAAGGCAATAATGCGATCCTTGTCATGCGCAATAGTACGCCGCAGATGCGCCGCGCACGCACAGGCAATTTGGGCTTGTTCGCGCAACAGCCGCGAGCACTCGCGATCGTCTTCGTGCGTCATGACTGTTTTCCAGGCCTTACTAAGGAGAGCCAGTACTCGATGTGGCATGAGGGTTCTCACCTATACTATCTCATTTCCACCTATTTATAACACGCAAGAGTATCTATGTCTACATCTCATTCACATGTCTTTCTTGGTGACATTTCTGCAAGGTTGGCAACACATTTTTTGCAATGCACGCCTTTATCTATTGGTGCACACATTATGCATATTAAAAAGTGCACATGGCAATCGAGATTGGCACAATTCACATAGCGTTCAGTGGCATCTTGGCACCAATCGCACTTCCCCACTATTTTTCTTTCACCCCCAAAATCCATCACGATGCGCTGGTCGAATGTGTACAGGGTGCCTTCAAAATCTTCTCCGGGGAATTTTTCCATATACGCATGGATTCCGTCTTGCAATTGGTGTACATCAGAGAATCCTTTGTGTAGTAGATACGCTGACATCTTTTCACAGCGCACGCCACCAGTGCATACGGTCACCACTTTTTTGTCTTTCAGCGGTATAAGTTTATCTACAACACCCGAAAGATCGCGGGAGTTTTCGAGTCCTGGATCTATGGAATCCTTAAATCGACCTGCTGAAAATTCGTATGAATTGCGCATATCCACAACCACGAAATCATCGCCCGTACGAAACCATTCGTGAAGTTCTTCCGCGCTCACGCGTGGTGCAGTGCGAACACGGGGATCAACATCCTTAGGGAAGCGCGTCCCGACAATTTCTGCACGCACGCGCACAGAAAGCTTGGGAAAGGCACCCCCCTTCCCAGCACTTCTTTTAATTGACATATCTGCCAAGCGTTCGTCTGCAACAAGAATTCCTGCAAAAGCTTCAGTATTTTCGATGCTACCCTCTACTGTGCCGTTAATCCCCTCTTCGGCCACAATAATACGACCAAGGAGATTCAAGCGTTCGGCCTGGCCGCGCATATGCGTAGCCAAAACAGCAGCATCGTCGATAGTCACATATTTATAGAAAAGAAGCACTTGTGTCTGCATACAAATACCCCGAAAGGCTAGAAAAGTTTCTTACCTGCAGAGTTCCAGCGCCAGTACAGATACAACGCGGTAGTGATGTAAAGAATTGCCGTAAGACTGTATATAAGCTGAGCAGAGAAAATGGTCATACCAATATTCTTGGCTGATAGACCAGTGATTCCCAAATTGAGTCCTGACACAGTACTGACAAGAAATGCAATGGTGTCTTTCATCTCTTCAGCACCAAAAATCTTCCTGCCACCAATGTACCAGCGATATCCCAGATATGCAGAGGCCACGCCAGAAATAATCCATGCGACGGTCAATATAAGGCCAGTAATACCGCTCAAGAAGCCAAACGGGATAACCAGACGCACTACAGGAATTCCCCCAGCAAGAAGCGCCACCGCACCAAGCGCCAGTCGGGCTTCCGACCAAAGGAACGCATAATATTCCAGTTTGTCAGGGGTGGTATGGGCTTTTAACTCTTCAGCTGTCTTGGGGATTTTTGGTATTTCCATATGTAGGCATGATACCAGACCTTCATTTTCTTGCCCAGAGAGCGTGGAGCACTACATCGCTTGGACGCCTCGCTCTAGAAATTGCGGGACAGTCTCGTATCGCTCAATCGGTCCCACAATTTCCGCCGCTCGCTCGATGAGCGCCTGCTCTTTTGGCTTCATACCAATGGCACAAATACGCACGCCTCGTTTGCGCAAATTTGAAAAGTATTGACCAAGTTCTTCGAGACCAGTCAGGTCGATGTGATTTATTGATCCGAAATGGAGTGCCAGAATCTTAAAATTGCGGCTATGCGTCAAGAGATCAAGTTGCTCTACGACATATTCTGCATTTGCATACAAAACAGAAAGATGAGGACGCACGCACACAACCGCTTCAAGCCTTTTGACACCCTCTTCGGTGAGTGGTCGCATCAATGGCTCTCCAGGTGCAAATCCCATCTCTTCTACTCGAGGCCACATAATGCGATGAATAAAAAGCACGAGTGCAAGAGCCATGCCACCGATGATTGCGCTGTCTGGTTTGATAACTAGCGCAATGCCGAGCGTTGCACACGCAAGCAGGCCATCGATACGCGAAATGCGTAAAGCACGCCCAATATCACGGATGCGCACCAATTGCACCACTGATGCGATAACAACTGCCGCAAGGATTGCTTTTGGCAGATACGCTAGGAACCATGTAAAGAAAAGGAGTGTCAGTAGTGTTGCAATCGAAAGCACGACACCTGTGACGGCAGTCTTTCCCCCCGATACTTCATTTACCGCGCTTGCTGAAAACGAGCCTGACACGGGATACCCGCCGACAAACGACGCGGCAATATTTGCCATGCCTTGCCCAACTAATTCTTGGTTTGCAGCGACATGTTCATCGTGCCTCTTTGCAAGCGCGCTGCCAATCGCATAGGTCTCCATGAATCCCACCAGGGCAATGACGAATGCGCTCCCCAAAATACTAATCACTGCAGAAAGCGACAATGACGGTAGGAAGAACACTGGAATCCCTGCAGGAACAGCGCCTACTAAAGGCACACCGTACTCGCCCAGGGGCACTACCAGGCCAAGCAAGATGGAACCTGCCAAAACGAAAAGCGCAATCGGTGACCGTGGAAAAATTCGCCGCACAACCACAATGACAATCAAAGCAGTAACGCCAATAAACGCAGTGAGCCAGTGTGTTTTGGGAATCGCAAGGACCAACCCCCACAATGTTTCAATGACGAACGGTTGTTGCTTGATTGAGAAGCCCAGTAAGTTTGGCAACTGCAAGAATGCAATAGTGATACCCGCAGCAACTGAAAATCCGGTGAGTACTGGATGTGGTATTAGGCGAGAAAGAAAGCCGAGATGGAAAAAGCCCGCGAGCAACTGTATCAGACCCACAAGAAACGCAAGCACTACCGCAAGCGCAATATATTCAGGTGAACCAGGTTCAGCATGAGGAAGCAGTGCGGTAAGCGTCAAAAGGCTCACCACCGCGACCGGTGCGGTGACCACAAATCGTGATGACCCCCACAGTGCGCCAAAAAACGAAGCGACGAGAAGTGCGTAGAGACCGTACACTGGTGGGATTCCTACCAAAAGCGCCTGCGCCATGGCTTGGGGAATGATGATGCCTGCGACTGTAAGACCTGCGACCACATCAAAGCGAAACGAATCGCTCGAATACCCGTGCAAACTCTGCCGCCACGGGGTAAGTGTCGCGACTGCATATTTGGCAACTTTCTGTGCTGCCTCAAGTGGTGTCATTTTAGTATTGTATGCGAAATTTCAAGTATGTGTACTGATCGAGCGGAAGACTTACTCTTCTTATTTTTTCAAGTCGTTCTAGTAACGGCTTGAGGAGGACGGACACATCTCTTTCCGCTGTGAGTTTTTCTATGCGCGATTCCAACTACTTGGCGTCTCCTCTTTTGAAATCGAGCTGTTCGTCCGGGATGCCAATAGATTTTCCATAGGCCACTGCATCGCTCCAAGTTTCCTTGTCTGAAGATTTAATCGTAAATATCTTATCTTTGAAAATTACCTTCATAGCATCGTTGCCGTCCTGCCAAAAATGCATATACCAAGGACCGTACTTTAAATGTCTTCCGAGTTCGGGAAATTGTCGCTCGCGCACAGCTACATTATGTAGCGTCCAACCGTCCGCTTGGTATACCTTCTCTTTCTTAAGTGATTCGAGAATCTGTGTGTCATGCAAACTTTCCTGCACAATTGTTCCTTTGTACGGAGCAGACTTGTCGAAATCCAGCATGCATTCCTCATGCAGTTTTTTGAGTCTGCCATACTCTTTCTCGGCTACTTCTATAAGAGCAAGTGTATCTCCCATCACCGTACCCCGAAGCCGATCCCGGACTTCGGCACGCACAGTGTCTTGCATTCGCCCCTCTATTTGTCCGCGCAGATCTGTCAGCTCATTCAATTTCGCATCTAGTAGCTTTTTAAGATCCCCACAGTGCGAATCATCCTCGGTGTCCACCGTTTCGTTACTCTTGCAGATTATGCGTACTGCAAAGTAGCCGACCGGTAATGCTACAAGCAAAGCGAGCAGTGCCCACAGTATCGATAGTGATTTGACATCGTCTTCTGTAGAAACAACTTCGGGACTGGTGCTCGCAAGCACTATCGCATTCTCCGGAGTATTCGACTCTGGCATGACAGTAGGTGAAATTGGCTTTGCCACGACTGGTTTGAGAGATGGAGTGACTGTCGGTTTTACTCCCATTTCCACATCTGCAGGTACCGGCGCTTCGACCGGCATAGGAGCCCAAGATTCTGTGACCATTTCACCAACAGACTCGTCCGTTGGGGCTGGACGCACTTCGCTCGCAGGTACTTCGCTTTGCGGGGGCGCACTACCACCTTGCCCGTCGGACTGAGCGCTAGTTATAGCGGGTATAAACAAAAAGTAAAAGGTGACCGAAAAAGCAACGGCAAGTAGATTCTTCCCGAGTTTGCCCTTACAAATACTGGCACACATACGCCTGTAATTTCCATCTTTTGAAAGTTACTGTAGGTTAGTTTTTGATTTGCTGCGAAGCTCGCATACGAACAGCGCGTACAATTGCAACTATAAAAATCGGTAGATAAATTATGCTCGTAAAGAAAAGATATACGGTTACAAACAGCTGATAGGCGTGAGGGAACAACAAAAACTCATACAGCGGAATGGTGCACTCCAAGACCGTATCAATGTAGCCCCCTATACAACCCGAGAGGTAGTACAGACATAGTGTGGCCATGACTCCCGTAGCCGGAACAATCCAACCCCATAAAACAATCTTCCCGGGCCTATTCCTAAAAATTGAAAATATAAATTGCATAGTACGACAGTGTTTCGATTTGTGGACCCATGGAGACTCGAACTCCAGACCCCCTCATTGCAAATGAGGTGCTCTACCAACTGAGCTATGGGCCCATGGTTACGGAGGGCATCCGGCTACACTGATTGCATAGCGAACGCACTATACCACACCCACTTTTTGCGCACTAGAGGGTTCCTGTAGAAACAAGAATCTTTGCGCTCACAAATGTAGCAATAGCAGTAATCCCTAAAATGTAGCCTGTCTTTCTGAGAACAACACTTCGCGGTACCTTCTTACCTGCCCAGCGCCATTCGGGTTTCTCGCCCGTAAGCGCACTCACGACGGCAAGCAATGCAGTGAGTAATGCAACGAATGGGACAAAGCTTCCCAAGGTGTCACTTGCGGAATACGATTCCCCATCAAACCAGTAAAATGCTCCTGCAATGGCACATGCCCACAAAAACACGATACTCCACCCCTGCCAGGTGACAGGCTGCCATCCCCATCCATACTCTTTTGCTTTAAACCAGCGCTGTTTTTTCATCAAAAAAGAGTACCATAGAATGAACCCGCGAGGCGTCTTTTCCACATCTAGTGCCACATTCATAAAATTTTGTCCTGAGAAAACCGAAGAATCGTGAGCGAGGCGACGGCAAAAATACCGCGGCAATGCAGTGGCATTGGCAAGGAATTTTTGCCGAGCCGCAGCCGCGATTATGCGGTTTTATGGACAAAATTTTATGAATGGGGTACTTAGCTCAACTTTGCCAATTCAGCAACGATAGCCGACCCAAAAAAACGACTTCCCAGCTCGTCGAATTGAAGAGAGGGTTTTGTAGAAAGAAATTGCCGTGCGCCGTTTTGTATAAGTGACGCTTCGATATCGGGATGCCTCACCAAATAATCCGCAAGCTTGCGTGGGACAACATTCTTTTGATTAACCACAGCAATCGAGAGGCCTAGTACTTCACGAATTAGAGGCTCGAGAATGCCGTAATGTGTACATCCAAGAATAAGTGTATCGATATCGTATCGTCCCAACGGTTTCAGACATCCCACAACAGTCGCCTTGGCAATAATTGATCTATCAAGACCTCGTTCGACAAGAGGCACCAAAAAAGGACATGCTTGCTCATACACCTCAACCCCTGGATTTAATTTGTGTACTTCGCGTGTAAAAGCACTTGAACGCACTGTTGCTTCAGTAGCAATCACGCCCACGCGTTTCTTTTGTGTGCGTATCACTGCCTCCTCAGCAGAAGGAATCAGCACGCCCAAAACCCGCTTACTCGAATTCGCCGGTATATCTTCGCGTTGAATAACATGCAACGCTTCACTAGAGGCACTGTTACATGCCAGTATCACCAAGTCGCAATCATGTTTAAAAAGATATTTCACTGCCTGTCTCGTGAAGGAGTAGATTTCTTTTTGAGAACGAGGGCCATACGGCACACGAGCACTGTCTCCTAAATACACATAGCTATACTCGGGCAACTCTGCAACGATACCAGATAGCACATCAAGCCCGCCAAACCCGGAGTCGAACACGCCGATTCGTTTTGTACGAGTCATACCATCGGGATACCCGGAATCGAACCGAGCCTACATGCCCCCCAGGCATGCGTACTGCCGATATACTATATCCCGTACCGACGAGTATACCGTTTCCTAGTGTTTTTTCATCTTGTTCGAGCGGTCTCGATTATTTTGTTCAAAAGCTGAGGGAATGTGATACCAACTGCAGCAGCGGCCTGTGGGTACAAACTGGTTTCGGTCATGCCTGGGATAGTATTAGTTTCGAGCATATAGATTTTTCCTGCACGCACCAACATATCAGTACGCGATATACCCCGGCACCCCAACAGATGATGTGCAACTAATGCAGATTCTTGAATTTTGTCGATTACTTTTGCAGGCAACTGTGGTGGTGTTATTTCCTGTGTCGCCCCTTTAGTATATTTTGCATGATAATCGAAAAATGCACTGGACTGCGGAATGATATGTGTTGGTGGTAGCGCAATTGCGCCCTCGTGCTCGTCAAGAACTGCACAAGTCACTTCATCGCCTTGAATGTATTCCTGCACAATAATGCGCGAGCTAGACTCTTGTGCTTTTACAAGCGCTGGAGCAATTTCATCTAGTGATTTAACTATCGATACGCCGACACTTGAACCGGAATCAGCCGGCTTCACGACACATGGCATACCAAAAGCCTTGGCTTCCTCAACAGCCTCCTGTGAGTGACTTAGGCTATGGGGTGAAAGCAATATAGTCTTTGGCACTCGCAAACCTGCATACTTGTACAACGCAAGCGACGCGCATTTGTCCATTGCAAGTGTGCTCGCAAGGACACCAGACCCGGTATAACGAATGCCCACACTATCAAACAAAGTCTGAATCGTACCATCCTCGCCAAAAGTGCCGTGCAGCGCGATAAAAGCAATGTCGGGACACACTTTTTTCTTAAGGTAGGTAACCGCGTCCAGATGATCAAATTTTTTTGCACTATCGGGGAACTTCCATACTCCTGTTTTACTGATGAAAATTCGAGTGAGTGAGTACCGATTTTTATCAAGATTTTTAGCAATGACTCTTGCTGTACGAACAGACACTTCGTGCTCGCGAGAGGGCCCACCACTGATCAGTGAGATATGTATTTTCTTTTTGACTTTCACGGATTTCTTTTTCATACGGTGTGCACCCTTCAGGATTCGAACCTGAGACCTTTCGAATGTGAATCGAACGCTCTAACCAGCTGAGCTAAGGGTGCATCCTGGCATTATGCGCAAACCCCCAGTTTTCTCAAGCAAACGAAAAGCACCCCCTGCTGGGGGTGCTTTCTGGCCAGTATCACTTAGCTACAAACACCAGGCTGGTGCGTGTGAGGCGCGGCCGCACCCACTCGCTTTGACACCACCTGCATAAAGCTTCCAAGCGCGGAAATTGCAAGCACCACTACGAAGAAGCGTCCGATCGGCAAGCTGACATACAGACCTGTTGCCATCAAGGCAGCCCACACGCCAGTACACCACAAACATTCGATAAGCTCTGCAGCCGCTCGTCGAAATCCCTTGTCCGGCCTTATCTCACTACCGTCCGGCAAGGTGTTCATAAAGGCCGCGCGAAAGAAGCTAAAGATTTTGTCGAGAGTCACCAGGCGAATCAGACGAAATGTTGCCAATCCAAGAATGAGTAAGTCCAATACAGTCAGACCCATCAGCTGATCCATGCCAGTACCTCGATTAAGTACCCCATACAACAGCACGACTGCTATGGGAAACGCGCTAAAAAATAGTGCGTTCCACACATGGCGGTCCGGTGCAAGATTATTGTCCATGATTTTGGTCGGTCCCGCATGCGCCGTCACAGACATGGCAGTTGCCACATCCGGAACACTTCGCGCACCAACACTTCATGCTTTTCGGGCCAGGACCATTCACGGCGAGAAGGAGAAGTCCGCCAGTAATAGAGAGATTTTTGAGAGCCATCATCAACTGCATTTGGTCAGCAAAGTTGTTGTGGAACAGTGCTGTTGCGATAAGCGTGAACACAACCAGCATCCATGACGCAAGGCGCGCCATAAAGCCTGCAATGAGCATAAGTCCTCCACCAAGTTCGATAATGATTGCCAAGACCGTGAGAACGGACGGCATCGGTAAACCGACTGATGCTATGTAACCGGCAGTGGCAGTAAAGCCTACAATCTTGCCCCATCCGGCAAACACAAACAGACCTCCTAAAAGAATACGAGCAATGAGCGGGACCCACTGCTTGATCATACTACTGTGCATAAAACCCATATATTGTACGCGCACGCGTGTTACTGATATACCACAATCGTAAGGCCAAATTGCCAGGGCGCAAGTGCTTTTGCACAGGGAGCTTCCTACGCCGATTACCCAAAGGTGAAAGTGAACACCTCAGGCATCCCGTCTTCGATGATGACTTCCAGTACATGCTCACCTGGTTTCATCATCTCAATGACTTTATACAGGCGGTCTTCGTCAACCCGCAGTAGGCTACTAGCATCCACATCGCTCCCCGCAGCCCCTGCAACAGAGGCGGGATTGCCGTCAATAAACACTCGCAGTGAAGCTCCCTCGTCTGAACGCGCAACCATGTAAACCTTGCTTCCAGTAAAACGCATCTTGATCGACCCATTACTATCCCCTTTCGCATATTCAGACTGAATATCCCATGTACCGGAAAGATATGCGGTGTCTTTTTTTAAGGTGATGTTTTCTGGCAATGAAAGCCTTTGTACACCAATTGCTCCTGCGGGTACATTTCCCAGTCGACTGTTTCGTCGCGCCCCAAAATAAGTTTCGGGTGAGCGATTTGGCCGCTTAGCAAAAACTTCGGCACCCGCCGGTGTAGCCAAACCAGTAGAAACAGGTGCGCTCTCGCCAAGCTTCGCATTTCGCTCATGCAAAAGTCGCTGGATAGTCTTTTCGGTATCCTCATACCCACCTTCACCAATGCGGTCGTACACAATATAGCCATCGATGTCTATAAGATACTTCCGGGGCCAGTATCGATTTTGATATGCGCGCCAGGTCCCATAGTCGTTATCAAGCACGACGGGATACTTGATACCAAATTCTTTTGTCGCATTCACCACATTTTCGTACTCTTCTTCAAACGCAAACTCGGGCGTGTGTACACCAATAATTAAAAGTCCTTCGTCTTCGTATTTTTCGTGCCATGCATTCAGGTATGGCTGAACGCGATGGCAGTTAATGCAGCTATATGTCCAAAAATCGACTAGAATGACTTTTTTACCAATCTGCTCCCGGATAGTAATTGGTAGATTATCGGTATTTATGAATCCGGCAGGGGCAACAAGCTCGCGGGCCTTTGAGAAACGGCGTTCTTTTTCGGCGACAGGTATCACCGTAAGTGGTTGTGCGGAAACGCTCGATACGGCTGGTTTATCTTGAAGAAAGTATATTGCTCCTCCAATCAACACAAAGACACTCGCAAGGAGCAAGTAGCGCCGTATGTCTATCGTCGCCGACATAGTATTACACCCCCAGAAGTCGCTCGACCAACCCAAAACTTGCAAGGAGCGCGAGTTTTTGTGTGAAAATCAAGATACCCAAGCCAATCAAAATCACGCCAAATCCGCGTGTAATATATCCGGCAACATTGGCAAATCTAGTCATAGCCACCCCTGCTTCGCCGGCAAAAAGACCGACTACAAGAAATGGCATGCCGAGACCAAGGGCATACGCCATCAGCAGCGAAAATGCTGTACCTGGCTCAGACGCCGCGAGTCCCAGTATTGCACCCAGGGCTGCGCCTACACACGGTGTCCATCCGGCAGCAAACGCGGCGCCGAATATAAATGAGGTGAGCTCTCGTGATGAAAATTTTGTTTTGACTGAAAATTTGTGTGCGCGTTCTAGAAAACGCACACGAATAAGCCCCGTGAGATACAGCCCAAAGAAAATAATGATGGCTCCGCCGATCCGCGCAAGCCATACCTGGGCATCATAGGCCACGCGCTCAAGCAGGGTGTTAAGGAGAACGCCAAGTACAGCAAAAACTAGGGAAAAACCCAGGACAAAAAAGGCGCTGTTAAGAAATATTTTGAAGCGACTAGGTTGTTCACCCACCGCAGTCCCGCCAGCAAGATAGGCGAGGAACCCCGGCACGATGGGGAGCACGCAAGGTGAAAGAAACGACACAACACCCGCACTAAACGCTACTACAAATGAAAGCTCAGTAATCATATGTCTATTGTAGCGCTTCTTTTATCGCCTCGAGATAGTTGTTCTTATCCCACGAAGTCGGGGACTTGCCGAGACGATTTCCTCCCCTTAGCAAGACCTTGGTGTGCTGATAGCCCACACCAAATTCACGCGCAAGCGCCTGTTCGTCCGAATCAGTGTCGGGATCGTTGTAGTTAACACGAAAGCCGACAATTCGATCATCAGTGAGAGCATTAAACGCGGCTTGAGCCTCAGGAAGCTCCGCCTGACAGTAGGGGCACCAGGTGGCGTAAAAGAATAAGACAATCAGCCTACCTTCTTCAGTGGCAAGGTTGTAGTCTGCTTTGTTAAAATCAAGAAGCGGTGCTGTGGTGCCAGCGAGCACCTTACCCGTGTAAGTCTTTTTTGTGGAGGTATCTTTGATTTCCATTTTTCCTTCGTTCTTCATCATTACATTTTCATCCGTTTCCCTCTCCTCGCCATCTTTCAGCATCACATCTCCTTTTACTTCCATTACATCGTCAGACTTTTCCGCCATGCTAACGGAAGTTGCGGGCATATAAAAGTACCAAGCCAGGCCACCCAATGCTAGTACACCTGCAAGTATGGCAGTCAATTTTTGATGCGTCATATCAATTATAGAAACGAGTATATAAACTACTGATAATTTTAGCGATCACCATCGTACCAAGCGCAATAAGAAGCGTAGGCTCGATACTGTGCTGGAGAGCACTGATAATGATTCCAATACAGAGCACGCTTGCACCGGCCAAATACGCCATCCGGCCGGCTGTTGCTTGATGTGCTGAATCTCGCTCGTCGGTATATGAACCTTCTCTCCATACAAGTGTTGCGAAAACAACGAAAGCAATGAAGAGAAGAAGTACAATGAGCATGGCGGCCCGTGAAAGCATCACCACATCAAATGGATTCAAAAGCAGAACCAGCAGCAGCATCACGATAAATGCCATCGACAGTTCTTTTTTGCTTTCACGCAAGAGGTTACTCATAGAAAAAATAAGTCATCGACTTTGCATTTAAAAAATCGCCCCAGTTTTAAAGCAAGAAACACTGAGGGTGTGTAGTTCCCCCTCTCGATTGCAATGATAGTTTGCCGAGAAACATCGACGGCTTCGGCGAGCACTTCTTGAGTGACCTGAGCCCTTGTGCGGAATACGGAAACTCGGTTTTGTGGCATGCCTTTCATACATCTAGGCATCCTATACTCTCCTTTTGTAGTGTCAAGTTAACTTTACATCATTCTGTGGAAAAACTCCGGCATAGGCCGGAGTACATTGTTACAGCGAATGGTTCTTGGTATCCGCACGCATCGCAAGTCGGACACCGACAATTCCACCTATTAGAATACCCATACTCGTCCAGATCCATGGGGCTGACTCCTGATGGCCAAGAAACAGGAACGCCGGCAGGCCAAGCAATAAAGCGCCAGATATCATACCTCCAATTCCCAGCATTATTAGTAGGAAACCGGGGTTATCCATGATTTCGTGGCCCTCGTGTTTAACCCTTTCAGACTCAGGTCTGTGTACATTTTTCATTCATCTCTCCACCGAGACTGCCACTTCTATAGCACAGAAATGGCACCCGAGCCACATTAGACTATGGCCTCTTGCAATCGCTTAATGAGAAACGAGCGGTCTAGTGTAGACAGAAACCAACCAGCCTGTGGCCCAGAGTCACGACCGAGAAATATTAGATAGATAGCGCTAAAGAAAAGCTTCGGATCAATTCCTGTAGTTTTTCGAATTTCATGAATAGCAGTGTGTAGCACCTGACCTTCAAGGTCTTTGTGCATATCAACAAAAGCGAGCAGCTGCTTGAGGGCTGTTTTTTGATCATGAGAAAGTGTGCGTGCACTTTCAGGAATGGTATCGAGATGCAGGGTAAAGCGATAACGCTCGGGAGCATGTTCTTTGAGCCACTGCACCGCATACTTCGCGCGCTCAGACAGAGTCGCGCTTTCTTCGGCGGTCAGCGGACCACCTTTCATCTTTTCAAACTCCATATGAATGTTGAGGTGTTGCATCTGTACCACAAACGCCACTGATGAAAATCTTGGAAGGAACTGCTTCAATGGTGGCTGATGATGGTAGATAAGTTCGAAAAGTCGCGCATCGTCATCACCGACAGTATCCCAGTACTTTTCAGCAATCTTGTCATGCCAGTCAAACCAAGTGGGCACAGTCTCTCCTGCGGGATCAAAGTTGATGGCACGATGCGGTAATGTACCTAACAAAGCAAGGCGGATAATCGAGGGTGGCACTAGCGCCGCAACTTCAGCGGCAGACGATCCTTTTCCTTTTGAAGACGACATTTTTTCGCCACCTACCAAGAAGAATTCGTAAGGGATATCGTGCGGAGTGTCGACAGAGAAAACTTCACGCGCAATATGATTTGCTACATCCCGTGCACCACCTTTTGTGGAATGATCTTTGCCAGCACCTTCTACCTGCACACCCACCACTTTCCACTTGGCAGGCCATTCGACTTTCCACGGAAGCTTGGCATTTCCATCGAATGGCGAGCGCTTCCCCTCATGACCACACCCCTCTGCCCCACCGGGGCCTTTGGTGCACCGATATTCAACCTGTTCGCCGTTCCATCGAAATGCCTGTGTCGTTCCAATTTTTCCACAGTCGCTACATATAATCGAAATTGGCAACCACACTTCCGGCTTTTGTGATCCTGATACTTCCAAGTAAATCCGCCGGATGGCATCCGCGCGATCTAATGCAAGGCGAATTACTTCGTTCATGTTTCCGCTTTCATACAATTCGCTCGCGCGATAAAATTCCGGTGTGAATCCGCTCTCGGTAATGATGCGCATGAATTCTGCCGCATAGTATTCAGCGAAATTCTTGGCGCCTGGCGCAGGCGACGGGACTTTATTTAAAGGGAGGCCCAGATACTGTTTCCATTCGGACTCAGGCAAGTTTGCAGGAATGCCATCCATTGGGTCGAAGTCATTAATTTCATAGAGAAATTTTAAATCAACTCCATGTGATTTAAGAATGTCAGCGACGATACCATGCACCGCAACGCCACGCATTGACCCAATATGGACACGCCCCGATGCAGTCTTTTCGTCTCGCACTATGAGTGGCATTTTACCCTTGAGCGCCTCTCTGTAGCGTTCAAGTATTTCTGCAGCGATGGAGTCCGCCCAGAACATAGCATTCGCAAATTACTTTACTGTAATAATTTTATACTTCTGCCGGCCGCGCGGAGTTTCGAATTCGAACGATTCGCCTTTTTTCTTTCCCATGAGTGCGGCGCCCATTGGCGAGATGTGAGAGATTTTTCGTTCTTGGATATTTGCCTCTGCGGAACCAACTATTTCGTAGTCGTGCTCTTCATCATCATCGGCCTTCTTGATGGTCACCAAACTTCCAAGTGTAACTTTGTTTGTTTTGTTGTGAGAAATGATTTGCGCGTGTGCAAGCATATCTTCGATTTGCCGAATACGCTCCTCGGTTGCGGCTTGAAAATCGCGAGCCTCTTGATACTCGGCGTTTTCAGAAAGATCGCCCAATGAGCGAGCGAATTCAAGCTGTTCAGCAATCTCTCGCCGACGCACAGTCTTGAGATGCTCTAGTTCCTTGGTAAGCTCGTCAAACTTCTCTTGGGTCAGATAATTTTGATCTGGTGTTGTCATTGGCTGAGAGTATAGCATATGGGAAGGAAAGACATAGTCATACAGACGAGCCCCTAGCAAGGGCTCTTTACACGATTCTAGCGGATCAATTCGTCCTTTGAGTCAACCTTCCGGCCATTCCGAAAGATGTGGACGAGTTGGGGATTCCCCTCGAGACATTCGTCACATACATGGAGAACCATGCGGGCATCTTCGCTTACGGGGTCGAAAACAGTCGAGCCGTAATTGCCATGTGAACTGCAGACAATGCCATAGCGAGGCTGCAGAGGATCGTCTGTGGCCTTGTGCAAATGCTTTTCGCACTTGATACACTGCATTTCTTTCGCTCCCCCAGATTCTCTGGTACTTTTTATACCACACCCAGCATAATATTGCAAGCTACTCCGGAGAACCGATGTCGATACCTTCAGAGACGACAGGTTCGGCTGTCTGATCATCTCGGTGAATAAGCCACTCGAAGAATCCACGCATAGCAGGCGCTGCGCCCGACAGTGTACCGGCCGGCGCTCGTTCAAGCACTACCGCAAAGGCGTACTGCGGATTCTCGGCAGGCCAAAATCCAATGACCCACGAATTCATATATTGTTTTCTCGCGCCCACTTCAGCAGTTCCTGTCTTTGCTGCAATGTCGATGCCCGAGATATTCAGTGAGCGCGCCGTCCCTTTGTCAGAGGTCACCGCCTTTCTCATCCCTTCACGCACAACAGACAAAAACTCAGAGTTAATTCCTATGTCGGTGCTTTCCGGAGTCGAGCTGGCGCGCAATGAAGGGATAAGTCGCTTACCACCATTCGCAAGCGCGGCAGTTGCAACTACAGCCTGCAGAGGAGTCACTTGGAATCCATATTGTCCAATCGATGTATTGTATGTATCACCCAGACGCCACTCTTCTCCGTTGAAGGTGTCTTTTTTCCATTCGGGTGTTGGAATAAGTCCGGTAACTTCTCCAGGCAATGCAATCCCTGTTTCCTTGCCAAAACCAAAACGAGCTGCGTAGGTTTCCAGACGCGAAATCCCCAAGCCTTTTTGGTCTTCGTAGCCACCTCCCACGGCAAAAAAGTACACATCAGACGAAACCGCAATCGCATCGCGCATCGCTGTCCAGCCGTGCGCACGCCAGTCTTTGATTATGGTTGGCTTGTCGGGATTGTACTGATTGGGAATGGTAATAAAACCCGGGCTGAAAATTTCTTTGAGTGGTGAGATAATTTGTTCGTTGAGTGCCGCCACGGCAAAAAAAGGTTTTACGATTGAACCTGGTGCATACACACCGGCAATAGCGCGATTTAAAAACGGCTTCAGCTCTCCGGTAGCCAGCTCGCGCACAACCGCAGGATTTGCATCAACAACATCCTGAGACTTGAACTCGGGAGCACTTGCGAGGGCAATGATTTCTCCAGTCTTTACATCAATAATCACTCCTGCACCCCCCTGAAATCCATTTCTAGTTGCATGATTCTGAATCGTGGTATGCAGTTTGCTTTGCATTTCTGAGTCAATCGACAAGACCATGCTTCTCCCGTCGCGCGGTGGGTCAATAATAGAGCGACGATGCACAACACGATTTGCATCAATTTCCGCCATTGCTTTGCCATTCACACCTGCAAGCTCTCCATCAAAAATGAGTTCAGCCCCAGCCACTCCACTCGCTTCAGTGCGCCACCATACACCAGCATTGTCTGCGCGCGGATAGCGCACATAACCTACGACATGTGCAAGTCCTGGCACATCACGATATCGCCGTAAAAGGTGCTCGGCTTCGCCCACCTCATTCCACGCCAGTTCAATATGTTTCCTATCAGAAATAACACCTCGCTGTGCAAATACAATAGTATGGGTGAGGCGATTGGCTTCGGCCAATGCTGTCAACTCTTCGCCTTTTACGAGTTGTAAATCGACTGACTCCCATGAATAGGTACCTGCTACCAAAAGGAAAACGACGCCGATTGCCCAAAGCGCAAGAGGTGATACGGGTTTTTCAACACGCCCTTCAAATTGCTCGACAGAAAGACTAGGTAGGTTTGAGGAATCAAGAAAAATATCGTCAGGAGTTATTTCGCCAGATGATTTTCTTCGTGATCTAAACCAACGCATTCCGGAGAGTATACCTCAAGTCATGATATTGCGACGAAACGGCTCAAACCCGATCAAAATAGCGGTTGCGCATATGGTCGCGGGAATTGGAATCATGTAAAAACCACCGGGGGGCAGGTAGAGAAGGTCGACGCACACCCCCATTATCAGAATCTCCCACGCACGAAAGCGCAGAGAGAGTACTCCCATCAGAATGAGCGGTGCCCATGGTGGAGCGAACAGGACACTGGCAAACGAGAGCCCGCTGATAAAAGGGCGTATCATACTATTCGCCGAACGGTGGAATTATCTCAACAAAAGAAAGTGTCGGAATACTCATCGGTGTTCGCGCCAAGATGAGTGCAAGCGGGTCTTGGGGATCTCGCTTGATGAAACCAACAACGCCAATCGCAAGCGGTGTGCCAGGCAAATGTACGGCATCACCCACTTCCACACTCACCCCGCGTGGCGCTTCTATGAGCCCATTGCCATCCCCGCGGCCAGTGTAAGTAGTTTTTACATCTTTCACTATCACTTCAACTGTTTTTCCTGGAGCAGAAAAAAGCTCTACCAACGAATGACCGTAGTGCACTTCGACCACTTTACCAATCGCGACACGCGGTGCTACAACAACCACACTACCCACAGCCACCCCATCCTTTTCCCCTGCACCAACAACAAAAGTGCCATAAGGGGACACCGAAGGGCTGGAGAGTACGGGTGCCGCAACTCCGAGCGGGTAGTCTTTGGCAAGCCCAACCAATTCGCGCAGCGTAGCATTTTCGCCACGAAGCACATCGTTTGTAAGTGAGAGGAATTGTGTGCGTTCAAGCTCTTTGCGCAATGCGAGATTCTCTGCGGCCAAACTCCGACGCGAAGCGAACCCTGCGCGCTCGTCTATATAAGTGCGTGCATGGTGCGCGACTTCCCAGACATTCGCACCAAGCGACCGCGCCCCACCGCGGAGAAATGCACCTGCATTCCCTCCACTTTGCATTACTAACCCGAAGGCCGTAATACCAAGCAAAAGAATGACTCCCCATTTATTCTGTCGGAACCAGTTCATTGTCGGAATTCAATAATGCTTCTTTGTATTTGTCCAAATCCTCAAGCACCATACCTGTACCTCGCACTACTGCCGTGAGTGGGTCTGCAGCGATTTTGACTGGTATACCTATGGCTTCTTCGATCAAATCATCAAGGCCGCGAATAAGCGCGCCTCCACCTGCCAAGTACACGCCTCGTTGCATCACATCAGAAAGCACTTCAGGTGGTGTCGTTTCAAGAATCCCTTTGATAGCGTCTACCAGTTCTTCTATTGAATGCGCAATCGCGTTCCTCACATCGGAATCAGTCACGCTCACTTCGCGCGGAAGACCAGTAATCAAATCGCGTCCGCGCACGACGAATCGCAAAGTCTCTTTTGCAGGCGCCACAGAGCCCACTGCGATTTTCAACTCTTCGGCACTCTTTTCACCGATGAGGATTTTAAATTCGTTGCGGATGTATGCGACAATGTCGCTGTTGAGACGGTCCCCGGCAATGCGCACATTTTTTGAGTTCACCAATCCCCCCAAGGATACGACGCCAATATCGGTCGTGCCACCGCCAATGTCGATAATCATGCTCCCGCGTGCATCATGCACCGGAAGCCCAATACCGATTGCAGCCGCCATAGGCTCTTCTATGATATGCACTTCGCGAGCACCCGCCTCCAAGGTTGCGTCGCGTACGGCTCGCACTTCGACACTGGTGATACCTGAAGGTACGCCCACAACCACACGCGGACCCAACAATTTCGGGCTCTTTGCTTGCGCTTTGCTTATCAGATATGCAAGCATTTGTTCGGTAACTTCGTAATCAGAGATGACTCCGTCAATCAACGGTTTTACTGCTTTAATGTGCGCTGGTGTTCGCCCAAGCATTTCTTTTGCCTGTGTTCCCACTGCTACCACCTGCCCTGTTTTCTCGTTCATCGAAACCATTGACGGCTCGTTGATGACGATGCCTCGTCCGCGTACATACACCAGTGTATTAGCAGTACCTAAATCAATACCGATCTCGTTTGAGAAAAAGCCGAGTCCCTTCGCGTAGAGCGCACGAGCAGTCTGAAAAATCTGAGGCATAGCAAGGAAAATCAGGAAGTAAGGCGCGTGATGATACCGCTTTCAGGAACTAATTCGGTGGCACCAGTGGATCGGTGTGTCATTTCGACAACGCCCGCCGCCATTGTTTTCTCGCTGACAACCATGCGATACGGGATACCAAACATATCTGCATCAGCAAACTTTTCTCCTGCGCGCACATCACGATCGTCAAACAGCACTTCGATGCCATGATCGAGGAGGAGTTCGTACATATGTTGCGCCTCGCGCGCAACATCTTCTTTAGACCCAGCAAGCGAAATCAGATGTACTCGGAACGGCGCAATCTCTTCTGGCCACACCATTCCCTTCTCGTCGGAAAGCACTTCGACTACCGTGCCCATCAGACGCCCAAGGCCAATTCCATAGCACCCCATATACGGATAATGTTTCTCTCCCTTCTCGTCGGCAAATTGCAATCCAGCGGCCTCGCAGAAACGGGTAGCCAGTGGGAAAATATTTCCCACTTCAATCGCGCGCTCTTCGCGCATTTCAGATTTAGTCAGGCCCAGGTCTGCGAGCACATCGTCGTGGTACACCTCTTTGTTTACCGCAATATGCTTTTCATCATTAATATAAATAGTGTCTTCCCCAGCAGGAGTGACTGTTTGAAATTCGTCGCTAAAACGCGAGAACGATCCGCCGCTTGCAAAGGTGCGATAAGTCATGGCGCCAATTCCCATGCGCATAAAAATGCGCATGTATGCTTCGGCGCACTGTTCGTAAAATTCACGGAACCCCTGCTCATCGGTGTTAAACGAATACAAATCTTTCATTTGAAATTCGCGGGTGCGCATAATGCCAGACTTCGCGCGTATTTCGTTTCTGAATTTGGTTTGAATCTGATAGATGTAACGAGGCAAATCACGATGCGAAGCAAGGTGGTCGCGAAGCAAGGTGGTGAGCGCTTCTTCGTGTGTGTTTGCAATGCCCAATTCTGCTCCCTGATGTGGCGCGTCGCCTTTGTGCAGATGTGTCTTGAACCACACATCGACAGCGCTATCATCCCAACGACCCGTGTGCTTCCAAATCTCGGGGTCTTGGAGTGTGGTCATCAGCATTTCTTGTCCTCCGATTGCATTCATCTCTTCGCGAATGACGCGCGCGATTTTGTTGATAACACGCAAGCCCATCGGCAAAAGCGTATAGACACCCGCCATTTCTTTGTGTATAAAACCCGCGCGAATTAAGAGTTGTGCATTCTTAGAAACCTCGTCTTTTGGCGCATCTTTACGCGAGTGGGTGAACAAATGAGTTTGCCGCATGAGAGAACTATAACCGCAAACCGGGATAAAACGAAATAATGCCTTTCACCTTCGCTCATGCTCGATATATTGCATATTTTTTGACCTGTTGTATAGTGAATAGTGGAAAAGCCAAGGAACCTGGCCATCATGTCGACCATAGTCAAGAAGCGTCGCTTCGTCGAGCCTCCTGCAGCAACTCTTCAGGAGCTTCCGTTGACAATCAGGCGTCTCCTCGCCATTAAGCCCGGCGAGACAATCGTCTACTACACCGGCAATTTTGACGCCGACATTCAGCGGTGTGTGCCGCGTTCTCCTCAGGACGACGGCGCCCCGCGCTATCGCCATGTCCTGCAGAGCATCCGATCCTGCGCCAATCGACTGGCAAGTAATAAGCGAGTAACGCTCGATACCGAGACCATCAAGCATGGTGGTCTTGTCGAAGGAATCTCGTACGAGGTCATCGCCTACCGGGCAACCGGCCTCGCATCCTAGCGTTTTTGCAATAACACCGCCTTCTAGGCGGTGCTTTCTTTTTTCATAGCAAACACACCGTCATATAATTTTTCAAGCGCTTCGCGTGTCAGAGGAGTAGCGCGTTCGTCTTCACCAACTCGTTGCGCATAATGGGATGCGGGCGAATCAACAACGCTTTCGCTCCATATTCTCGCCGCTTCTTCGTACCCCCACAATGGCAGTTTCTGTTGAGCTCGTTCCTCATTTTTCTTCTCTGTCCACAGAGCTATGGCAAGTGCCTGAAGACGCACATCGTTCGCCGGAAGTACGCCTGCCGGAATGCGCTCGAGTAGCTTTTTTAGTAGTCCGTCAAAAGTGCGCTCTGATGCTGTTGTGCTTCTTTCCATCATACATCACGCGGCCAGGCGGATTATATCACCATAGGTTACCAGCACCATCAAGACTAGGATAAGGGTGAAGCCCACGGCATTTGCCACATGCGCAATACGCATCGGTATCTTTTTGCGCATCACCGCCTCGATCCCCACAAAGAAAAGGCGACCCCCATCGAGCGCAGGAATCGGGATTAGATTGATAACCGCGAGATTGATTGAAACAAGGGCCGCGAGCGCAAATAGTTGGCCCAGTCCGTGCGCGGCTGCGTCTCCTACTGCACTTGCAAGACCCACAGGTCCCACCAATGCGGTGATATTTGCGTTACCAAACACTGCATCTTTTACCAGAGACCCTAGACGAGACACGACAATGCTGAATGCGTACCATGTGTGTGAAAACGATTCTTTTGCAGCCGCAAAAAACGGGAGTCGCTTCTCAGCAATAAGAAGCAAGCCGGCGCCAAGCGCGGGATCACCCGGAGCGTTTGCAAGCACTGCGTGCACCGGAATTGCTGTTGTTTGCGTCTCGGTCCCATCACGCACATAGACAATCGACAGTTCTTGGCCGGCGCGCTCTCGCACAAATGCCACCACTGATTGTGGCGTCAGTTCCGCAGGACCGCGTGCATCGGTCATTGATTTTATTTCATCCCCTGGTGCAAGGCCCGAACGATATGCCGGAGACCCAGGCAATATCTCGCTCACAATCAGTCGAGCACCTTCGGTAGCATCCGACACTTCGACAGGCATTCCTGTCATAAATCCGCCAGTGTACAACACCCATCCAAAGAAAGCGTTCGCCACCACACCCGCGATTAGAATAAGTGCTTGTCGCCAGCGTGACGCCTGCGCAAAGCTTCCAATTCGTCGGCCAGCGTCTTCTTCTGTGCCGTTCTCGTCACGCAAACGAACAAAACCGCCAAAAGGCATCCAATTCAGTGTGTACTCTGTGCCTCCGCGCACCCCAAAGGTGAATGCCCGTGGCGGGTAGCCAACGCCAAATTCTTCCACCGTGACCCCCAGCAATCGTGCGGCGAGAAAATGACCAAATTCGTGCACAACAATCAACACAATAAGTATGATGATGAGCAAAAGTGCAGACATAAATCGTAAACGAACTACTCGAGCATCTCCTTTTCTTTTCTATCGAACATGGTTTCAAGGTCTTTGTTTGCAGAATCTATCTTTTTTTGCAATTCATCTTTGAGGCGAAATTTATCATCTTCGCTCAGTGTCCCCTCTCGTTCCTGCTCTTGGATCTCGCTCCAGCTTTCATCGCGAACACCGCGTACACCCACACGCGCCTCTTCGAGTTTTTGTTTGGCGACTTTCACCAACTGTTCGCGTCGCTCGGAAGTAAGCTCGGGGAAACTCACACGCACGGTCGTACCGGATACGGAAGTACTCACTCCCAAATTTGCCACTGCGATTCCTCGTTCTATTTCCTTGGTAAGAGAAGTGTCGTACGGAGCAACCAAGAGCGAGCGCGCCCCTTCAAGGCCGACATTGGCGACTTGTTTGAGCGGTGTGCGCGAGCCATATGCTTCGACTTGAACCCCATCAAGAAGCGCAGGCGACGCTCGGCCCGTGCGCAGTGCCTGATATTCCTTGACGAGCCAATCTTTCTTTTCAGAAAGCCCCAATTCAACCATCGAAAAATCGTATGCCATGTCCCTACTATAACACGAAAGATGCACCGAGATGAGTTTTCTTAGACAGCTTCTTAAAGCTTGGGCACCAAAATAGCGACCTGCTCGAGCAGGTGTTTTATCGAGGCACCATTGTCGGCGAGATAGCGTTCAGCAAGATAGACCGAGCGTAGAGCCTGTATCTTTTTCGGCGAGTATGGGAGTGACGCGAGCGCGTATTCCATATCGCGCAAAATTGTAAGCGGCTCGCCAATGGTGCGATCTTCTTTTTCCTTAGTCATCTTTTTTATAATGTCCATACGCGTATCGACATGTGCGGAAAGGAACAAGTGTGGCGCTGTGCGTGCGGCTATTCCACCAATCATTTCTACGCGCGATCGCAATGTTGCAAGCAACTGATATGGCCGTGGCGTGAGCAAGAAAAAAGTTGCCTGAATCGTTGGCTCTTCAAGTGACTTTAACAAGGCATTTTGTGCGTCCGTGGTTGCTCCTACAAATTCGATAATAAAAATCCGCCGCGCGAGCTCGACAGGTCGCGTCTGTGCACGCATGCGAATATCTCGCGCGTCATCAATTTTGAGAACATCGGTTACGATACGAAATACATCCGGGCTTGCCGACATTACGCCGCGTGACGCTAGCTCAGCGAGAATCTCTGTGGTAGTGGCTCGCGCACTATACGCATGATGAAAGTCTTGTAATTTTTTCGGAAAATTCATGCATATAGTGTAACAGAAAGCCCCCTTACAGGGGGCGACTATCACTCAAGGGCCACGACCATTGTCGCAAGCATTCCAAAGATTGGCCCAATGATAGCCATTGCTACCGCCGCTTGTGGCGCACTGCCAAATGCGGCACCAGTGATGCCGATTCCGATACCAAGCCAAATGCCGACGATTGCTACACCTTTCCACATGGATTTTTCTCCAATTAGCTCGCTAGACGCGAACGGAATCTATCATGCCGAACCAGCTGTAGCTGATTGAAATTGACAAGAATGTGGGTGGCGCACACCGAGCCAAGCGGCCCAGCCAGAACGGCCGAGACGGCACCGATATCACCTCCGCCACTGACACCATAGCTAACCATAGTAATCGCAAGCGCCCATGCGCTCGCGAGGAGCACGAATTTCAACTCCACTACTCCCTCTCTTTCTCTGCCGGTAAAACTATATGTATATTCGATGAATCTGTCAACTTTCCTAGCGCTTTGAAATAATTGCCTTTTTGTAAGTAGCCAGGTGCTTAATGACTTCACCTGTCCCCTTTGCCACGCAGTATTGTGCGTCTTTGGCCACGCGAGCCTTCACCCCAGTGCGACGGAATACTAGTTCGGCAAGATTACGAAGTTGCGATGAGCCACCCGTGAGCGTGATGCCATGATCGATGATATCTGCTGCAAGTTCGGGCGGTGTTTCCTGAAGCACATCACGAATAGCGCCAATCATAATGCGTAGCTCGCGCGATATGGCACGCACAATTTCGTTTGTGCCTACATCTACCGAACGCGGCAGTCCTGTGACATAGTCGCGCCCTTTGACGGGCATGACAAGCTCTTCTTCAAGTGGTACAGCAGACCCAATCTGTATTTTTATATCTTCAGCCATTTTGTCGCCAATGGCCAAATTGTGTGTGCGTTTTGTGTAATCAATGATTGCTTGATCGATGCGATTGCCCGCACATTTTACCGAAGTAGATGCAACTATGCCGCCCAGAGAAATCACTGCGACATCAGTGGTGCCGCCTCCGATATCGACAATCATGTGTCCGCGCGCCTCCTGGATAGGAATACCCGCACCAATCGCCGCAAGGATTGGTTCTTTCACCACATAGGCTTCGCGCGCACCAGCTTTTGTTGCCGCTTCGATTACAGCACGGCGTTCGGTCGAAGTCACACCAGCAGGAACAGAAATCATCACTTCCGGTTTGAACATATTAAAGCGCCCAAGTGCTTTTTTGATGTAGTAGCGCAACATTGCTTCGGTGACACGATAGTCGGCAATGACGCCATCTTTCATCGGGCGATAGGCAATGATGTCGTCAGGTGTGCGCCCCACCATTTCTTTCGCCTCGTTTCCTACGGCAAGGATTTTGTTGTCGCGTGTCGATACCGCAACCACCGACGGCTCGTTGAGTACGATGCCTCGGCCGGGGGCGAACACCAAAACCGTTGTGGTTCCCAAGTCGATACCTAATTTTGGATTAAAGAAAGCGAACATGGGCGCATTCTATGCTAGTGTGCCCCCCTTTACAAACAGAACACGAAAAGGACCCCCTGCTCGCGGAGAGTATCTATACGGGAATGGGTCCTTTCTGTTTGTACAGAAATGCTTCACAGTGGCGCACTTTGCGGAGACGGTACCGGACTGGTGCCAGTATAGAAGAAAAATCCTGTCTAAACGCATTTGCCCGCCACATCGGCACCAACTAAAGTCCGAAGCAATCTTCTAACGATGTGCGTTTCGATTTCAGATAACTCCTGTTCTCTAGACGGCAGGCTTCCAATACTTCTCCGAGATGCGTTTGTTCGAAAGGTCTTCCCAGTAGCCGTCTGTAAAGCGTCTATCCATATTTTTTAGTTTGTTTTTGACATATTTTATTTTATTTCCGAGAACTTCATCGTTGGTCGATTCCACTCTGCGCAATAAATCTTTGTAATCCACCATCATTGCTTCAAATACCGTCGCCATATCCTCATGGTGACTCATTTGTCCATATCCTCGAGCGAACCCGAGAGGCTTCGAGTTAAGGTCATCTAATCCGGGCGCGGGATATGTAAAGCCAGGCGGATTCAGAGCTATCCAGTCACGGTAGTCATCGGCGTCATTCATTAATAAAAGATGTCCAATCTCGTGATGTGTTGTGCTTTCTCTCAGGGTTTTTCCCAAAGCCACGAAATAAGGCCTGAGAATATTCGTCGGCACTTGCGCGGTCATTGCGAGGCTATGTATTGTCGTTATCAGTTGGTGCCCACCGTTTCGTTTATGCCTCTCGGCGATGCCTCCGATCGGTAGCGGAAATAACCATTCTTGAGTAAGGCCGGCACCAACGCCTATGCGATGTACATTTTGTTGAATAACTTCTGGTGGATATTGGCTGAGTACATGCGAGAGGTTCTGCAATGTCACCAATTCGGCCATTGCTGAATTTATGTGCGTCACCATAACATCACCACCTTTGAAGTTTTCCTCTCGTGTCTGTAGATCAGGTGCGCGCACATCGATTCGTATTTTAGGCCCATCCTTCTTTGAATATCTTTGCTGTAAGTGCTCAATGAGAAGTTGCTTTTGTTGTTCAATCGTTTCTCCTGCAAGTAGATTTATCGCTTGCTCAGCTAGCGGAGGGGCGGTGGCGACTGAAAGGCCTGCGGCACTGACACTGCGCATGAACGCTCGCCTAGTAATTCCTTTTTTCGGAAGCTCTTCTTTCACTACTGAATCATAGCATGTGTCTCAAGAGTGGTGGCCGTACTCTCTGGAAAGTGGGATCACAGGCCTTCGTACAAACGGGGGAGTCTTGCAAAAAAAATCACTCTTGCCCGCTATCAAACAGGTTCCCATGTCGTCTAGTCCTGTCCTGAGGCAAATTTGGTAACCCAACACCTGTGCGTTCGTGCGAAAACCCCCGCACGAATGCGGGGGTCCTTGAACTGATGTAGCCTCCTGGCCTACTGCAGGCGACGATGCTCGCGCGCCTCGGCCTCGGCCCGATACTGCTGGGCAAGGTCGTGGAGATCGGCACCTTCGCGGGGATTGAAGGCAAAGGTCATCGCGACCCTTGCCTTCTGCGCGGCTTCGTCAGCGAGTTGTCGCAGGTCGGCGGGGGTCAAGGTGGCGAAATCCGTGGGGTCGATGTATCCGCTGTGTGCGAACATGGCGGGCGGTTCCCTTCCGTTCAAGCTGATGGGCTCACCTGCCCACCTGGTTCCATTATAGCATTGTATACCAGTATTGTCAATTAATCGCAAAAACCCGATGTGGGACTTACGAAGTCCCACATCGGGTTTGAATATATAGAGACGCCGAGCGAAATGCTCGGGGTCCTTGTACAGGGTCTCCCGCAACTGCGGGAAGCTTTTGTTATGATGTGCGTATGTTCGTCGTACATGTCTACCCTGTCCTCCGCGGCACTCCGCTCGAACGTCTCAGTTACTTTTCGCGTGAAGCATATGCCCGTGGTTCGCTTATCGAAATCCCTATTCGGAAAAAAATAGTCACTGGTATTGTGGCACGAAGTGAGCCTGTAGCACACGCACGAGGCATGGTACGCACCAGCGATTTTGCTTTTGCAAAGTTACCGCCGGGAATTGCCCGTCATCTCTGCGGAGAATTATTTGTAGATGCCATTGAACAAGTGTCGGCAAAAGGTACTGGTACACCCGGTGCACTCCTTGCCTCACTACTTCCCCAAGCACTCCTTGCCGAAGAAATAATGCTCGCGCCGTGCGAAAAACGCGAGCTTGGTTTTGAAGAACAACTGTTACAACGAGGCCGCACTGAACGCTTCGACATCTATCGCACGCTTGCCCGCGAAGCAATGGCGCGATCATCTTCGCTTGTGGTCATAGTGCCCACCGCACAGGATGTCGAAGCGTTAAGCCTCGTACTTTCTACGGGGTTGCCTGAAAGTGCGCTCGTCAAACTCCATGCCGCTCTCCCCAAAAAAATTCTACGAGAAACAATGCAGAAAACCGCACGAAGCGCAGAGCCTCTCCTTATGGTGGCCACGCCATCGTTTGTCTGGCTTACGCCCCCAAAAACCGCCGCAGTCGTAATCGAGCGAGAAGCAAGTGATCACTATCACCGCGACGAACGACCCTATGCCGACATGCGAGACATCGTACGAGCGTACGCGCGTACGCGCGGCGTCACTCTCATTTGCGCAGACTCGGTACTGAGTATCGCCACGCGCCACTCACTCGAGCAAGGCACTGTCGCCGAACACCAGCCACTTACTCATTCCATTCGCACAACGCCACACACATCACTAGTAGATATGCGCGAATACAAAACAAACGGGCGCGGCGAATTTATTGCGGTCTCACGCGAGCTTGCGCAAGTAGTAAAAGATATTGGACACGAGCAATCTCGGTTGTTTATTCTCTCAGGAAGACGAGGACTTGCGTCGTCAGTTATTTGTGGCGACTGTGGCTTGGGAATCTTGTGTAAGCGCTGTGGTGCATCCATGACACTGCACACCGCTGCGGGGAAAAAAGATACTCCAACAAAATTTCTCTGCCACCATTGCCGATTTTTTGACGACAGTGAGGCTTTGTGTACTGCATGTACTTCATGGAATCTGAAAGCACTCGGTGCAGGCAGTGAGCTGGTCGAAAAACAAATCCGGGCCATAACGACACTCCCTGTTTTTCGCCTTGATAGCGATACTGCCAAGACTCCAAAATCTGCGCAAAAAATCACTCATGACTTTTTATCACAGCCATCAATCATGGTGGGCACTGCTCAGGCACTCGCGTTTCTTCCCGAACGGATTCCCCATAGTGCCGTGGTCGCTATCGATTCACTTCTATCTGTCCCCGACTACTCAATAGAAGAGAAACTTTTTGGCCTTATCACTTCTCTCATCGAACGCACGGAAAAAAGCCTGCTGGTGCAGACACGCTCGCCAGACCAAGCAACCATTCGTGATGCGCTCGGTGGGCGCATCACCGAATTTCATACTCGTGAACGCGCGCAACGAGAACAATTTGGCTTTCCACCATTCGCTGCTCTAGTAACCATCGGCCGGTTTGGCAACCGTCAGACAGTGACCCGCGACATGGCGCTTATCATGCAAAGATTTTCTCCCTTCTCACCAGTTCTTTTACCTGCCCGTTTAGGCAAGGATCGCGGTACCGAGGCTTTCATAAGCATTCCGAAAAAGGCATGGCCGCATACTGAGCTCCTCGCGCAAGTGCGCTCGCTTCCCCCTTCGTTCCGTGTGCAAATTCGTTTGTCCTAGGTATAGTAGCACTATGTCCGATATCGTCATCGCTGAAAATCCCATACTGAAGCAAATTGCCACTGAGGTACCCCTTGCTGATATCCCCGGTGAGCACATCCGGGGAATAATCGCTCATATGAAAAAGACACTGAGTCGTGAGCCGTTGGGTGTCGCAATCGCCGCGCCTCAAATCGGTGAATCTTTGCGCATATTTGTCGTGGCCGGAAAAGTCTTTATGGCGCGCAAGGGTGAAGACGCCCCAGCCGAGCCCGACCGCGTCTATATCAATCCAGAAGTGCTGAAAATGTCCCGCAAAAAAGAACCCATGCACGAGGGATGTCTTTCGGTTCGAGGAAGCGGTCCCGACATGCTCTTGTGGGGTACTGTCGAACGCGCGCAGAAAATGCGCATCCGTGCCTACGACGAGCATGGTGTGCAGGCCGAACACAAAGCATCCGGATTCCTCTCACAAATCTTCCAGCACGAAATAGACCATCTCGAAGGAATTCTGTACACCGAACGCGCAGTGCATGTGCAAGAAGAAAAGGATCCATCATATGGCACCTAACATTCGTTTTTGTTTTTTTGGCACACCAGAGATTTCGGTCGCTATTCTTGATGCGCTTTATGGCGCGGGTCTCACTCCTGCACGCATCGTTACTCGGGCAGATGCACCTGCCGGGCGAGGAAAAGTGCTCACTGCCCCACCCGCCAAGGAGTGGGCGCTTGCGCATGGTGTGCCCGTGTCACAACCGCACAAAGTAACTCCCGATGTTGTGGCTGAAATTGCACAGGACGGCCCATGGGATGTGTTTGTGGTCGCGGCCTACGGAAAAATCCTGCCACAAGCGCTTTTGGATATTCCGAAGCACGGCACACTTAATGTGCACCCCTCGCTCCTTCCTCGCCTGCGTGGTCCATCACCGATTCGCTCGGCTATTCTTCAAGATGAAAGAGAAACAGGGGTTTCAGTAATGCTCCTCGATGCGGAAATGGACCACGGCCCAGTTCTGGCACAAGAAAAAATCGCGCTCGACGAATGGCCACCCCGAGCACAGATACTCGAAAACCTACTCGCAAAAAAAGGCGGCGATATGCTTGCGACTATCCTTCCTCAATGGATCGCGGGCACTATTACTGCACGCGAGCAAGACCACTCACAGGCAACAATCTGTAAGATGATCCGTAAAGAAATGGGTCTTATCGACCTCTCTGCCGATCCGTACCAAAATCTTTTAAAAATTCGTGGTCTCGAAGGCTGGCCTGGCGCGTACGCATTTTTCGAACGCGGTGGTCAAAAAATTCGCGTGCACATTCTCACAGCACACCTCGACGCTGGCGCGCTGATTATCGACACGGTGCGCCCCGAAGGAAAGCGTGATATGCCGTATGCTGATTTTCTGCGATCGGGCGCTCAACCAATCCCTACCTTCGCAGCATCTTCTTGATTGCCGCACCTCCTTTGCGCACGGCACTCATGCGTTTATTTTTTCCTGTGCGCAACTGTCGCATGATTTCGTCCTTCACTGCGTCAATTGCAGCATTGATAGTAGTGTCGGATTGCTCGACACGAAATTTCTGACCTCCTGCAGAGAGTGTTATTTCTGCGCGCCACGACTCACCATGTTTTGATGATTCATGCGCCAGCTCCACACGACACAGTGCCTCGGACTCAGATTCGTCGATCAATTTTTCAACCGCTTTCATCCGTTCGTCGAGATACGATTCCACCTGCGCATTCGCTGTGGCATTGGTCCATTTTACGGTGGTGTTCATAAGATTTTTTTCTTAACACTGATTGCTAATGTCTTTCTTTCTGCCCGATGTCCCGCAATGATGCGTACATCACTTCGTGCCACTTGGTATATACGCGCAACAAGCAGACATATCCGCTCGTTAGCTCGATTATCGCGCGCCGGCTCCTTGGTGTAAATGAGTAACACCCCTTTGACATCGTGTATCACTTTTTCCTTTCGCGCGTCCGCATGGACCACTACACGAATTCGTTTTATATCACGGGCGCTTTGTGGCATATTCCTTGGTCAAATACGCAACGATGTCGACAGATTCGTACATTTCAATGCCTTTTGCTTCGTCAACAAGAAAAGGCACTTGGTGCATGCCGCCACGGGCAACCAAATCTGCATCATGGTGCGGGTCGGCGATATCTTTTATGTCGAGGATAATGCCAAACTGATTGGCAATCGAGAGAACACGCTGGCAATACTGACATCCTTGCCTTACATACAGCGTCATGTATTTAACATGATACCACACTTATGCTAGTATCGGCATAATGTTTGCTCGTCTTGCATCGAAGCCAGTGTTGTTTGCGGTACTTGCCGTTCTCTTGGTGATTGTCGGTACACTTGTGTGGGGAGGAAGCGCCGAAGAAACGACCGGATACACCGTCAAACGCCGTAATCTCGAGCGATTTGTGACCTTTTCCGGAACCGTTGTCCCACGAGAGCGCGTTGAGCTTGCCTTTGAACGCTCGGGGCGCATTTCGCGTATTAATGTCAGCGTAGGTGACACCGTCAAACGCGGCGCTAGCATCGCAACACTTGTCGCCGACAATGCCTACGCAGCACTCCAACAGCAAGAAGCCGTGATTCGCACCAAAGAAGCCGACCTCGCCGCACTTCGTCGCGGTTCTCGTCCTGAGGAAGTTGCTGTAAAATCTGCAGAATACGAGAATGCAGTACAGTCCTCTGCCGAAACTGAAAAAGCACTGCGCGATGAACTCAACGATGCATTCGCCACTGCCGATACCGAACTGCACCACACCATCGATCAACTTTTCGACTCCCCACGCACACTTCCCCACTTGAAATATCCAGGACCGGACAGCAATCTTGATGCGCGTATCCGTAGTGAACGCCTCGAGCTTGAGGACCTGATGAAGTCGTGGCGAGCAGATGTGCAGGCAATCCAATCCAACGCACTTTTTTCACAAACATTTAATCGCACCGCATCTGTTGCAGCACTTGCGGTTGTTGCGACGGAACCGAGTCTTGAGGAAATGACCGACAAAACACGCGATCGACTCGCGCGGTTGTTTGAATTCACTAATGTTCTGTCTACCTATATACACTCAGTTACTGAAAATGCCGCGCTCACCGAACAAGCACTCGAGGACCACCGCACAGGGATTGCAGCCGCCCGCGCCGCCATTACCACGGCAACATCCGCACTCAACACCGCACGCAAAAATAATGCTGATGCGCGAGCGCTCGTTGTGGTGCGGAAAGCCAGTCTGCGTGTCGCTGAAGTTGGCGCATCTGCCGAAGACATCCGCGCTCAGGAAGCTCGTATCGACGCCGAACGCGCTCGTGCGCGCGAGCTAGCCGGCGAGCTGCGCAAATACACTATCTCGGCACCATTCGAGAGTGTCGTTATTGAGCGCCTTGTCGAGCAGGGGGAAATTAGCACTGCGGGCGCGCACGCATTCACCCTCGATAGCACTGGCCACCTAGAAATCGAAGCCCGTGTTTCCGAACTTGATATCATTTCAATCAAACCGGATGCGACTGCCGAGGTAACCATCGATGCCTTTGGTGACGATGTTGCTTTTTCGGCGCATGTGTCCCATGTCGACCCGGCCGAAGTCGATGTTGATGGTGTCCGTGGATACGGTGTCTCGCTTATCCTTGACCCCGTCAAGGATACTGTTGTACGCGCTGGTATGACCGCCAATGTCCTCATTCATACAATCGAGCGCGAGCAAGTGCTTGCAGTTCCCTCTGGGTATATTCGCCGTGAAGCAGGAAAGGCGTTTGTGCAGATTGAAGGCCGAGACACCGAAACTGAAGTCTTCCTATCTGCAAGCGTCCCGGGCGAATTAATCGAGATTACCTCTGGTGTCTCCGAGGGAGATGTACTTACTCTGTATACCATCTATCGCTAATTTTTCACGAAATGTAATATGATAGGACTTGTACAATTGGATGTAGTTCGAGGCGCGCGAGGAAAACAGTGTGAGACATATTGCATAATATGATGAACAATATTTTACGATGCGCAACGACGAAATACGCCGATTGTGGAAGTCCTGTATGAAAGAACACGGCCGTAACGGATGGCGCATTGTGCGCGTTGCATTCTTCCTTGCGAGCCGCTACATCGCTCGCACCAGCATGTGGCAAACAGGCCTCGTGGTCTTTGTCATGTCGCTTACCTTTCTCAACTTGGTAGTGGTGAATGGAATTCTGGTGGGCCTTATCGACGGAGCCATGTACGGATTCCAGCAAAACTATGCGGGCGACCTCCTCATTTCGAAACTTCCAGAGAAAGAAAGTATTGAACGCGCTTCAACTATTCGCGGCATCGTCGAACAAAACGACGATATTGTTGCATACTCGGCCCGCATCGTAGAGCCCGCCACCATCGAAGCAAACTATCTTGCCAGTGTCTCGCATCCGAATATCGTACCTGACCGTGTCGCTGCATCGGTTGCTGGTATCAACATCGCCCAGGAAGAATCGGTGACAGGGGTTGCAAAAAAACTCATTGAAGGATCATTTCTCACCGAGACCGACGACGATTCGGTAGTTTTGGGGGCAAATCTCATTGACCGCTACTTCCCCGCCGTAATAGGCCTGCAGACCCTAAGCGAGGTATATCCCGGCGACAAAATACGGATTACCATTGGCAAAGCCACTCGTGAGTTTTTCATAAAGGGAATCGTCAAAACAAAAGCTGATGCGACAGATCTGCGCGTGTTTATGCTCGAGAACCAGCTTAAAAAAATGCGTGGGGGCCTGGGTACAGCAAACACCGATGAATTTGCCCTACGCATACGACCAGGAAAATCAATTAGCGAAGTGCAGAACGATCTCTTTGCCTACGGAATCGGCTCGTTGGCCTTGGTGCGCACCACCGAGGAGGCGATTGGTGAATTTTTGGGCGAGATAAAAGATACCTTCTCGCTCCTCGGCAACATTATCGGCGGTATTTCAGTGATTGTTGCTTCTATTACAATTTTCATCATCATTTTTATCACCGCAATTACACGCCAAAAATATATTGGTATCCTCAAAGGTATTGGTTTGTCCGGCATTACTATCGAGCTCTCGTATGTAATACTTTCCATTTTCTATTCAGGACTTGGTATTCTGATTGGAGTTTCCTTGTTGTATGGCGTGATGCTCCCCTACTTCAAGGCGCACCCCATCAACTTCCCCTTCAGCGATGGAATCCTCAGTGTCACCACCGTTGGCGTAATCGTGCGTTCGCTGATTCTGATTGTAACCACCATCATCGCCGGGTACCTCCCTGCCAGATTGATTGTGCAGAAAAATACGCTGGATGCCATCCTTGGCCGCTAGTTAGTGTGACTTTAATATGATTTCAGGACAAAAACTTTCACGCACTTTCGTCATCGGACAGAACGAAACGCATGCTCTTTCGAATGTCGACTTTTCTGCAAAAGACGGCGAGTTTGTCGCCATCATCGGCAAATCCGGTGCCGGGAAAAGCACCCTAATGTATCAGCTCTCGCTCCTCGATACTCCTACCCATGGGTCGGTCACTATTAACGGTATCAATACCAGCACACTTTCGCCAAACGAGCGCACTAAATTCCGCCTCGCATACTTGGGCTATGTGTTCCAAGATTATGCGCTCGTGCCCGAACTCACCGCCGAAGAAAATGTGCTACTCCCTTTATTAATGCGCGGCGAGCAGTACGGTTATGCCCTCAAAAAGTCACGGGCAACACTCGAGAGCCTCGGTCTCGGCCACCGCCTCGATCGCCGGCCAGGTCGCCTTTCTGGCGGCGAGCAACAACGCGTATCAATTGCTCGTGCAATCACCCACGAGCCACTGATTTTGTTTGCCGACGAGCCAACCGCAAATCTCGATACTGAATCATCCAAACAACTCCTGAGCCACCTCGAAGATATGCACAAGCGCGGACAAACCATCATCATGGTGACACACGAACTCGACTATGCGGCTCGCGCCCAGCGCGTTCTCGAGCTTTCAGACGGCAAAGTGACCCGTGAAGGGACGCCACAAGAGCTCAATCTGCTCTCGGGTGCCGTGGTACGCTAGCTAGACCATACGCACGATCGCGCGGACCGTCTGCGTGGCGGTGTCGTGGTATCCCGGATCGTCTGTGGCAAACAGCAATACCCCTCCAGCAATAATTCCGGCCGCCAGAATCAGGCCAGTAACGCGTGCAAGCGAACTCATGCGCTCAATATACCATTTTTAGTGAATTTACGTATACTGCCCGGGCATGCCCAAGAACATCTTTTTTCACTTTCTACCCCACCCCCACCTTGAATCCGCTCTGCGGGTGGGTGCCTTTGCAATCATTATCTTTGCCTGTCTTGCTTATGGGATTGAAATTGATACCAAACTTTCCGCAGTAGTCGCGGTGCTGTTTCCCATTACTTACAATCTCTATTACCGCCCGCGGGAAATATCCATCCGTATCGCAATTGCCCTAGTGTTTGCCCTGACTGTTACGAATGTAAATCATTATGTATACGACACACCCAATATCTATATCGGAAACAGCAATCTGTTCCCTTTGGTCATGTGGGTAGCCGGATTGCTCTTGATGCGTGAAATTTATGATTTAATACAGGGTCGCTATCGTTATCTGATGACCATACTTTCCTATTGGTCTCTTCTCTTTGCACTTGAATATGTTGCGTACTACTGGATGGGCGTCCGCACCAACCAAGGCAACCCCAGCTTCCTGGGTTCAGGCGTATTGCATGGCACCGTCTTTATGCACTTCTTCTATCCGCTTTCTGGCCCTACCTATCTACTGATTCTTGATGTGATGCAAAAGCTCGCATCCAGATACACCGTCGGGTATAGTGTCATCGGAAAGAAATGGAGCCAATCGTGAAGAAACGCCACTTTCTCAATACTGATATTCCCGAGCCGGTACTTGAGCGCGTAGCACCTGGATCAAAACTGCGCATTCGTCCGCGAGACATCACTGTTCGTCCCCGTTGCTCTGCAGGGCGATTCGGAAAGTGCGAAACAGAAATCGCCGCAGGGCGCCTTGTGTTGTTTTTCAAACAACGAGGCTACTGGAGCGCGTTTACCACTGCAGAGCTCCGCGCATTCTCTGTTGAGAAGGGGCTACTCGGCGAAAAGGAGGATCTCCTTTTCGGGCTCACTGGTTTCTGGCTGGATGACGGCGTCCTTAGCTTTCGTTATGTCGGAGACACCTACATCGTCCTTTTGCCCGACGGCACCTGTGCCATCACAGAAAAATTCATCGAGCAATGCGCAAAAGCATAATCTGATGACAAATTTGATTACTGTGATATAGTATTTCTGGTCAAGGAGGTACATCGTGAATCTTGCCCTGGATGCCGATCAGGTGGCCAAATTTCACCACGCGGCAAAGATCATCCAAACCGACGGCAGTGAGGGAATCCGCACTGCGGCAGGCATAGTCGGTCCCGAAATCGCGATGGCGATGCTGGTGATGTTTATGCGTCAACAAGCATGCCCTGATGGCTCGTTCCCTGTGTGCCCGTGTGTAACTGAAGAAGTCAATCGCGCTCTGCGCGGTGAACACCTCATCGCTGAACCCGACACAACAGTCAAACCATCCGCAGTGTGGGCGCGCGAGAGTCAGCTCTTTGTCCATGATCCTATCGGATGGCGCAAAGCTGATGTCCCCTGGGAAAAGCCGATAACGAAAAAACAATTTGATCGGCTGCTCCTAGAATCCCGTTTTGGACCCCCACTCACAGCCAGTCAATGAAATACAGCCCGCTCCAGCGGGTTGTTTGCTTGCTCCCACAGACAATTTCAAAAACCCCTTTCAATTTAAGTAACTGCTCACACCCTATATAGGGAGCCACTGTGGAACTTTCCCCGCAAGATCGCCCATGAGAAGGTCTGACCTTCTCATGGGCGCAACTTCTAGTCCCAAAACTCCATGTTGGACTTACGAAGTCCAACATGGAGTACTCTGTGTACCACAGAGACCTGACGCTCTACATGCGAAGGTATATGGAGATGCGGAGGGTGATTCCAAGCTATTGAACCACGTTAACTAATCAAGACCTTGTACTCACCCCCAGCATCTGACTGGGGGTTTTGTA
>ERZ1292623.245-Hain-H51-01um-R1-245-length-61120-cov-10_pt1 | contig 61120 bp, 66 predicted proteins | sample MGYA00564398_ERZ1292623 | MGnify/ENA primary metagenome ERZ1292623 (study PRJEB36523, sample SAMEA6512633) | groundwater metagenome | collected 2019-01-07 | study: AquaDiva: Metagenomics assemblies of 32 groundwater samples
CGACGCTCTTCAGGCGTCTGCTCTACCACTGAGCTACCACGGCAGGTAAAAAGATAATAGCAAACTTCCTGCAGATTTCAATTCTTGGTGCGCGGTGAGGGATTCGAACCCCCGACCTTTGCTGTGTAAAAGCACTGCTCTACCACTGAGCTAACCGCGCATTGTCCCATCATTCTACACATTTCTATAAAAAAATAAACCCCGCCCACAACTGCCATCATGGCAGTTGTGGGTTGGGGTTTTGGCGCTTATGCGGCTGTGCCAGTCGCTCCTCCCGTTTGACGGGAGGTCACTGCCAGACGTCTCCTAGCGCGGCGAGCCTGCTCTTGAGCTTGGCGCCCCGTCAGCACGGAAAAACCAAAATGCTCCGCAAGATGAATCGCCTCGAGGCGTCGCGTTCGATGCTCCTCGTAGTGACTTGGATCCTGCGTCAGCTTGAGGCTGAGCGCTGTGATCACGGTCTTGATCCGCGCGATAACCTCCGCGCGACCAGTGTGAGGTGAGGTACCAAAGACTTCTTCGAATCTCTTTGCCGCAGCAGCCTGAGCTGCCGCCTCCTTACTGCGGGTCTGCTCCTTGCGAGAGCGAAACCTCTGCAGCACAGAGATGAGAAGAAATGCTAAGCCGAAGGCACCGGCAACTTTAACGAGTGTAATAGTGTACATCAGCCTTCCCTCCTTGGGTAAATGAAGAACGAATTTCCTGAAAAAATAATATCAAATAGGGATGATTTCGTCAAGTGCCCTGTTGGAAAACCCTTGTGTCCTCGGCAGGAATCGAACCTGCACCATCTCCTTCGGAGGGAGATATTCTATCCATTGAACTACGAGGACATCTTTTTTATGTGTGACGATCAGCGACCACCGAGGCGCCGTACGAATAGGGCTTGATAACGGGCACAAACCCAAACCCACGCACCATGCCGGCGATACCATCGATAAATGACTTAGTGGGACCGCCCATCCCCATGTCGAGGTGGATACAGCGAACCTCGAGCCGCTCTTCCCAAAAAACTTCGTCGCCAATCACTTCGCGCACGGTACTACGAATCTCCTGCGCAAGCGTGATTGAAAGAAATGCTTCCTTCCAGATGCGATCGCGCATCCCATGAAACTCTTGATTGTTACGCGTCCAAAAGTAAATGGCGCCGTTGCCCACCTTGCGTACTACGATCGCCGTGACAAACGCGGCACTCCCACTCTCTGCCGCCTCCGAATCGCTCCCCACGACAACCTCGTAGGTCGCATCGGGGTTGAGTGCGATTTTATCACGAATGCGCATTACAACCTCACGAAGAGAAAGTGGCTCTCCCGCCTCCGAACGAAATAGTTGCTTTGTATTGTTAGATAAGGTTTCCTTGGACATATGCTTCTCTCTCTCGTGGTTTAATATCAGACCATCTGACCGGTATGCGTATACGCCCCCGATCACGCGTATCGCCGAGTACAAATCCGCGCTCGCGCCCAAACTCGTAGAGGTCACGGGTAAGCGTAACATCTTTTAGACAATATTCCTTTACCTTGTCTTTTAAACCGTCGCGCCACCACCAAATCGCATCGAGCCCGTAGCCGATTTTTCCCGCGCCGAGTGTTGCTCGCGAGAGGTTATCCAAAGAAAGTCGGAAGCCAGCTGACTTCTCAATATCCTCCATAAGATCGAGTACATGGAGCTTTTGCAAATCAATACCGACATGTGGCTGTAATACCGGCAAGTCAAAGTGATTGATATTAAATCCGATAAGAAGCCCCGAGTCTCGCAGTAGTGGTTCGAGCTCGCCAAACTCGTGCTTCTCATAGGCATACGCGCGCTTGGTGTTGTACGCATAGGTACCCACCACCGTCACGCCGAGCATTTGCATATTCTGCTTTCCGCCAACCTCTTTGAATTCCTTCTCTGTCTCTATATCAAGAACTATCGTTTCCATATGTGTATGTATCTATTTCTATCATGCGGGGTGTTCGAGCGTCAAAACGCTGATATACTATCACTATGAATCAAGATGTACTCTTGCTCGCCGTGGTAGTCATCGGACTCATCGCAGTTGCACACTTTACCACGCTCGGTGGTGGCATCTCGGGCAGTGTTATCACACCTCTGGACCCGAAAGCTGAATTTGGTGTCATCCGTATGCAAGAATCGGTATTACGAGCGCCCCGCAATGGTGGTGGAGCTCCACCGATAGTAGTACCGCCTCCCGCACCATTGCAAGATATATTTGCACGCTCATTTTCTCTCTCAACACGCAACGCAAAATCACGAAATATCAACGAAGAATATGTAGAAATAATATACGCGCCAGCAAAAAATGCCGCCCCCGTCGATATTAGCGATTGGGTGATTGGTGATAGCAAGGGTGAATCATACAAACTGGGAGGAATCTCGAATCTACCCGGCATCTCCTCGCTATATAACCAAGATCGCCTTATACTCCGTAACCCTGCGCGAGTTCATATTGTTACCGGCCGTAGTCCCTTGGGTGAAAACTTTCGTCTCAATAAATGCGCGTCCTATCTCTCTCAATATAAAACATTTACCCCGAGCATACCGGGATCGTGCCCCTCACCTTCACGAGAACCTGGGCAAGACGGCTTGAGTGATACCTGCTACCAATATGTTAAAACCTTGTCGGCATGTCGCATACCGACCAACATCCCGTTTTTTCTTGATAACACCTGCCGAGAATTTATCATGCGTACTGCAAGCTATGATGCGTGCGTGAAAAACCATAAAAGTGATTCAGATTTCTATGGTGATGAGTATTGGGTCTACCTCAACCGCCCCGAACATATCTGGTCGGATGTGCGCGATTCAGTGATACTCAAAGACGCGCGCGGATCGATCATCAAATCTATCTCGTATCAGTAAGACCGTAAACTGCAATCCCAACCGCAACACTCACATTGAGTGATTCTTTTGCGCCACGCATAGGAATGACAATACTTGCATCGGTTTTTTCTAGTAATAGGCCTGACAACCCTCTTACCTCATTGCCAGCGACAAGTGCTAGCGGAAACCGCGGGCGAAACTTACGATAATCAATCGCGCCTTCATGTTGTTCGAGTGCTACGATATAAAAATCTTCTTTCTTGAGTTCAGCGATGAGACGCGAGATATCTACTCTATGTTCCCATGCAACCGAGTTTTCTGCACCAAGCGCCGTCTTTGTGATTTCTTTACGCACTCTCCCCATTTCATCGACCGGGCTTGGCGTATAGCCGGTCATGTAAACCTTGCTGATACCTGCGCCGTCAGCGGTACGCAATACGGAGCCTACATTGTGTAGGCTCCGTACATTGTGCAGTACTACGACAATCTCTTGAGTCAAATTTATTTGATCTCGTAGGTAAGATTAACTGACGCTATGATTTCATTTTCGCCTGGCTGGATACTTGGTGCAGGCACCGCCATACTCTTCTCCATCATATCGCCACCCATACCCATGGCGCGACCATAATAGACGGGCATACCACCATTCTCAGAAAAACCGGTGAGTTTACCAAGACGCACACCGAGATTGCCGGCAAGTGTCTTTGCCTCCGCGCGCGCTTTCGTAATAGCAGCTTCGCGTGCCTCTGCCTTCAATCTTTCTACCACCTCATCGTCAACCGTAAATTGCAACTGACCAATCTGGTTTACACCTGCCTGGGTGGCACCCGTGGTGATCTTGCCGATATCATCGAGCTTACGCACTTTGACGGCAACCGTCTCCTCAATCACAAACTTTTTGGTACCTTTGCGCGGAGGACAAATAACACTTGCTCCATCAGTGCTTACGCATGGACGATAATCATACTCTTCGGAGGGATAAATAGTATATGAGGTCGTCTTAATGTCACGATCTTCGATACCACTCTTCTTGAGAAACGCGATGAGTGCCTCTGATTTTTTTGCCTCAGCGTTACGCGCCACCTCGAGTGAAGCGTTCTCTTCATGAATCGTAAAAGAGATAAGACCGATACCAGGTCTTACTACCCGCTTTTCCTCAGCAGATACTGAGATGGTGCGTGATGGATAATCAGTCTGATGGTAGGTACCCTTAGCCGCAACCAACAAAAAAATCGCGAGCGTGGCGAGTACTACGATAATAAGCCATCGCATGAGCCCGCCAGAAGACGAACTGATGGATACCTTAAACCCTTCTTTTTCTTGTTCCATAAAGTGTTATTAAATAGTAATCAATAAAGATGACCCTTGTCCTTATTCTAACGGGCGACAGGCAATTTTGCTACGCTTGACCCGGCAACAAAGAATAGGTATCGTAGCTGGGAACTCGTACCGAAAGGAGAATTCGTGGCAAAGAAAAAGGGTGATACGGGTCGTGGATCGTATTGCTCGGTCTGCGGTCTCAAACGCAGAGGCCGGCATCGCTCGCAAGAAGATTGCCGAAAGGCAGTCGAGGTATACCACAAGACGCGCCGCCGGCGAGCCAGTAATAGCTTCGCTCGCTACGGTCATACGGCGCCACAAGAATACCGGGGCAACTTCGTTGCCCGTGCCATCGCCCAGGATCGTGAACGACTCCAGCGCCAACTCGAGGAAGACCGTAAGAAATGGAGCATATGGTAATGCTCCCTTCACCGCCACACAGCCGTACCCATATTGGTACGGCTTATTTTTTATTTATGATTTACCGAGGATGTTGCGAGCGATAACGCGATCATCCCACGGAATCTTCTTGCCACCAGAAAGCGCCATCAGAGGCTCTGCGCCCTTACCAGTGACAACAATGGTATCGCCGCCACTCGCCTTTTGTATAGCCATCTCGATAGCTTTCTTACGATCAAGCTCGATTATCGGCTTATGAGTAGTAATACCCTTTGAAACTTCATCGATGATTATCTTTGGGTCTTCGTCATACGGATCTTCATCGGTCAAAATAATTTCATCACAAAACTGATCGGCAATCTTACCTAACTCGGGACGCTTCCATTTGTCGCGCCCACCACCAGCCGCCCCCAGCACACACACGAAGCGCTTTGCTTGCGGTTTGAGCGTCTCATACACTTTGGTAAGCGCATCGGGTGTATGCGCATAATCAACCACCACCGCAAATGGCGCACGAGAAATATATTCGAGTCGCCCCGGTACGCCTAAAACCTTACTCACGCCCTGACGCGTTGATTCGGGTGGAATATGGTGAGCGGATGCGACCGCAATCGCACACAAAATATTTTCCAGATTAAACTCACCTTCGAGCGCTGATTCAAAATGCGTCTTGTCGATTGTAAAAGAAATACCATGTTCAAACAGCACTTCGGAGGGCGAGACTGCGTGGAGCGAACTCTCGAGCAGGCGCGCATCTCGCGCGTATTCCCATACCTCTGCATGGGGAGCTGCATCAATAAACCTTTTTGCGTCTTTCATCGCCGCGTTGACTATAATATGTTTTTTCTTTTTCCACGAACTGTTGAGTGATCGGAAAATCTTGAGCTTTGCTTCGCGATATTGTTCAAATCCACCATGCGACTCGATATGCTCGGGTGTAAGATTGGTAATCGCAACCGTATCAAACGCAATATGCGCGTGGCGAAATTGCCGAGCACCTTCACTCGTCGTCTCAAGAATCACGATATCGCAACCCTTTGCTTTAGCATCAAATAAAAACTTTTGTACAAAAAAGCGCCCCGGCATCGTCATCTTTTTATCGTTTACTACCTCATCGCTACCAATACGAAACCTCAGTGAAGATGCCGACGCCGTTTTATGCCCCGCCTCTTCAAAGATGTGGTGCAAAATCTCTACTGTGGTTGATTTACCATTGGTACCCGTGACACCAATAACGGTAAGCTTGCGTGATGGAAACTGGTACCAGAGGGCAGCCGTGAGCGCCACGCACCAGTGATACGCAAGCATAATTGCCTGAGGGATTAGTTTTCTCATGCCCTCCCCTTACCGAGCATTCGTAATGCTTCTTTTATTTTTTGATCAACGCTTTCGAGATCGCGTGGAAGCTTATGGAGTGCGTCCCTCGCTTCGCGCACATTATAACCAAGCGATACGAGTGCATCGAGCGCGTCAGATTCTTCAGATGAGATGGTCACGCCGTCAGCACCACCAAGTTTATCTTTGAGCTCAAGCATTATTTTTTCGGCCGTCTTACGGCCAATACCCGAAATTTTTGTCAGATATACCGTCTCGCCTGACGCAATCGCCCGCCGGAGCGAATCGAGCGGCGCTACCGAGAGTACGCCGAGAGCCGAGCGCGGACCGATACCCGAGATACCGATGAGCATCTCAAACATCTCGAGCTCTGACATGGTGGCAAAACCGTAGAGCTCGAGCGCTGTCTCGCGCACCACCAAGTGTGTAAAAAGCTCGACGGGCTCACCTTTTTTGGGAAGCGTCTTTGCAGTCTCGAGTGATACCGAAACTTTATAGCCAACACCGCCCACATTGATGATGAGGTGCTTGGTACCACGAAACGCCAGAATGCCTGAGAGATGTGCTATCATAATCGTGTTTTAATCGTATGTCATTTCGCCTCGTCTCACAATTCCAACCATCGGGAGATCAGCCTCAAGCGATTGAGCAACTTTCGCGTGGACTTAAAGACAACAAACACTATCAAACACTTTTGGGAGTTACGGGTTCGGGTAAGACTTTTACGATGGCAAATATTATCGCCAACACCGGCAGGCCTGCGCTTATCTTGAGTCATAATAAAACTCTTGCCGCACAACTGTACGAAGAGTTCAAAGAGTTCTTTCCTGACAGCGCCGTACACTACTTCGTCAGCTACTACGACTACTATCAGCCCGAGGCATACATGCCAAATACTGATACCTATATAGAAAAGGATGCAAAAATCAATCAGTTTATCGACGAACTTCGTCACGCAGCAACACAGGCCGCGCTCACGCGCAAAGATTTGATTATCGTCGCCTCCGTATCAGCCATCTACGGCATTGGCGCACCGGAAGCGTATTTGAATTTTTCATTTACCATGCGCCGAGGCGAGCGTATGAGTCTCAAGGCGCTCTCGGCAAAACTTGCCGAGCTTCAATATATACGCAATGACATTGAGCGCAAACCGGGCACCTGGTCACGCAAAGGTGATTCGGTGGTCATCGCACTTCCATCAGGTGACCGGGTAGTACGCATCAACTTTTTTGGCGATGAGGTAGAAGAAGTCTTGGAAGGTCCGCTCGCGTTTGACACACAACTTGTATCTCAATCAGAAATTCGCATCTTCCCCGCCAAACACTTTATGACGCCTGAAGATGATATCAAACGGGCGGCGACTGCGATAGAAAAAGAGCTCGCTGAGCGAACGGGCGAGCTTGAAGAAAATGGGAAAGAGCTGGAAGCAGAACGATTGCGCAGGCGCGTACGCTATGATCTCCAAATGCTGCGCGAGACTGGCTACACATTGGGTATTGAAAACTACTCGCGGCATTTGGCAAACCGCGCGCCCGGAGAACCCCCCACCACCATGATTGACTATATGCCTGAAGGGTTTATCACCTTCGTCGACGAATCGCATATGACACTCCCCCAGATCCGAGGTATGCAGGCAGGTGACCGCGCACGCAAAACTACGCTCGTTGATTTTGGCTTTCGCCTGCCATCGGCACTCGACAATCGCCCACTTACTTTCGATGAATTCAAGAAAAAAATAGGACAGACTATTTTTGTATCCGCCACACCGAGTGCCTATGAAATTGCGCACGGCAATATCGTTGAACAACTCGTCCGTCCGACAGGGCTTCTCGATCCCACGGTCGAGGTACGCCCCGCCGGTAAACAAATCGCCGATACCGAAAAAGAAATAGTTATACGCGCAAAGAGAAAAGAACGCTCCTTGGTGATAGCGCTCACCAAAAAAATGGCCGAAGACATAGCCGAATATTTGGGTGAACGCGATCTCAAAATCGCATGGCTTCATTCGGAGGTAAAAACAATCGAGCGCTATGAGATTTTGCAACAATTGCGCCGAGGCGATGTTGATGCAGTGGTAGGCATCAACTTGCTTCGTGAAGGGCTTGATCTCCCCGAAGTATCGCTCATTTGTATCTTGGACGCGGACAAAGAAGGTTTTTTGCGCAACATCACCTCATTTATCCAAATAATGGGCCGCGCCTCGCGTCACCCACAGGGTCATGTTATTTTATATGCAGATAAAATGACCGACTCGATGCGCAACGCAATAGCCGAGACTACGCGCCGGCGTGCATATCAAGAAGCGTACAACAAAGCGCATGGCATCACACCGACCGCGCTCATTAAAGAAATACGCAAACCACTTTTTGCGGGCAAGAAAAAAATAGTCAAAGACGATATGCTCGCCATGTTTGGTAAAGACAAGCGATCGGTATCCGAGCTCAAAAAAGAAGTGGAGATGGAAATGCTTGAGGAGGCTGCACGCCTCAACTTTGAGCGCGCTGCCGAACTCCGCGATATTTTAAAAAATCTCTAACTGTACATAAAAAATGGAGTTGTTCTGCCGAACAACTCCCGATACTCTACGCCTGTGCTCTGTGCGGCGGAGCTTACCTCTCTTCTTCACGCTTACGGAACTCCGCATTCATGCGATTGAGAGATTTGCTCAACTCTTTGAGCTCGTTGGCAAAACCCTCAGCGACGAAACCAGCTTTGTTGTCTCCGAACTGTGCTCGCAGTGCCAACAGTGCGGCAACGCGCGCCCGAAGCTCTTTGCGCCTCTCGACATCTTCGATCGATACCATCTACCCCTCCACAAAGAATGGGACCCTACCTAGCAAAAGACTACCGACAAACACAAAAAGAGGCAAGTGCTCTCGCCTTCTTTTTAGTAGCTAGCATTGAGCTGCTGCCAACTCTCTATACCTTTTGGGCGAATTGCTTCTGACCCGACTTTGCACAGAGGACATTTTTCCGGTACCCAGATCGGCATTGAGTGGTTAATAAGCGAAATAATTTTCCTTCCATCAACCTCATTAAATCCCGACCTGTTTACTAAAACAGCTGTGTACGGCAAAACGGAACCGCCAGCTACCTCTACAGCTTGCGCGGTCAGACGAATACTACCGCCCGTATTGAGCACATCTTCGACGAGAAGAACTTTTTCTCCTAAACCTACTTTGGTATCAGTAAACACCATCGTCTTATGCTCGCCCTCCCCCGCTTTTGCAGGAGATGCCCACGCGCATAGGCGCCCTCGCTTTATAGTGACTTCTGTGGCTATACTTTCTGCCAGTCGCGTAGCGCCCGTCTGGGGACCAACAACGCGATCAATATCGTTGATATCAAATGACGAATCCTGTAAAAGTTGGTCAACCAAATCTCGTGAAGCTTCGCCGAGTAATGTCGCATCCTCGGTCACGAGTTTACTATTAAAATATCCTCCTGAATGTTTGCCCGATGTTAGTAGCGCATGAGGCCTTCGCGGATTGCTGTCATGAAGCCAAAATGCCTGCTTTTCCTGATATTTTTTAATCCAATCACCAACCATATTGTTTTTTAGTGTAACAGATATGCGGTGTCTTGACTCAAAAGAAGAAAACGGGTACTCTGGAGTCCATGCCGAATACAGCATCAGCAACCAAGGCTTTACGCCAATCAGAACGCCGTCGCATACTCAATGTGCGCCGCAAGCGTTCACTTCGTGATGTTCTCAAACAATTTGAGAAAGCCGTCCTTGCCAAAAATAAGGCTGAAGCTATCAAGCTTTTCCCTGCGGTACAAAAGGCACTCGATAAGACCTCAAAATCAGGATTGATAAAGAAAAACAACTCCGCGCGTAGAAAGTCCCGCCTATCGGCACAAATCAAAAAACTCGGCTAGCGAGTAGGAGTGAGTAGAAATTGAAGAAACCTTGTCTCCAAGGTTTCTTTTTTTCGCATATCGCTCATCTCAAGAAGCTGGAGATAGGCCTCTTCAATCTGACCGCGTGAGAAATTATGTGTTTGTGCCCTTGCCTTCCCCAATACAAATGGCTTCATATCCCCCGTGTTTCCTGATGCTACGCGCACCAAATTTTTGATATGCCACATAAAGGGGCGCATTATATCTTCTAGCTTAACCCCTGAGCGCACGCACCGCTCAAATAAAAGTGCGGCGCGAGCACGCTCCCCCGAACCCCACAGGTCACCAAGCAAAAATAAATCATTTTTGGTTGGGGCAGAAGTATCGCCCTCCAAGACTCCTCCTCCCAAGAGAGCTTTTTCGAGCTCGCGCGAAAAGCGTTCGGGCGCATTGGTATACAAGAGCCAGAGTGACTCTTTGGTAGCGACATCCACCGTCGTACCAACTTCTTTCGCTTGCCCATCAATGTACGCGGAAAAATTCTGGCGAGTAAAATCGGTAAATTCTTCTTTTTTATTTGCGTATTTTTCTATATCGTTAAAAATCTTATTTTTTATAGGCACGCCCTCCTCCCAAAAAACTATAACCGAATCATCCTCAGTCCAGCGCACAAGATGAGATTTGAGTGCATCACGCATATCGACATCCAACATGCTCGCATGTTGGATGATATAAAAATCTTTGGAATCAAAGAGCGATCCCGAGCCAATCAGCGTAAGGCGCTCGCCACCCGCCTCGTCGGTACAATCAATCATCTCCCAGGCGGGGCCCGCTTCGCGCCTAAATCGTACGGCAAAACGCTCCAACATCCCACGAGATGCGGTAGTGTTCGAACCGTACAAAAGGTAGATCATTTTCCTATGTAGTTTGCCTCGAGAACTTTTTTGATCGTCTCTACGATTTCTTGCGGAGTGTGATGTGCCTTGATCATAAATTCAGATGCACCTAACTTCATTGCTTTATCAACATCATCGCGTGAACCAAGGTTTGAAATGATGATAACGGGAATGGACGCGTAGTCGTGTTGAGCCTTGAGCTCAGTAAGAATCTCAAAACCGCCCTTACCGGGCAAAACCAAATCAAGTAAAATAATGTGTGGCTGATCTTTGTGTACTGCGGCAAACGCCTCATCGGCATTGATTGCCTCGGTGACCGTAAACCCCTCGTGTTTTATTTTTTCTACCAGCAACCCGCGTAAAAATTTATCATCTTCTACGACAAGTATTTTCATCTCGCCTCGTTTGAGCATTGATGATATAGGTACCGATTGATCGCCTGATGTCATGGAGCTAGACTAGCATATTAGAGTGCGGCTACAAAGGGTCCGGCAGGTGGATTGACGGGACTCTTGGGTGATGATGCACGCGGGATACGGATAAGAAATGTCGTACCCCTGCCTTCTTCTGAATGAAATGAAATATCGCCGCCGTGTGCGGTAATAATATTTTTTGTGATAAATAAGCCGAGACCCGTGCCCTCTGTCTCCATATGCATAACATTGGAACCTCGATAAAAGCGAGTAAACATGCGTGGTTGATCTTCTTTTGAGATACCGATACCCGTATCACTTATCTTGATGATCGCAAAAGTGCCATCAGACTCAAAGCGCACCGATACCGTGCCGCCCGCTGCTGTGTAGCGAATAGCATTTTCGATAATGTTGCCGATGGCGATAGAAAGACGGTCGGGATCGGCGTTAAGGATGACGAGATCATCCGAAGCTTTGCTAAGCGTAAGAATAATATTTTTTACTTTTGCTAAAATCATCTTCTCATCGACAATCTTTTTGATAAACGCGACAATATTCATCTCTTCAAACTTATACCCAAACTTCCCCTCTTCAATGCGGGCGGCATCCAACAAATTATGTACAAGCCGTATCATCGACTCATTTGCGATCGTTCCCTTCTCGACCGCCTCGCGCTGATTTTTGGTGACCTTACCAAAATCTCCATCAACTATGCCCTGATATACCCATTTTTGGATTGAAAGTGGCGTACGCAGTTGGTGAGCAGCGATTGAGATAAATTCTGATTTAAGCTTTGAGATTTCTTCTTGACGATCTTTTGCTTCTTGAATATGCTCGGCCATTTCATTAAAAAAAATGCCGAGCACACCAACCTCGTCTTTACGCGAGACACTGATATGTACTTTGAAATTACCAGCGCCGATGCGTTTGACAGCTTCGGTCAAGACAGAAAGCGGGCGCGCGATATGCCGCGTCACCATGATGGCAGCAAAAGTAGCGATGATACATACAAAAAGAAAAATAAGAACAAATTGGATGCTGATCGTCTCGATCAGTGCTGACGCATCACTAGGCGCGAGTACCGCACGAATGCGCGACTGGTAGGTGGCCGCGAAAAAGAGTGAAGCAATCGCCATCGGAAAAATACCGAGCGCGAGCAAGGTGAAAAAAAATCGAAAGAACAGTGAGTGCCGAATCTTGAGATTCATACGAATATCCTTAGTATATCCCTAAAAGACCATCGGGGTCATCTCCTGCCAATTCGCACCACGCTTCACCTCGGCGATAATGGGTACCGAAAACTCGGGTACTCGCTCCATGATCGCTTTGATCGTACCTATGGTCTCGGCGATTTTTTCTTTTTTGATTTCAAAGACAAGTTCATCGTGCACCTGCAACAACATGCGCACATCACGATTATGAGGTGAGAGTTTAAGCTCACGGGCAATATCTATCATTGCGCGCTTTACGATATCGGCCGCGGTCCCCTGCACGGGCGCGTTGACCGCCATCCGTTCAGATTCTTTGCGGATATATTCAAATGATGAGCGGAGGTTGGGTAAAAACCGCTTGCGACCAAAAAAAGTTTTGACATACCCCCTCTCTCTTCCCTCGCGCACCGTGCGCTCGCGGTATTCTTCGATACCGGGAAATTCTTGTAGATAGTTATCGAGTGCCACCTCAGCTTCGGCAACTGTCATACCTCCAGTCTCAGCGAGAGCGCGTGCGCCCATGCCGTACAAAATACCAAAATTAACTGTCTTTGCACGCCTACGCATCTCTGGCGTGACATCGTCAGTACTAACATGAAAAATTTCTGACGCAGTGCGTGTATGCACATCCTCACCAACCTGAAACGCGCGAGTCAGCTTGCCATCACCTGAGAGTTGCGCGGCGATTCTGAGCTCGAGCTGTGAATAATCAAAAGAAAAAAGTTCAAACCCCTTGGGCACGGTAAACGCACGCCTGATACTGCGACCGAGTTCTGATTTGATGGGGATATTTTGCAGATTGGGATTTGAAGATGACAATCGTCCGGTGGCCGCCCCTGTCTCATTAAAACTTGTATGAACGCGCCCATCAGATCCAACGAGTTTTGGGAGTGCCGTAATATAGGTAGAGAGAAGTTTTGAAATTTCACGATACCGAATGAGCATATCGATAATCGGATGTAGTTCGCGTAACTTTACAAGCTCTGAGAACTGCGTCGATACTGCCTTGGTAGAGGTCTTGCGGATCCCCTTGGTAGACAACCCCAACTTTTCAAAGAGTATAACCGAGAGCTGTTTTGGCGAGTTGATATCAAATTCTTCGCCCGCGGCTTTCCATATTTCAGCCTCAAGCGCGTGCTCTAGGTACTCCGCCTCTTTTGAAAGTTTTGCGAGCACCGTGATATCGAGCGTGATACCCACTTCCTCCATCTCAAATAAAATGGCGACGAGTGGTAATTCGAAATCAAAATAGATACCTGCTAAATCTTGCTGCTCAACTTTATTCTTGAGAGCACTTGCGAGTCGTGCCATCTCGGTGATGCTCAACGGCCTACCCTCGAGCAGGTCGCTTAGCGACAACCCCCTCTCATCGGGGTTTAAAATCCACGCGCCAAGCTTCGTATCAAAACTGACGGGAAACGCAGCGCCCAAAAAAGTCATGAGCGCATGCGCATCGTGTACGATTGTTTCTTTTGAGTTTCTTAAAATATCTAAAAGGGTCGCGCGTTGTGCGGGCGGCACACTATATTCGCGCTCATCAATACCGAGTATCAAGCCCTCTTCGCCAAAAAAGAGTACCACGCGAGAGCCTGAGGCGGTGCCATCCTCCAATTCTTGGCGTACTACTATTGGTTTCTCTTCTTCTTTTTTTGGTGGAGCACCCGCATCCCCGAGCCGTGAGATAAGGCTTGGAAAATGAAACTTGCGAAAGATTTTGGAAACCTCTTCGGTAGGGATGCTTGCGAATATCATACTATCAAGATCCGCCTCTACCGGCGCGTCTCTACGAATGGTTGCGAGTTCCTTTGAAAAAAACGCGTCTTCCTCGCCTTCGAGCAGCAATTTTTTAATACGCTCTTTGAGAAATGTTGGTGATTTCTTTTCTTTTTTAAGCTTGGCGTACATCTCTTCGAGCGAACCGTAGTGTTTTATAAGATCCGTAGCGCTCTTCTCACCGATTCCTTTGATGCCAATAATATTATCGGACGGGTCGCCCTTGAGTCCTTTGTAATCAGCAATAAGTTTTGGACCAAACCCAAATCGTTCGAGTACCCTATCTTCATCATATAAAATAGTATCGTCGATGCCTTTACGGAGCGTGTAGACCATCACGCGTTTGTCATCGATCAACTGCATGGTATCCATGTCACCCGACGCGATGATGATGGTCAGATCTTTTTCTTTTTTAAATTTTTCTACCAGCGTGCCCAAAATATCATCGGCTTCAAAACCGGGGGCTTCGAGTATGGGGATACCAAACGCACGAAATACTTCTTTGACCTTATCGAACTGTGGGATAAGGTCGCTCTTGGTCTCGGATCTTGTTGCCTTATAGTTTTCGTAAACGATATGACGAAAAGTTGGCTCTTCTCTATCAAACGCGGCAACAATATGCGTGGGGTGAAGATCACGAATCAATTTCAAGAGTACCGCGGATACGCCGTAGACAGCGCCAAGTGGCTCACCTGAAGGCGAGGCAAAGGACGGCAACGCATGAAATGACCGATGAATGAGCGCGTGCGCGTCGAGAATGACTAATTTTTTTGGTTCACGCGCCATGCTTGAGTCGTACTATACGCTCTTCGCGCGCAATGTGTTTAAACGAAATCCAAACAGTATCTTTGGGAAATACCTTTTTGGCGCGCTCCGCCCACTCGACGGCTATAATATTTTTCGGATCAGAAATAATTTTTTTTAATCCAATCGTATCAAGCTCTTTTGATAATTTGATACGATACAAATCAAAATGCCACAAATTTTTAAAGGTGGATTTTTTGAGCGCGTAGCGTTTGGCAATCACAAAGGTTGGTGACTGCAAACGCCCACGCACGCCAAGGCCATGAGCAACACTTTGGGTAAAAAGCGTCTTACCCGTACCAAGCTCACCTGAGAGTGCGAGGCAGAGTGCATGATTTTTACTTCTGGCGACTGATCGTATCTCGCTACCAAAAAGTTTACCAAGTGCGCGTGTTGCGTCAGGACTCTTGAGTGTATAGGTAAGCTCCATCGTGCCCCCAGCGTAGCAATCTTAGGATGAAAAGCAAAAACGACCGTTCCCATGATTGGGTTCGGTCGTTCTCGTTTGGGGGCGGCAGCTGCCGCCCTATGTTTACTCACCTTCTGGCGCGAGGTCGCTCTCGCGAAGTCCCGGCTCGGCTTCGACGGGCTGTCCGCTATTGCGGATCGCCTCGTCGTACGCCTCGCGGTACGAACGGTCCTCGGTCGCGTCGGCGACGGCAGACTTGCCGTCGTAGCGCCCTTCGGCACGACCCTCGGCACGGTGACATGAAACATCGTCATCCGCGCAGCTCGTATCGACCAGCTTGGTCTCACCGAAGACGAGACCGAGGCCGAAGCCGAGGATGCCGAGTGGGATGTCGATGAGCCCAGGCTTGCGAACCACCTTGATGTTGGGATCCGCTCGCTCGGCACGCTCGACCACGATCGCCCGATCGTGGTTACGGTAGCCGCTGTAGCCGCTATCGTAGCCGCCGCTCCAGCGACTCGTGTAGCCGCCTCCATGCTGCCCACGAAGCCCCTTCCAGCACATGTGCCCACGAGGGCAGCCGGACTCGGCTGTGGCTGTGATTGGCGCAAGAAACGCTATCAGAAGAAAAAGAATGGAAAGAGCTCGCTTTGTCATCGTCATCTCCTATATCTCTGCCGAAGCATTATGCACCGGCTAGCAATTCAGTTTACTGTTTACATTATACTACTAAATATACTAAATGTCAATATCTCCAAAAACCCCTTATTGTATGCTAGGAATAGGACGATATGGGTGATTTAAAATCAGCAATTGCGAGTGCGTCAGCAGTGCTTATCGTGCTACCCGAAACAGTGCGTGATAAGGATTATTTGGCGGCACTGCAGATCCAAAAGATAGCGCCGCAGAAAACTGAGATGATTGTGCCCGAAGCAAAGGAGCTTGAATGGAAAGATTCTTTCGGTACACAGAGTAGCAAGCGAGAGTTTGTTATCGACATCAATACAACTATCACTCCGGTAGACGAACTTCGTTACGAAAAAACGGAAGGCGTCCTTTCTATTTATCTCTCGCATAAAGGGGCTTTCAATGAAAAAGCACTTTCGTGGGGTGAACACCGCGCACCAGCCGATCTTTTTATCACCCTCGGCTTTTCGTCAGAAAGCGGCGCGAAAAAAGCGATTGAAAACCTCCCGCGAAAAGGGGCAGCACGCCACATATGGGTAGAAGGAGATACTAACGGCCATAGCGCGCCCACTCCCACAAAACTATCAATCATATCAGCAGGTCTTCTGGGAAGATTAGTGGTTCGTTCGCGTATTGATACTGATACGAACACACTCTGGTCATTTATCACGCGTGATGATTTTACCAAGACAAACGCGAGCCCGCGCGAGCTTCCTGACCTGATGACCACCTATGCTTCGCTCGCTACCCTCCCCGAACACGCGTTGGTCTTCTGGCAACATGACGAGGCAGGTACCCAAGGATTTTTTAGATCGGAAGACACAACACTGGTAGGCACCGTCGCGCGGCGTCTCGGTAAAACACCGGAGCACCAACACCATGTAGTACTCTCTCCTTTTGCTAACTTTATTGAAGCAGAAATGGAAACGCGCAAATTGCTCCGTGAGCTCAAAGTGCGCTAGAATAGGAGCGTGGCATTTGACGAAGAACAACAAAAAGAAAAGCTAAGTCAGCTCCAGCAAAAAGAAGAGGAAGACCTAGCTCAACTGCTCGCCAAAAAATATAAAATCCCCTATCTCAACTTGGGGCGCGCTTTTATTGATCTTGATGCGCTCAAACTCGTACCGCGAGACCGCGCGGAAGCCGCGGGTCTCGCGGTTGTGCAGTCAACCGGTAAAAAATTGCAAATCGCCGTTAAGAATCCGACACTTGATAAGGCGAAAGAAATAGTCACGGAATTGCGCCGTGACGGCTACCAGCCACAACTTTTTTTAGTATCCATACGAAGCCTAAAACACGCGTGGGTTCGCTATGAGGAAGCTGGCGAGGAAACTGCGAGCATCACCAATGTCATCGATATCTCGAAAGATAAAATCGCTGAATTTCGCCGTGAGATAAAAACAACAAAAGACTTTGAACGCATGTTGGGTGACAAAATCTTGCAGGGCAAAACCCAACGGGTCACTGACTTTCTCGATTATGTATTAGGCGGTGCCTTTGAACTTGTCGTCTCTGACATCCATGTCGAACCTGCCGAAGATAAGGTGCATATGCGTGTGCGTCTTGATGGATTACTCCAAGACATCGCAAGCTTCTCACATGATATGCATAAGATGTTGTTGGTGCGTATTAAATTGGTTTGTGAGCTTAAACTTAATATTCATGATCGATCACAAGATGGTCGCTTTACGATTCGTGCAGGTGAATCTGATGTAGAGGTACGCGTCTCAACACTCCCCGGCCCCTACGGTGAATCGATCGTCATGCGTATCTTGCATCCGCGCGCCATTGAAACATCGTTTGAAGATCTCGGTATCCACCCCGTACTTCTTGAGCTCATCGAGCGTGAAATCCAAAAACCAAACGGTATGATTATCACCACAGGCCCTACGGGTTCTGGTAAAACCACGACACTCTACGCGTTTATCAAAAAACTCAATGAACCGGGCGTAAAAATAATCACTATTGAGGACCCGATTGAATATCATATAACCGGCATTACTCAAACACAGATAAATAAAGAAGCTGGCTATACCTTTGAGACGGGGCTTTCGGCAATTGTGCGTCAAGACCCCGATATCATTCTCGTCGGTGAAATGCGCAACCGTGAGACCGCTGAGATTGGTATGCAAGCGGCACTCACCGGTCACCTCGTATTTTCAACACTCCATACCAACAACGCGCCTGGCACCATCCCCCGTCTTATTGATCTTGGGGTACCCCCAAACATCATCGCGCCCGCCATCAATCTCGCGATCGCTCAGCGACTCGTGCGTATCTTATGTCCACACTGCAAAAAACAAGTGCCCGCGACACCCGAACAGATGGTGACTATAAAAAAACTTGTGGAAACCCTGCCAGAGAAATATACGCGTCCACCACTTGATAATGTATCGCTCTATACGCCGGGTGGATGCGGAGAGTGTAACTTCCTTGGATACAAAGGGCGCCTCGCGGTTTTTGAAGCATTTTTGATTGACGATGATATGGAACGGCTTATCTTGCAAAATCCATCGGAAGCCGTTGTGCGTGAGGCAGCAATCAAACAAGGCATGGTACTACTTGAGCAAGACGGTATCTTAAAACTTCTTGCTGGCATCACCTCGTGGGACGAACTCAACCGCATCGTCGGTTTAATCTAAAAATAAAAAAGCTTTCTCGCAAAAATCTCCAGACAATGTGCCCAGGCATGGGTGCCATAGGCTGAAGGCCTCTTCGAGGAGCAATCGCGCCGACCCCTCCTCGCAGAGCATAATATGCTTTAGAATAAAGACATTATTTCGCGCTGTGAGGAAGGGGACCAGATTGTCCGTGTACTAAAAGAAGGCCCAGATAAGGTAAACCTCAATTGTCTGGAGACTTTCAAGAGAAAGTCTCTTCTGAAGAACAATAACCACTATTATAGCTAAAATATAGCCACATGTCAATACCAGCCCAAAAACTCGATGACCGCTCGCTCGACAGCACCCTACGCCCTGCGCGCTGGGACGAATACATTGGCCAGCACCAGATAAAAGAGAATTTGGCTATTTTGATCGAAGCTGCAAAAAAACGAGGTGAGCCGCTCGAACATTTACTCTTTTATGGCCCCGCGGGCCTCGGTAAAACGACCCTTGCCCACCTTATCAAAAATGAAATGGGCGCCCAGATGAAAATAACCTCGGGCCCCGCGATCGAACGGGTGGGAGATCTCGCCTCAATCCTCACCAATCTTTCTTCGGGTGATATTTTGTTTATTGATGAAGTACACCGACTTAATAAACTTATCGAAGAGATCCTCTACCCCGCCATGGAAGCTCGATCACTCGATATCATCATTGGCAAAGGGCCTGCCGCGCGCACCATACAGCTCGAGCTCCCCTCTTTTACTCTTATTGCGGCTACTACCCGCGTAGCACTCCTTTCCTCGCCGCTACGCTCGCGTTTTTCGGGTGGTACCTTCCGACTTGAGTTTTATTCAGAAGATGATCTTAAAGAAATCTTGCGCCGTTCGGCAAAACTTCTTGGTATCGCCGCTGAACAAGACGCGCTCACTGAAATCGCCAAGCGAAGCAGATTTACACCGCGTGTTGCCAACCACCTTCTCAAGCGTTGTCGTGATGTGGCAGAAGTCAGGGGTGACGGTGTCATCACTGATAGAATCGCGCGCATGGCACTTGAACTTCTTGAAATTGACGAAGTAGGATTATCGTCAGAAGATAGACGCATACTCGATATATTGATAGAAAAATTTGCTGGCGGGCCCGTAGGGGTCGCGACACTCGCCGCCGCATCATCAGAAGAAGTGAGTACTATCGAGGAAATCCATGAACCGTATCTCATGCGTCTTGGTTTTATTGAACGAACACCACGAGGTAGGATGGCTACGCGTCGCGCCTATGAGCACCTAGGTGCTACGCCACCCGCAACCCTTTTCAATACATGATTACTATTATTGCCACTATTGCGTTCGCACTTTTTGCGGGACTCTACACCCTCGGTATTTGGATGGCTACTTGGCAAGAAGAGGAGCTTTCTCTCTCACACGAAAAAGCGGTGCATATGAATATTATTATCATCGCCATTTCTTTTGTACTCCTTATTATAGCACTCTGGGCGTTTATCCACATAAATTGGGATACTCTCATCCTCACCATCTAATGGTCACTCTTCAGCCGAACGAAAAAATATTGATGACAATTCACAAACACTGGTTTGTCTTTTTTGGTCGCATGATCGCCTTGCTCTCGGTGGGTGTCGTGCCGCTCTTTGGATTTTTGTTTGCGCCCGAGCTCGGATCTTTTATCAACTCGGACTCGCTCTGGTACCTCCTCCTCTTTTTTGCCATGATCTGGTGGCTCGTATTACTCTTTCTCTTTTTTATTGAATGGCTTGATTATTGGCTTGATGCATGGATAATTACCGATCAACGAATCATTGATATTGAACAAAAAAGTCTCTTCCGACGCGAGGTATCCGAATTCGTCATCGCACGCATTCAAGATATCAAGATAGAGACACCAGGATTTATTGGTACTGTACTTAAATTTGGTGACATCCGCATACAAACCGCGGGCGAGGAAAGTTTTACGATTGAGACGGTGCCCCATCTCAACGAGATAAAAAATCTTATTATGTCATTCGCGCACAAAGGCGCGATACGCGACCCGGACTAATACAACCAAACTATATGTCAGGACATAATAAATGGGCTCAGATCAAGCGTCAAAAAGCCGTAACGGACGGAAAACGCAGTAAGATGTTTGGTAAAATTGCGCGCATCATCAGTGTCGCCGCGCGAGACAAGGGCCCTGACCCAAGTCTCAATATGTCGCTCAAATCAGCGATACAAAAAGCGCATGAGATCAATATGCCGCAAGACAACATCGACCGCGCGATCAAGAAAGGTACGGGTGGTAGTGACGGAACGATACTCCAAGAATTTGTCTATGAGGCGTACGGACCGGGTGGTGTAGCGCTCCTCATGACGGGGATTACCGACAACAATAACCGCACATCAAACGAAGTAAAACACCTAATCTCTGAACGCGGTGGCAAATGGGCAAACCCGGGAAGTGTCTTGTGGGCGTTTGAGAGGAAAGAACATGAATGGTCACCTCTCGAGTACGGGCTTATTGAGATTTCGCCTACGGACACGGAAGCGCTCTATAAACTCATGGATGCGCTCGATGAGCACGACGACATCCAAGAAATCTACGCGAACAACAAAGAGTCATGAGAGTTCTTGGGATTGACCCGGGCATCGAACGCGTCGGATGGGGCGTTGTTGATACCGTGGGAGCGGTATCAACCTATTATAGGTGTGGACGCATCACCACACCGCGCACCATCTTGCACCAGGAGCGCCTTGAAATGATCGAGCGTGAGCTTGGTGCACTTATCAAAGAGATGCGCCCTGCGTGTGCTGTTGTCGAGCGTCTCTTTTTTGCGAAAAATAAAAAAACGGCGCTGGCGGTGGCAGAAGCGCGAGGAGTTATTATGCTCACTCTATCAGCAGCGTCACTCCCGATATATGAATTTACTCCTATGGAGGTAAAGATGGCAATCACGGGCAATGGGCACGCCGAGAAAAAACAGGTAGCGTGGATGGTCCGTAATATCCTAAAGGTACCCGCTGAGGTAACATCAGACGATGCCCTTGACGCGCTCGCCCTCTGCCTTATGATAGCCAAGTGAGGTTATCCACAGAGTCTTGTATTGCCCTTTTTGCCCACTCTCGGTATGTTCTTGGTATTAGATACGCAAGGTCGTAGATACTAGCAATAAATTAAGCACTTTTTGAGAATATGACACTACACACACAACCTTGGGCTACAGATGATGAAAAGGAGTTTGCCGACGAGGACGAGCTGACTGAAGAAGAAGTGAGTGAGGACGACGCAGATGATGACGATGATACTTTTGAAGAAGAAGGAATGTAGCCTCAACACCCCCCGCTAAAGCGGGGGGTGTTTTCTTGAAAAAAGGTCACATATTTGGTATAAAAGGTGTGTGATTTTTAGATCGTTACGCAAGAAGCATAAACATAAACTACTCCTCTGGATCCTCGCCGTCATGACTGTCGGCTTGTTTCTTTTTATACTCACAGGAGCCATTCTATTTGCCTTCATTAAAATACCTACCCTCGAAGATTTTCGAGAACGCAAGGTGGCAGAATCGACAAAGATTTATGACCGCACAGGTAAAATACTTCTCTGGGAAGTACATGGGGAGGAGCGCCGTACCGTAGTGCAGTTTGAAAATATCTCACGCAATGTAAAGAATGCGACCATTGCTATCGAGGATTCAAATTTTTATTCACATCATGGCATCAGCCCCCTCTCACTCTTTCGTGTTGTTTTTCTCAACATCTTTCAAGGCAAGCAAGTGGGGAGTGGCGGATCAACCATCACACAACAGCTTGTTAAAAATACATTGTTGACGCGCGAGCAAACATTGATACGCAAAGCAAAAGAAATAATCATCGCGGTCAAACTTGAGTCCGCCTATTCAAAAGATGACATCCTTAATCTCTATCTCAATGAGATACCGTATGGATCTAATACCTATGGTATCGAATCGGCCGCTCAAAACTTTTTTGGTATACCGGCATCCGATGTATCACTCACAGAGGCGGCGTATTTAGCAGCTCTTCCTCAGGCCCCTACCCGCTATTCACCCTACGGCAACAACCGTAAGGATTTAGAGGCACGAAAAGACCTTGTACTCGAACGCATGCGCACCCTCCAATATATCTCGACGGAAGAATATGAGAGCGCAAAAAAAGAAAAGGTGACATTCCTCCCCCAACGCAAACAAGGACTCCTTGCCCCCCATTTTGTAATGTATGTCCGTGAGATACTTAATGAAAAATATGGTGAAGATGTAATCGAGCAAGGTGGACTTGAGGTTATCACCACGCTTGACGCGGACCTCCAGACAAAAGCAGAAGCGATCGTAGCGCGGCGAGCCCCCGACATGCAAAAGAACTTCAATGCCTCAAATATCGCGCTCACCGCCATCGACCCTAAAACGGGGCATATTTTGGTTATGGTTGGTTCGCGCGACTATTTTGATGTAAATAACGATGGCAATTTTAATGTGGCGCTTGCGCGCCGCCAACCAGGATCTACCTTTAAACCATTGGTATACGCAACTGCGTTTAAAAAAGGATATACACCAGAAACAGTAGTCTTTGATTTGGAAACAAACTTTGCAGCAGCTGGCGATCCTTATATCCCGCAAAATTATGATGAAAAATTTCGGGGGCCGGTAACGCTTCGTGAGGCACTCGCGCAATCACTCAATGTGCCTGCGGTGAAAACACTCTATCTCGCGGGTATCGGCGATTCTATTGAGACAGCGCGTGACTTTGGTATTACTACACTCACCAATCAAAACCATTATGGACTTACTTTAGTGCTTGGTGGAGGTGAGGTTTCACTCCTTGAGCTCACCTCCGCGTATGGAGTATTTGCCAATCAAGGTATGAAAGTAAATCATCACCCTATTATTCAGGTGAAAGATAAGGACGGATCTATTTTGGAAGAAGAAATAGTGCGCTCAGAACTTGCTATTGATACTAATATTACCAATATGATCTCGAGTATCCTCTCGGACAATGCTGCGCGTACCCCAACCTTTGGTTCACGATCTCCTCTCTATTTTGAGGGGATGTCAGTCGCCGCAAAAACAGGTACTACCAATGATTACCGTGATGTCTGGACGGTTGGATACAATCCCAATATGGTAGTCGGTACATGGGCGGGAAATAATGACAACTCTTCAATGACAAAAAATGTCGCGGGTTTTATTATCGCGCCTCTCTGGCGTGAGTTTATGGATACAGCACTCGCGCAAGTAGAAAAAACAGTATTCACACCACCACAACCGGTGGGGGTGAAAAAGCCCGTACTTCGTGGTGTTTGGAAGGGATCGCGTGCCTATGAAGTTGATAAAATATCGGAGAATCTCGCTACTCCTTTTACCCCGCAAGACCAGCGGGAAGAACGAGTGACTCAAGAGATTCATTCGATCCTTTATTGGGTCAATAAAGACAACCCTGATGGCCCGATACCTACTAATCCAGCACAAGACCCACAGTTTTCGCTCTGGGAAGGCCCTGTGCGTGCGTGGGCACAAAAAAATGGATATGGAGACGGTGATATTTCAGGCAAACCTCTAGAATACGATTCCTCACACTCGCCTGAAAACTGGCCTAGTATCTCATTTCCAAACAATGAAGAGCGAAAAGTATTTAGTTATGGTGATGATATTGTTTTTCACCCAACTATTACCGGGCATTATACTATTGTAGATATTGAAATATTTGTTGATGGTGACTATATACGCTCAGAGAAAGGTGCGTTCCAAAATCTTGAGATTGGCGACTTTGAGACGGGCGAGCATGTATTAAAACTTAAGGTATATGATATCATCGGCAATAAACAAGAACGAGAAGTTTCTTTTACCGTTGCGGCCCCTTAAACATTACTTTCTCCACATCTCCCTGCGGAATACTCTCGAGTAGTGTCTTAAGTATACGGTCTTGATGTTGGTGTATATAATGCTTTAAAATCGCTGAGGATGTATAGATGATAAGAGTTTTGTCGCGGCACTCAACATTATATTGTCCATCATAGCCTGTAAGAATGGCCTGTAGAGCTCCTGCGACAGTTTCACCTAGTCGCTTCCGTGTAAGCTCGTGTGATTGATCGATTCGTGCAAATGCGTCCGGGAGAAGTATGAGAATACGATTAAAACTCATACCGTGCCCTTCATAGGCATGACGATATATATTGATCCTTCGCGCCCTACCGGCTTAATCATTAATGGTTGTGACTCTGAATTAAAACCAAAAAATAATTTCTCCTCACTATACGACTCTACCCCTTGGAGAAGGTATTGAAAGTTGAACACAATAAAAACATCTTCTCCATCAAACTCACCTTTCATAACCCCTTTATACATACCTTGGTTATTCTTACTCTCAATAGTGATTAATTTCTCTTTTACCGTAAGTGAGAAAGATACACTATTGAGTTTATTGGCAAAAATGCTCGCACGGCGTAATTGAGTGACAATTTCTTGACGGGTAAGAACCCCGTGAGTTTTAAAATCTTTAGGGATAATTTGTTGATAATCTGGAAAATTCCCTTCAGTGAGTCGTGAATAAAGTGTAATATTTCCAAAACGAAATAGAGCCTCCCCTTTACCTATTAAAAACTCTACTTGATCACTATCACCTTGATCGGCAAGGCGTATAATCTCCTCAAAAGTACGCGCTGGGAGTAAAAAAGATTCTTTTGGATTCTTAATTGATAATGAGCTAAGTTTTATCCTTTCTTCACTAAGACGAAAACTATCGGTAGCCGCGATAAGGAGTGTTTCTCTCTCAAGTATAGCTAAAATACTAGCAAGCTCTGGTTTAATAGCACTTTTCGATACAGAAATAAGTACTCGTGGAAAAAACTGAGTAATATCTTTTTTAAAAATCGTAGCTTTATATAACTCTTTAAGTGTAGGAAATGGTGGAAAATCTTCTTGTGGGTACCCTTTTATATTTATTTCCTGCCCTTGGACACTAAGTGTTACATCAACACCAGTACTCTCAATAGTTATTTTTTCATCCTTAGTGAGTGTAGATATATAAGAAAGAAGTTGTTTTGATGGTATCACCACACTACCTTGTTCACTTACCGTACACCGTACAGTTGTTTGAATACCAATCTCAAGATTAGTACCCATAATACGGAGTGATCCACTTTCAGTTGTTATAAAAAATGATCCGAGTATTGGAAGAGTGATATCTTTACTCGTAGCTCGTTCCACAATACTGAGAGCCTTTTTTAAATTATCTGCGATAGTTATACACTTCATACCGGATTCTATAATAGATTAATTAATTAAGTTTTTATCTTTTAGTAGTTATTGTTGTGTGAGGGATAAAGTGTATAAATTATTTTTTCTATACAGTGTACTGAATATTTATTTTTTATAGATTAAGAAAGTTTTTATATGGTGTGGATAGCGGTTGGATAGAATTGTAATTTGGAAAATATTTTTTAGCTTTCATACATCTTCCCCCTAATTTGTTTAATTTCTTCCACAAGTTTTGAGTCTTTCTTCAACTCATTAGAAATCTTTTCATATGCATGAAGTGCGGTAGTATGATCACGCCCACCAAGTTTTTGTCCGATAAATGGATATGATCCATGAAAATCTTCACGGAGAAGATACATAGCAATCTGCCGAGGGCGTACCACTTCCCTCCTTCGTGATCGCTCAAAAAGTCCACCCTCTCCAAGGTCATAATAATGCGCTACAGCGTTGATAATTTGCGATGGGGTCGCAATCCGCTTTGTGGTTCTTGTAAGCTGCTCAAGCGAGATTTTAGCTTCCTCAAGGGTAAGGGGGCGTCCCTTGTACTTCGATTTTGCAAGAATGATATTAAGAGCACCTTCAAGCTCACGGATATTTTTTTGGATAGTAAATGCAATATATTCAAGTACAACATCCGCTATAATCGGTTCTTTAGTGCCCTGCTTGAGTCTTAAGATGGCGAGGCGCGCTTCGTACTCTGGTTCACTAATATCAGCGTTGAGCCCAGCTTCAAAGCGTGAACGAAGACGCTCTTCAAGATTTTGAATTGCTTGCGGGGGCTTGTCTGATGAGAAAATAATCTGTTTACCCCGTTCGTATAAAGAGTTAAAAGTATGGAAAAACTCCTCTTCGCTCTTTATTTTCCCCGCAATAAATTGGACATCATCAATAATAAGAAGATCAACATTTCGGTACTTCTCTTTAAAATTATGGAGCGGCTCACGGTTTTGAATCGTCGAGACAAGTTCATTCACAAAACGCTCCGAGGTGAGGTAGAGTATTTTAAAGTCAGGATGATCTTTTTTTACTTGGTTACCGATCGCATGGAGAAGATGTGTCTTCCCAAGCCCCACTCCCCCATAGACAAAGAACGGATTGTAGAGCGCGCCAAGATTTTTTGTTATAGAAAGACCCGCGGCGTGGGCAAATTCGTTAAAAGTGCCAATAACAAACGATTCAAAGGTATATCTCGGGTTGAGGTTTGTGTCTCGGTCGACAGAAAATTCTTTAAATTCAAGCTGTTCATCGGGCATCTCCACCGGCTCCTGTCGTTTTTTTGTTTGCGGTTGGATGGGCGTGTCTACCGATGAAACGATATAGCTAGCATTTCGGATCTCAGGCATAGTAGAGCGCAGTGATTTGATGATATTTTTATGAAATTTCTTCTCGAGCCACTCTTTAGCGAAAGCGTTAGGGACCGCGATAGTCGCGACACCATCTTCAATGCCGTGGATTGAAGTTTGTTTAAACCAAGTGGCAAAATTGGCACGGGAAACTTCAAACTCGATCTGTCCGAGTACCGATTGCCAAAGCTCTTCCTGATTCATATACATAAACTATATTGAGATGTATCTTATTTTCCTATATTGTAAAAATAAAGCCAATATGTTCTAATTGTTTATAACATGTGCATGAGCTGTGTATTAGATTTTTTTTATCAGCACATCGTATAATAATCGTATGTCCATCACCTACCAACCCAAAAAACGAAAGCGAGGGCGCTCGCATGGATTTTTGAAGCGCAAGCGAACGAAAGCCGGACGCAATGTCGTCGCCCGTCGTAGACAAAAGGGGCGTAAGCGCCTCACTGTTTAGATTCGTCATGCTCAAGCGGCGCCTGCGACTCCGTTCGAGTCAAGATATTGAGGCTGTTATCGGGCGCGGGAGGCGCCACAGCACCACCCCACTCATGATCTGGGTTATTCAAAAGCCCAAAGGCCCCTTTCGAGCGACAGTGCTCTGCTCGAAAAAAGTCGATAAGCGCGCTGTCGCTAGAAATAAGATAAAAAGGAGGATTCGTGAGGCGATACGCACGGTAGTATATACTCGTATGCCGACCATAGACCTTGTGGTAAGCGCAAAGTCGCCAGCAAAAGATCTTACCACAGGTGATTTTAGAGACCTCTTCTGCAATGTCTTTCATATTTAACAACTTTTTTTACCGCCCCCTCCTTAACATTTTGGGGGTTATCATAATGGTTGTCCCGGGGCATAGTTTAGGCGTCGCCGTGGTCGTCTTGACAGTATTGGTAAGTGTTGCATTACTACCACTCTCGATAAAAATGCGTCGTTCACAGCGTGTGATGCAGGAGATCCAACCTGAAATAGAGAAAATGCGTCAGCAGACCAAAGATAAGAACGAGCAGGCACGGCGTACTATGGAGCTTTACCGAGAAAAGAACATTAACCCTTTTTCTGGGTTTCTTTTTATTTTAGTTCAAATCCCCCTCTTTTTCGCTCTTTTCAAAGTACTCAAGAATCTTGGTAGTCTTGCTCATGATGCGTATGACTTCCTTCCTCTTTTTCCACCATTTAATCCACACTTTATCGGCGGTATTGATCTTACCAGCCCCCACATTGTTCTCGCGGTCTCGGCTGGTGTTTTCCAACTCATACAAGGTATCCTCACTCTTAAAAGTCAGCCAAAAAATAAACAACCGACCAGTGAATTTGCGAGCGCCTTACAAAAACAAATGGTTTTTACTATGCCTCTTTTTATTGTACTCATCAGTATGCAGTTGCCGTCAGCTATGGCACTGTATTGGACTACTTTGAGTCTCTTTGCTATAGTGCACGAAGGATTTGGGAGATTTTATGGAAGAGATGCAAGTAACAACAACCAATAACAAAGCAATTGAATGCGCCCGTGAGTTTTTGGCCGCGATGAATGTCAACGCACGCATAGAAGAAGGCGTGATTGGCGATTCGGTGGCCTTACTCATCCATACAGATGACGCCGGTCTCTTGATTGGCGAAAACGGCGATAATCTCCAGGCTTTAAACTATATTCTTCGCCGCGTCATCGAACGAAAAACCGGTACCCCTGAGGCGCAGCTCATGATCGATGTAAATGACTACCAGCGCCGTAGATTTGATGATTTACGAGATAAGGCGCGTATGGGCGCGCAACGCGTGCGATACTTTAAAAAAGAAGTGACACTCGAACCCATGACTGCCTTTGAGCGACGCATTGTACATATGGCGCTCCAAGAATATCCCGATATTGCAACCGAATCAGAGGGCCAAGGGCTCACACGACGCGTTGTTATCAAACCCCTCGTTATCTAATTACTACCAGTACTCGTGGCGGTATCAGTAAGGCGGAGACTCCACAGCATGGAGTCTTTTTTGTTGATAAAGAAAAAATAATCTTCTTTTGGCGAGAGCATAGGTTGTGTCATATCAAATGCACCACCTTCCAAAAGAGATGAGGCATCTCCCGTATTGATATCAATTTTCCAAAGAGAGTCGTCAAAGCTGACTTTTCCTTTCCACCAACCGTCAGGTACCGGTTCGGCGCCAAGACTCCATGGGATCGCACAGTATACTGTCGAGGTCGCGCTCCCCGACCAGACGCATTTTTCAGGGAATGTTTTAAATGAGAGCTCTTTTCCTTGCTGTGGCGTACGCCTATCATGCAAGACGAGTGTCGGGCGCTTGCCGTCCCCCTTGACCTCTAGCGTAAGAAATTTATTACTACCCGTATCCCACAGCACATCGAGGCCATACACATCAGCAAGAATAGTTGATGCTCCCCCACCCGTAGTCGGTATAGTCTGAAGAATAGATGGAATAAAAGCAGTCGATCGTGTCTGGAGTGCTAAAAGTGTTTTTGATACCCACGAGAGTTCTGGGTTGGGCAAAGAGGTTTGGAATACGGTTTTCGGGGTTTTACCCTGCGGGGTTGTGATGACGACAGTGTATAAAGAACCGTTTTTTATGATACCAGCGATTTTCTCTTCTGTAGGTGAGAATTTTGGCGACACGATTTTGTCGTCGAAAAGCCCACTCTCGATAGTCGAGGTGCCCGTGAGATGTATCCAAAATCGGCGTACCGTTATTTCATTGAGAGCGGTGACGAGTGTGTAGGCGCGCGACGGCGACCATGAAGCATCCATGATGTTGGGGATAGAAAAGTTTGTAAGACGCTCCTCTGGTTTCAAACCGTTAAACGATGAGGCAAAGATATGCCCCGTACCGCGTTTAAAATACAAAAGTTCGTCTTTGCGTATCGTTGCTCCTACTACCGGATCTTTTGATATTTGCACGAGACGCCCTATCTCATCTGCAGTAAGCGGAGGTGTAGTGGTGACTTGATCACCACCTTCATTCTTTGGTGGAAATATAGCATCTCCACCGCCACCACTTCCCCCATCCGTACCTCCGGTATCAGGAAGGCCGCCACCATCCCCCCCTCCAGTACCTCCCCCACCAAATGGTCCAATATCACTTCGTAGAATAAAATAAAAAATAATACCAACAAGGACAAGTAAGAGAAATCCGAGTGCGACGATATAGTTGCGGGTATTGTTATTCATGAGAGCAGATTGTTGTGTTACCTGATGATTTTTGAGCCACTATACACGAGGATGTCTGTTGGTTGTTTTTTATGCATTGTTCAAGTTGTACTTGTGAGCAGGGAGTGCACTCTGCCCCACGCGGGCAGACAGTTCTTGCTATACGCACACAGTAATAGTCTCCTACGGGATTGATACGGCAGGCATTTTCGGAAGGGCATTCGCCGTACATCGCATCGCCACACAACGGTTTTTGAGGTACAGATATCTTTGTGTCATTACTATCTCCACCAAACAAACCCAGAAGAAAACCTCCGGCATCGGGAGTAGGTCCTCCGCCAGGATCGGTACCATTTCGCCGTTCTATATCGATTTCAAGGGTAATAAGCTTTGGGTTGATGGTTTCCAAAAGAAGTACGGATCCGGCGGCAAGCAAGAGGCCTAGGATGGCGTTGGTCATCTTATCTTTACCATCTTTATTCCCCTCTCCCCCGTCGCTAAACATATATTGGATAGCGCCGAGTGTGAACATGACGAGCGCGAGTATCGAGGCGACGGAGAGTAAGAAAGGAAAAAGATATTGAGCATAGTCGGTAAAGTTTTTTACCGTCGGTTCTCCTCCAGGAAGAGGGGTTGCAAGCTTGTAGATGACTTCTTGAGCATACGCGAAGTCCACGCTCGATAGCATAAGTGCGGACATGATAAGGAATTTTTTCATATCAGTTTCCTACTTGTATGATAACCTGCGCCGATCCTCGCATAAAGACATTTTTTGGATTTTCATATGATACATTGACGGATTGTGTCCCGGTACTACCCTCTTCTGACGAAAGGCGGAATACGCGCGATTGAGGGTTTTGATTTGCCAATTTTTGACTATTGACGCGCCACGAGTAGAATAGACGATCAAGATCTTGACTGTGAAGATTAAATGGTTCAAATTGCAAAACGATATCCTTGCCAGAAGGAGTTTTTATATTTTTGAGAGCTTGCCAGTACTTTAGTCCCAACAGAGGGTCGCGCTCATAAAAGATAAGCTCCGGTCGGTATGCCCGCATAGTAAAAGATTCTTCATGCACGATTCGTTCGCGGGCATCCTTACCACGCACCGTTATTTTATATTCAATATTTGCACTCGAACCAGTGGTGTAAGAAAAAGTATTCTTTCCTTTTCCATTCACGCCCGACGAGCTTGACCGCGGGGCGTCGTTGATGAGCCACTCGTAAATAATATCTTGCGATGAGAGTACGGTGGTACCAATGCGAAAGTCAGGTATAGCAAAAACTTTTATGGGCGTGCCAGGAGGCGGTAGTGTTTTACCTCGGTACCATGCTGGTGTGTGGGTGTCTGCGCCCCAGGTGATGTAAATGCGCGCTGGCCGTATTGTTTTTGATATCTCATATATTTTGCCGGTGGAGGTTGTAATAACCACACGAATGCTCTCCGCGGTACCGAGGTCGCCCAGGGTGAAGCCGTACGATACATTGCCACTCCCAGAGCTGACGCGCTTGTTGTTGTGGTACCAAACGATGGCCGATTCCCCAAGGTTGAGAGAATAGGTATCTACAGAGATTCGTATCTGCGTACCAGGCTTAAGATCTTTACGATTAAGGCGCAGTCCCAGCTTAACAATTTCTTGCCCGTTGACTGCCTTGATTGATTCCAAATTTTTTTCGATAGCTTCGGTTCGTTCTTTCTCAAATGCTTCCCGTTGTTCTCGAATTTCTTTATCTATACGGGCCCGTTCCTCTAGTACTTTCTGTAAAATTTCAGGGGGCAGTTCGGTGCCAGACGGAAAAAAGTCTTCCAAAGTAGAAGTGGAGAGTGTTTGGGCAAGCACACTTGTCCAAAGTGTCCCCAGAATCATCATACTACCTATGAGTGCGAGAATGCGTTTCATTGTATACATCTAGTATATCAAAACTTGTTAGTCTCCATCCAATTCTTTTTGCAATGATTCTAATTGAGCCTTGGTCGATGTGTTGAGCGCGGCGAGATCCGCCTTTGCCTTGCGCGCACGCTTTTTGAGTAATCTAATAGTATGGATGACAGTCACGGTGGTACCGGGCAGGTTATTGACCAGAGGTAACCCATCAACAATGAAGCCGAGTACAAAAAGCCATGCGCGCATATTCATTTTTGCCCGTTGTTTGAGAAAGTATCCCTTGCCGAACATAAAGTAATAAAGGATCATACTCACGGCGTACCCCGGCAATTGTCCTATGATAGGTATCTCCCCAAAGCCGAAAAGGAAGTCAAGACCAACATCGAGCAATCCATCCTTGAGAAATGCGAGAAAGAGCAGAATACTAATAGCGACAATATCATTGCCATCGCGGATTTGTTTTTCAAGTTTGGCAGCGATCTTTTTGGCGAGCTCTCTGACCTCTCTTTCAACAAATCGCACTGCACTCCTACGAGAGACCGCTAGCGTCTCCTGGTAAGCCCATTCTTTTGCCTGTCCGGTTAGTGTTTCTGCCATATACTATTTTTCATCTCCCACTTCGTCTTTTGCTTTCTGTATCGCCAAGAGTTCAGCTGGGTCCGATGTGATGATTTGATGTTCGGTATACGATGCTTGGATTTTGATAGCAATATGCTTGAGCCCCGCAAAGAATATCCCCTCGCCCACATCTGACTCAAGGAGTAAGAACTTTTCTTCTTCGGTCATATTAAATATTTCCTGTACGGCATTGATTGACGCAGGCGACTGTTTGAGAAGTATCTGAATTGATGAGTTAGTGATGATGGGCTTGCCGTAGGGGGACGACACAAAGTCAGCGACATCTTGGGTGATGGTCGCAAGGCCCAAATAGTATTTGCGTGCGCGCTTAGCAATACCGTAGAGAAATGATGCGCTATCAGGGTGCTTCATCATGATCCATGCTTCATCTACTACCAGTAGGCGCTTGCGGAGCGACCTACGCACCGCACTCCAGATGTGGTTGATGATGAGATACATGGCGATGGGGCGAAGCTCATCTTCCATATCGCGGATGGAAAACACCGCGAGACGCACATTGATGTTTACATTGCTTGGTTGGTTGATGAACCCTGACCAGGTGCCTTCGGTATATTTTTTGATACGCATCGCGAGCGACTCCCCTCCCTCCATACTTGCGAGTACCAACGCCAAGTCCGACAGTATGGGCGGCGTTGTCTGTGAAAAATCAGCGTCAACGGTGATGTCTTTGGTAGCATAGGTCTCAGTGATTGCGCGATCGATCACTGCGTCTTCCTGCGGCGAAAGACCGCCGAGCATGAGGCGGAAAAGACCTACCAAGCCAATAATATGTGAGCGAAGGATATCTGCGGGCGACTCGTCTTCGCGCGGCACCGGAAGATCAAAGGGATTGATATGATGCTTTGAGGTAAGAGAAATATTAAAATAGCGTCCTCCCACGGCTTCGGCAAGATATTCATATTCTCGTTCGGGGTCAATGACAATAACATCAACATCAAACATGAGTGATCGTAAAATCTCGAGCTTTGTGGTGTATGATTTGCCCGAGCCAGATTTTGCAAACACAATTGAGTTATAATTTTCAAGACTAAACCGGTCAAAGAGTACCAGTGAGTTGTTGTGCCGATTGATACCAAAGAGAATACCCTTGTTTGCTGTCAGGTCAAAAGAGGTAAACGGAAATGCCGATGATGCAGGCGAAGAATTGAAATAGTTGTGTACCACAAGCTCATCTTGGCAGTAGGGAAATACGGTCGTCATCCCCTCTCGCTGCTGAAAGAGCGCTGGCTTGGTGTAGACGAGGCGCGCCTCAAGCATTGATTTGATCTCCACTTCTTCACGGTTGAGATCTTCGAGTGTGTCAGCATATACCGTCAGATACAATCCAAAAAGAAAAAGCTTTTCTTGCGCTTGCGAGAGTTTATCACGCAAGTTTTCAAGATCCTTGTACGCAGTATCGAGCATAGGATCGCGCACGAGGCCCTTTTCCTCGCGTTCTGATATTTGTGACTGAACCTCCGCCACTTTTTTGCGGAGCTTGCGCAATATGATACCGGTATCAACGGGATGAAAGAACATCGCGATATCAAAAATCTTGTCGAGGTTAATAACGCCCGCAAACCAATTGGTCGCCAAGTACCGCGGGTACGCAAAGACAAAGATGGTGCGTGCAAATTTTTCACCAAGGCGAATATAGCTCGAACTCACCTCAAAGGCAGATGGCGCGATGACATCTTTGAGTCCTAAGATTCCCGATTGGTAGATTTCTTGCGGTACTACCGGCAAGATATCCAACCCTTCTTGTTTTCCACCAAAAATATTAAGAATTGCCATACTTTATTTTTTTTCCGGCATACCACCTATCTGAGGCGCCTTTCCTTTCTCGGTTTCCTCAGGATTATAAAGGCCATAGTAGAGTTCGATGAGTTCTTCAGTATTGAGAGGTACGGCACGCACGCCCGCGCGGACGAGCCCTTGGGTGACCGTATCAACGCGCTGCCAAAGCTGTGTGCGATATTCAGCAAAGTTTTCTTCAGCAATGAGTGGCTTCCCCTCTTCTTTTTTCTTAAACATATTTTTGATCGAGTCCATCATACCCTTTTTATTTTTGAGTGCGAGTGAGGTCGGGTTAAATGGTATGACAACATAAAATGCTTTGGAGACGATATTACTTGTCTCGACAAACTCTTTGACGAAGATGATGTATTCAGTGATCTGGATACGCAAGAGTTCTTGGGTTTCTGCTTTCTTGCGTTCGCGTAGCGTCTCCAAATAGGGCTCGATATTGAGTTTGCGTGACTGAATCATGATTTGTATGGAGAAATCGAGCGAATTGAGAAAGTTTTGGTATTGTGAGATGATCGCGTCTTGTTCGTCGGGCGATTTCAGGGCGAAGTTGAGAGATGAGGCCATGAGCACCGCGCGCAAGGATCCGTCATGCATGACAACCACGCCATCGCGTATTTCTTCGATTGGTACGATATCTTGCGATGCTTTGGCGTGACGCGCGAGTTGTGATTGGGCGGCTGGGGGCATAGTTAATTGTCTCGTTTGAGTTTTTCGTTAATATCCAGCGACCACGAAAGATTTTTAAGGCGACTCTCGGTGAGGCGTGGTACATGTGGCGTTGTTTGAGTCATGACGGGTTGAGTTGCTTTTATTCTTTTGTCTTCACGCTTCCATATATAGAGACGAGTACTCATGACATGGTTGATGGCATTGTTGAGTACCGCGACAAAGGGTTGCCCGTTAATCTTAGCAAAGGCGAGCGAAAGGAAAAGACTGATCCAACCAAGTGTGAGTGGCCAAAAGATAATACTAGGGAGACCAAGCCCAAAAAATAAGAGCGCTCCACCACCAGCGGCAAGTATATAGAGAAATTGTTTTGCCGAGAGCGGACCGATTATCTTATCTTCGATCTCAATATATTGGGGTACTTGAAATTGTTGCATAGTCTATAGTATTGGTTCGCGGTACACATCGCCCGCCTTAGGAATATCGGTCGTCGACGATTTTTTTGTGTCTTTTGCTATTTCGCGAAATTCGGGGGCTTTCGGTGCGATGCTCGGCTGGTTTTGTGTCATGGCGGTGGGACTCGACTGCTCTTCGTGCAGTTTTTGAGGAAAAATCATTGGGGCTACCGACGGTTGACCTTTTGATGATTTTTGCTCACTTCCCTGCATAGGCATAGCAAATGATGAGGGGCGAAATGCTGGCGACGGGTCCGCATCAAATGCTCGCGGAGTAGCTACCACTTTCTCTGCCGGCTTTGGCTCTTTTACCGCTGAGAAAATATGATCTTGGATAGGCAGAAATACTGCCTGATTGAGGTCGGTGACAATCTCTCCTGCCTTTTGCGCTGATACTCCACATGTTTGCATTACATATTCAGGAAATTCTTTTGCGGGGATAAGCCCAAGCATTACATATCCGACCTCTTCGGCAAGATTGCCCATGCGGTCGAGCAAGAGGCCATGTTTTTTGCCGACTGCCTGTATTTTATCTGCTGTCGCTTCTTCAAAAATCGCATCTTTAACAGGATCAGGGAGCCGATCGTACGCGTCGATTATTTGTTGTTGGGTAAATGTTTTCATAGATTAGGGTGCCGGCGGTGGTGCGGCAGGGGGCGTCGCAGGTGGCGCACCGGGGGCGGCAAACTGGCCGGTGTTTACATCGCGGCGAGAGAGAGGGGTGCCATCAACAATAAGACTGCGTGCAGGAGCTGATTTCATAAGTTTCAGAAGATTCGTGTTGATGAGGTAGTCGCGCGACACATCTGATTCTTTATATTTACCCGCTCTATCTGCTGTACTAAGTTTCTCAAACTCTGCATCGGGGAGGACGCCATCAAGAAAATCTTCAAGATCTTTGCCGGTCTTGCCGACTTTGCGCTCAAGAGATTCTTTGATGGCATTTGCATTTTCACCCGTTTGTGCCACGCGGCGCATGTCATTTGCAGAAAAGCTCTTAAACATAACATCTTCAAAGTAAGGGTTATTGATCGAATCTGGTTTGAGTTTGGTGAGTTGCTTCTCATCCATATTCGAAACGCGGTCGTTGACCAATTTTTGGTAGGCCTGCTGTTCAGAGGTGGGCGCTTTTGGATCATAGGTGCCTGGTGGTGCTTCAACACCATGAAGAATCTTGATGGATCCCGCAACACTATTAATCTCTTTCGTAAGATTTTCAAATGCTTCGCGCGCATCCGGATCGATGATATCATGCGAGTTCTGGAGTTTTTCGGTATCAACTTTGTTTTTGATAGCTGCGCGCTGGAAATATTGGTCGCCTTCGATAGTTCCCTTGCGTAGTTTGGCCAGGTCTTTTTCTCCGAGACTCTTCACATATTTATCTACATTATCTTGGTACATCTTTGTTTCCGCATCGCTCGTTTTTCCTTTGACGGGCTTTTCGTCACCATGTAAGATCTTCATCGCTTGCTCGACACTACCTGATGCGATGGCCACTTGGCGTTCGTAGTCTTTATTCGGATCAGTTGAATGGATTGATTTTGCAAACGCTACCTGCTGGCTCGTGTTCATCTCCTGGACCGTGCGCGCTTTTTGCTTTTCATCCATTGTTTCAAATGCCTTTGCTTTTCCTCGAGCATTCAGCGTGGTCATGAGTGAGGCGGCGGCTCGAGGTTCGAGTCCCTTCACGCGTGTTGCTTGTTGATCCGCCATCTTTGCGCGTTCAGCATCACGCTTTTGAATCGCCGCCCCCGGTACGCGGAGTGCCTGTCTGGCCAATGGTACGCGCGCGAGCGCTCGTCCCACGGCGGTGTTGGAGACTTTTTCCGACGCCCAGCCAGCAGGTCGGAGCGCACTTTCGTAGAGTGCGCGGTTGCCCAATGATTTACCCTTGCCGGCAAGATATTTGCTTGCCGCTGTTGCCGCTCCCGCTCCGCTGATACTCATCTTCTGTGCTACCAAAAGACCGCCCACCACAAACATAGTAAGGATGGCAAAATTGAGTATAAGTTGGATCTTTTGAGTAAACAGACTTGCGCCAGTCGCCGCCCACTGACTATTGGAAAACATTGCACCCGCTAAACCATCTTTGTCAGCATTCACCATCTTTGCGATGACGCCGTACTTGATGGCGGTGATACTGATATAGAGCGTGAACATAAATGCAGGGTAGAAAAACGCGTGCTTAAAGAGAGTTTCAAACCATTCACCTGATATACTTGAGGTTTTCGGCAATACCCAAAAGAGAAACGCAAACGGAGCTAAAATAAGTACGAACCACAAGACGACGATGCGGGTGATGAGCATGGCCATGGCGGCCACAAGCACAATAGAGACGACAACAATAAGTATAATGGCAAAAATCTCAGCAATAATGATATCAATGAGGGTGTCGGCAAGTTCGGAGGCAGCTGGTTTTGGTGCATCAGGGGCTCGCATAAGAAGTTTTGACGGATGAAACCCACTGATAAGTGTCGTCGATATATCAAGTGTTTTGTGTGTTGTGTCTATAGTTCCATCAGGATTTTTTGCAAAATTACCGATTTCCCTATCTTCGCTGGTCGACATGTTGATATAAAAGGTATTTCCAAGGGCATTAGAAAAGTCGATGATCAAACCGGCGATAGGCAAGCTAAAGTTGACCAGCAATGCTGAGACGATAAGCTTCCAAAGAAGCGTTTTCATGCCGTACGAATCGTAACGGATGATGGTGGCGATAGATATGATGAGCAGGAAGAAAATATAGAAAATATTTGCTACATCGCGTGCAATTATCCAACCCACATTTACCATCGGTTGGTTGTGGAAGGCGCCGTTTTGTATCACCAGCACCATATTGAAAAGTTTTGCGATTGCCCACAGGAGCCATGACGCAAATTGTACAAATAGATAAGCGATTCGCGCGAAGAAATATGACGCGCAAAGCCCAAGATTAGCAGGCATGAAGAAGTTCAATCCAGCAGAGGCGCAGGCATCGCTCAGGTTGTCGAGTCCGCTATGTTCTGCCTTTGGTTCCGCGGCCAGTGCTGGTAACGCCCCCAATAAAAGAACAAGTGCGACAAGCGCGAGAGATGTGATCAGTATGATGCGAAGTTTTTTGTTCATAACATTCTATCAGTTTCGTACTTCATCAAATCCTCTTTTAATCGCACCCTGAATAGCCGCACTCACCGTCTCGGCTATAAGTTCGGATATTTCATCGGCGGCCATCAACCCTTCCATGTTTGAAGAGATAGAGGGCCTGACCGCATCAGCGACCGCTTGACCGACGGTTCTGCTTTTGTATTTTTTGCATACTCGTTCAATTTCAGTCGATCCTTCCTCGCTCGAATAAGGTGCCTCAGTTTCTTCCCATTCAATACATTCGCGTACGGGTTTATATCCTTGGCCGGTTTCGGTTTCAAGTCGGACATCGCCCTTGCGTATATCCGCACGGTACATCTGCTCTTCAAAGAGTTTGAGTTGAAATCCTATAGCATTGTTGTTGCTATTGCGCATTTGGAACCAGTTATCAAACCCGCCCGATTCAAAATTGTCGGTAAATCGTTCGAGGTTGCCTACTGCATCGTTGATCGTACATCCAGCACCAAATCCCCGTTGCCTACGGTAGTTACCCAGCTCAAAGATAAGGTCAGGACCAAAATCTTGGCAGAAAAAATCATCATCTTGTCCTAATGTGTTAGCAAGCTCTGCGAGTAAGGCGCCCGACGCCTCATCTCCTACCTCGGAGAAGTACTGACCGGGGTTTTGTACAAAGAGTGGCCCGCCACCCTCAAATCCGCCTGCCATCCACGAGAGTGTGTCTGCGATAAGTGCCTCTTTGATTTGGGAAACCGCCAATTTCACCGCCGTATCAATGAAATATTCTTTATACCAGAGTGCCTCCGTAGAGTCTGATGTGAGGGAATTATACGCCTCTTGTATGACGGTGCTTATCTCATTGAGAATATCGAAGACAACATCCATAAAGTCTTCAACGATGGTCGCATTGGCTGGCTGAGCGTTACCAAGAAAAAGACTAAAGCAAAGCGCTATGCCGATGATGTACTTTGCGTATCTCATGAGGTCGGCTTGGTGAAATAATATTTTGCGTAGTGAGAGTCTTGATCGGTGAAGACAATGTTTTGCTTCTGTGTTGTTTCCCGTGCTGTGTTGATAATCTTTACGCCGTCTTGTACGAGCAATACATAGTGTTGCATGCCGATTGTTCCCAAAATCGGATCGGTATCCAAGAGAGATATATGGTGAATGGCAAGCGCTGTGTTTGCCATGAAATTCATGAACGAAAGATGAAACTCACTCAGTTCACCGGGCACGGGTACTCCCTTGAGCTCTGATGCAAATCCGGCATACTTTGAGCGAAAGCCTGCGATACGCGCCAATGTCTCCTCACGCTCCTCATCGCTCATGGCGGTACCATCTCTATTTTTTTTCTCGAGGAGCCCACGGAAGATTTCTACTCCCCCGATTTTTTCACCTACTTTTTGTTTGAGCGGAAAATATTTTTCTCCTATGCGACCTACAGTGTTAAAGTATGTTTTTGGATCCGAGGACGCGCTGATGCGTAGATCATTTTTGGTATAAGGGTTCCGTTGATCGAGGATTTTTTCAGTCGCCGCGATAGTGTTGTTGGTAACCTCATTTTTTATCGATTCGTTAAAATCATCTTTGGTAAGGGTGCCGGTTTCTTTGACACGCGCCTCCATGTATTGAGAAAGGCTTCGTTCGAGCTCCATGGTTGGTAGGGTCAGCGTACCGTCTTTATCAAGAATCTCATTTTGAAATGCCAAGGTACTCGCACGGTCAAGGCCATCGAGGATGCCGTTGCCGTCAGAGTCGGGGTTTTGGGGGTCGGTTCCCGCGATAAGCTCCTCCCAATCTTTGAGACCATCACCATCAGTATCGCGCTGGCTCGTCGGGTCGATTACTTGTGCCCGTATCGAGCTCTTGGCCGCTAGTTTTTCTCCCCTACCAGAGGCGAAAAAGACCATACCACCGGCCGCAAGGATGGCTAGAAACAAAAAGACTAGTTTTTTTGAGGGAAGATAATTCAAAACGCAAGCGTATACCCCTCACAAAGGGCATTTCGCTATATATAGTATACACCTCTTATTTCTCAATGATTTTCGCGTTTGTGTGGATAAGATGGTGTTTTTTGCCCTTATCCTTTCGCGATCTCGCCCCACTCTTCGAGCGTAAGGTGTTGAGGGCGTTTATCTGATGCAATACCGAGGGTATTGCTCAATTTTTTGCGTTTACTGCCAAAAGCTTTTTTTGCGAGTTCGAAAAAATGTTTTGGATCGATGTCGCGCTCACGAAAAAATGCATCCGATATGTCGGTGATGGCGATAACGGCCGAATCAACTGCGGGTTGTGGTTTAAAATAGGTTCGCGAGACTCGTTTTGCGATGCGTGGCTTGCCGTAGACCTGTACCGACAGCCCCAAAAGATTCATATCGGGCGGTTCGGCAGTGATGCGTCGGGCTACCTCATACTGCACCATGAGCACAATGGTCTCGGGTCGCGCGACGCCCGCGGGTGGTTCCAAAAAAGTGCGTAAAATCTTTGCGGTGATGTAGTACGGAATGTTTGCGACGAGTTTATAGTGCGCAGGAAGGATACTCGCGAGATCAACTTTGAGTATGTCGCCCTCGATAACTTCGAGTTTTGTTTTTGAAAAATTGTCGCGCATATGTGTGACAAGGCGCGGGTCTTTTTCAACCGCGATGATGCGTCCCGCGCGTGTTGAAAGTTTTTCGGTCAACACTCCTTTACCAGGGCCAATCTCTAAGATAGTATCAGTCGGTTTGATGTCAGCGGCATCCGCGATAAAACCTGCCACATCAGGAGAGCGCAAAAAGTGTTGCCCCATAAGGGTATTTGCCCGAAACGGCTTTTCTTGCACGCTAGAAGATGTCGATAGATTCTTCTTCATATGATGAATCTTGCGGTACCCGGTGCGCGAGGTCAATGCCCGATATAAGGTGCTCGGGTATCTCTGATAAAAATCTCGAAGGATCATTGAACGAAGTTTCTCCCCACAACATGCGCCGGCGCGTGAGCGTGATCATCACTTTTTCGCGCGCGCGCGTGACTGCTACATAAAAAAGTCTGCGTTCTTCTTCAATCTCGCTCGGCGTTTGCGAAAGACTATGTGGAAATAATCCTTCTTCAAGTCCTGCGATCACTACTACATCAAATTCCAAACCTTTTGCCGCGTGCGCGGTCAGTAAAATCACTTGCGAGTCTTTGTCTTCGACTTCAGTATCTTGAGTGGCGAGCGATGCCTCGGACAAAAGTCGCTCGATGCCCTCGGGCGGCGCGAGTGTATCAAATTTTTTAGCAACGCTTAAAAGCTCTTTTACATTTTCTTGCCTGTCTACTTCCAGCTTATTGCCTTTGTAGTACGACTCAAACCCCGCCCGTTTGATAACAGTCGTGAGTGCCTCGGTCGCATTTTTTTTCGTCACCGCACCTTTAATATCTTCCATGATGGCTAGAAAGGCGTTTATTTTTACCTCCTCTGCTTTGGTCAGTACGGCCCCCGCAAAATGCTTGAGCATGAGTACTTTGCCGATTCCGCGTGCCGGAGTGTTCAAAATACGCTTTTTTGAGAGCATATCGTCGGGATTAAGGGCATATTTGAGGTATCCGAGCACATCTTTGATCTCTTTGCGCTCATAAAACTTAACCCCCGCAATAAGGCGATAGCTGATATTGCGCTTCAGAAACGCTTCTTCGATTGCGCGTGATTGGGCATTGGTGCGAAAAAGCACGGCAATCTCACCTGGTTTGACCCCCCGTTCAGTCAAAGCCTTGATATATTCGGCGATAAACATACCTTCTTGCTTCTCATTTTCGAGTACACATAGTCCAAGCTGTTCCCCCTCGGTTTTTGTCGATCGCAAGGTCTTTTCTTTACGCTCGGTATTGTTGGTAATAACCGCGTTTGCGGCCTCCAGTATAGCTTTTGTTGATCGATAGTTATTCTCAAGGGTGATAATCTTCGTCCCCTGCCAATCGAGCTCAAACTGCAGGATATTGCGCCAATCAGCCCCGCGCCACGAGTAAATCGCCTGATCGATGTCGCCTACTACCGCGATATTGCGGTGACGCGTGGCAAGCAGGCGCGAGAGGATATATTGGGCTTTATTGGTGTCCTGATACTCGTCAATATGGATATAGTGCCAGCGTTCTTCATAGTAGGCACGAACCTCGTCAGATGACTGCAAGAGCATGACGGTTTTCATTAAAAGATCATCGAAATCAAGGCCTTTTACCCTCATAAGGCGCGCCTCGTAGGCAGCATAGAGTTGGCGTAGTGTGCGTTGAAATGGGCTATTGTCGTCAGTTTGGGCGAAGGTAGAGGCGTCAATCATCTCTTGTTTGAGGCTCGATATGGCGTTTTTGATGCGCGGTGGGGTATAGGTATCAGGGTCCAGCTCAAACTCAACAATGAGATCTTTGAGTATTTGGCGCGTATCTTCTTCATCGAGAATAGTGAAATAGCGCGGTATACCGATAGCGCGACCATGATTTTTGAGTATATAAACGCCGAGCGAGTGAAAGGTACCGATAAAGGGCTCGTGACCCTCATGAATACGGATATGCTCGCGCCCCAAAAGAGCATAGATCCGCTCACGCATCTCGCCCGCCGCTTTATTGGTGAAGGTAACCGCCAAGACTTTTTCGGCAGAAGTCCCCGATTGGATGATGTGGGCGACGCGGTGCGCAACCGTTTTGGTTTTACCTGATCCGGCGCCGGCGATTATCAGCAAAGGGCCGTCTTTTGCCAAAACTGCCTCTTTTTGCGCCTCATTGAGCCCATCGGTGATTGCCATAGACCGAGTATAGGGGGGCATTACATATAAAGAAAGCTCCCCATAAAAGCCAAATAATCGTTTATAGATAAGGATAAATGTTATACCTTACCTATCCACAAACACTTCCATAAAATGCCAAAATGGGGTAAAATAGGCAGACAATAGGAACATCTATGAGACTCATACTACGGCATCTTTTTGTTTTTGCGGTAGCGGCAACGCTTGTCGCACCGCTCTCCGCGTCCGCTTTTAGTATCGGCGGTTTTTTTAGAAGTATTTTTGGAGTATCTGAGGCAAACGAAGTGACGCGTGAGCGGCTCGAGCCAGTGCCTGACCCAGTACAAAAACCATTTCCTTTTTTATCATCAGAAGCACCAGCCGATCCACATCAGATTGATACACAGATTGTTGATGATACCGCTATCGCCTCATCAGTAGGCCCGCTGGGCAATGTAGCAGAGGCCGCCGAGAGTAGCATCTCATATAAAATTTCTACCTACACGGTGCGCAAGGGCGATACTTTGACGCTTATCGCAAAAACATTTGATGTCTCAGATCAGACGATTCGCTGGGCAAACAATATTCCCAAAGGCGGCAAGATTAAAGAGGGCGATGTGCTGGTTATCTTGCCGGTATCGGGCGTAAAACATACCGTCAAAAAAGGTGAAACGGTAGCGACGATTGCCAAAAAATATGGTGGTGATCCCGATGACATCGTAGACTTTAATGATTTAGATCCAAAAGACGCGCTCGAAGTAGGTGCCATTGTGCTCGTGCCTGATGGAGAAGTCACCGAAGTATCAGCGCCTTCAACGCCATCACGCCCCGCAGTTGTTCGTGGCAGTGGCCCCGAACTCGTCGGTTATTACTTGCGCCCGCTCGCCGGTGGTACACGCTCGCGCGGTATTCACGGGTATAACGGTATTGATATCGCAGCCCTTCGCGGTACGCCCGTGCGCGCGTCAGCGGCAGGCACCGTTATCATCGCGCGCGGTTCGGGTTGGAATGGTGGATACGGTAGCTATGTGGTAATTGCGCATGCAAACGGTACGCAGACTCTGTATGCTCACCTCAGCGCGGTAAATATTTTAGTCGGAGAATCAGTCGGGCAAGGAGAAACCATCGGCGCGGTAGGCTCAACCGGTAAATCAACTGGCAATCACCTACACTTCGAAGTCCGCGGTGCGAAGAATCCTTTCTAAAAAATATTTAGTTAAAATAAAAAACTCCGCTTAATGCGGAGTTTTTATATAAGAGACTTTAGAGGAACCAATAATTTATATAGCAGAGAATCTGAACAGCCAATCGAAAAAAATCTTGCTGGATATGTCTGAGTAAATTATTGGCTTTTCTAAAGCCTTGAGGACCCGCATGCAGGTCGAGAAATTTTCTCTATGTAGTATATACAGTATAGCATCTCTATACTTATTTGTCAATACTAGCTCAAAAACAAATCTTTTTTGGGGCGGTATTGAAGTGCTTCAAGTAAATGTTCGCGCCCGATATTTTTTGTACCAGCAAGATCCGCAATCGTACGCGACACTTTGAGTACGCGATGATACGCGCGCGCTGACAGGTCCAACCGTTTTGACGCATCTTCCAAAAGTTTTTTCTCCGTCTCACCAAGCGCGCAATGTGTCTTGATATCGCGCAGTGTCATTTCACTGTTGGTCGCAAATTGCACCTCGCCAAATCGCACGCGTTGAGCATTACGTGCTAAGGTAACACGCTCGCGCACGGCGGCGGACGTCTCCCCCGCCTCCGTATCAGAAGCTAGTTTTTCATATTCTACTTGTGGCATTTCAAGCCACATATCAATACGATCAACGATTGGGCCCGAGAGTCTGCGCGCGTAGCGTTCGAGCGCACTATTGCTACAGGTGCAAATTTTAGTTGATCCTTTGTTGCCGCATGGGCACGGGTTCATGGCGGCAGCCAGCATGATGTGTGCGGGAAATGTCATAGAACCTTTTGCGCGTGAAATAGAGATCATCCGATCTTCTAATGGTTGGCGTAGCGTTTCAATCACTCTCCTATCAAATTCAGGAAACTCGTCTAAAAAAAGTACGCCGCCGTGCGCAAGTGTTACCTCACCCGGGCGCGGTATCGTGCCGCCACCGACGAGTGAAACATACGAAGAGGTATGGTGTGGACTCCGAAAAGGTCGTTCGCGCACGACGCCTCCCCGCAAAACACCCGCCGCGCTATGTATGGATGTAATGTCGAGCGCTTCTTCAAATGAGAGTGGAGGGAGTATTGATGCCAGAGCCCGCGCGAGTAGGGTCTTGCCGGTACCAGGCGGACCGATAAATGCCACATGGTGATTGCCTGCCGCCGCGATCTCAAGGCCGCGCTTGGCAAATTCTTGACCTTTGATATCGCGCAGATCAAGCTCGGGGTTCTCTGTCTTTGGTGAAAACATTTTTTGTCTCACGGGTTCAAGTGTATGCTCACCCATCAAATGTTTGGTGATGTCGGAGAAATGTTTTATGGCATAGATAGTGATACCGCCTACCAGTGACGCTTCCTCAAGATTGCCCTCGGGTACATACGCCTCATCAAATCCGTTTTCACGCGCCGATAGCAAGAGGGAGACAACACCGCGCACGGGCCGTGTGGATCCTTCGAGTGCTAACTCGCCTACAAAGAATTTTTTTTCTGGCGCAAATTTTATCTGACCCGATTCAGCCAAGTACGCGAGTGCGATCGGTACATCAAAAAAAGCGCCCTCTTTCGGCAAGTCCGCGGGCGCCAGATTCACGGTGATGCGATTGTTTTTCTTTTGTGGTGGGCGAAAGCCCGAATTTTTTATAGCGGCAGACACGCGTTCTCGCGCTTCTTCTACTGCTTTATCAGGTAGTCCTACAATCGAGAGGCGGTGAAGTCCCGGCACCATATCAATTTCAACTTCAATAGGAAATCCCTTGAGCCCTACAATTTGTCCCGAGTGGATTTTTGTCGCCACAGGTTTATGACGAGTGTTTGATACAGGTTTTTGCGGCGGGGTTGGCCTCAAGGCGCGCTTCATCAATTTCTATTCCATCTACTTCGCATTTGCCAAAATCGCCCGTAGGAATGCGATCGAGTGCCGCATCAATCTCGCGCAATTTTTCTTCGAGGGCAGTTTCTACGCCAAGCGCGTTATCAAACTCCTCTACTTCGTCAGCCATATCGTTGCGATCTGATGGATCAACATTGAGATCAGGATATGATGGCTCCCAATCACCCGGTACCTTTGGATTTTTGGTGCCGACTGATGAAAGAGTTTTTTCAATTTGCAGTTTTTCTTCGCGCAGAAGTTTTTCAAATTTTGCAGTATTCATACTCCAAGTCTATCATCGTACCACGAGTCGTTCAATCGCAGCTTTCAGCGACCGCTCAGAGGTTGCGATGACCAAGAGTTCTTTGCGAGCGATGCCATAACCAACAATGCGTAGCGACCCTTCACCGTAGCGACCAAAGCGCGTGTCGGTATTGCGAATGATGACATCGCGAAACTCGACGATACCCGGATCATTTTCGCGTAGGAGAGAAGTAAACTGCCGCAAGAGTGTTCGCTCCCAGCTAAACATCACACCGCGCGCGGTACTTTCGTTTTTGATACCAAAGACAAAAACCAAATCAGATCCGTAGTAGTAGGCGTTCCATTCGCTCGTAAGGTTTGTATAAAAATCACTTGATGGCGCAAAAATTTCCAGTGTCTCCAAAAATTCTTTCGGGCTTGTAAGCGTATAGTCTTTGCCCGCATCAGCACTCAGTACCGGAAGGTAGGTAAAAGTATTGTTAGCGTTTTGTCTACCAAATCGTTCAATCTCTTGGAAAAGTCCCGTACGATCTCCACGGCGAAATTTAATGACTGATGTTGTTTGCGGGTTGATGATTGGCCGTGGATATTCTGGTCCCGCTACTGGTCCCCCACCGCCACCCGTGTTTTGTTTTTTGATTATGAAAAAATAATATCCAGCCCCACCAGCACCCATGAGTAACATGATAAAAAGAAAAACACTCAAGATGCGTCCCGTATTGCTCGGGCTCGGCGCGTTGTGCGGACGCGCGAGCTGGTAGTTTCCTTCGCGGATAGATTTTTGTTGCTGCGCGTAAATATCGGCAAACGATATTTGGTCGCGCCGCAGCAGTTGCTCCGCATCACCTCTCATGGTGCGGATAAACGAATCTCTCCGGTCTTGGTTCGGAGGCATAGTTTTTTAGAAAAGAAAAAGATTACCTACGAGGAGGGCGACCACCACCGCGCGGACGGTCACTACCCGGACGCGGACGGCGCTCTTCTTTCTCGGCCGTGCGGACAGCAGTTTCTTCTACTGTCTCAGTCATGGCACGGATAGAAAGGTTGACGCGACCCATTTGGTCGATGCCAGTGATTTTTGCTTCCACCTCATCCCCCACATTCACTATATCGGTTACTTTGCCTACACGGAAGCCAGCAAGTTCTGAGATGTGCACGAGTCCTTCTTGGCGAGGCGCAAACTCAATCATGGCGCCAAACTCAAATACGCGTGATACCTTGCCGCGGACGATTTCGCCCGCTTCGTATTCTTTGGTTATCGCGAGCACGCGAGCTTGCGCCATCTCGGCTGCTTCTTGGTTGGTGCCCGTGATATAGACAACACCTGTCTGCTCAATATCAATAGTAGCTTTGGTCTCGGCGATGATTTCATTGATAGTTTTACCTCCAGGGCCGATGACATCACGGATTTTATCTATAGGAATATTCATCTTGATAACACGAGGCGCGTGTGCTGGAAGGTTCGCGCGAGGTGCGGGCATAGCTTTGAGGATGACATCCATAATACGCATGCGTGCATCAAGTGCGTCGGCGAGCGCGTCGCGCAAGATTTTCAATGTTACGCCACCCACTTTGACATCCATCTGCACGGCAGTTACACCTTCAGATGTTCCAGCGGCTTTAAAATCCATATCGCCATGATGATCTTCCGGTCCTTGGATATCAGTCAAAACTTTATAGGTGTTTTCATCTTTCATCATGAGACCCATAGCGATACCGCTGACAGGGCGCTTGATCGGCACGCCTGCGTCCATGAGTGCGAGAATTGAACCGCATACCGAACCCATCGATGATGATCCGTTTGATGAGAGTGTCTCCGATACGATGCGAATAGTGTAAGGAAAATCTTCTTTGGCAGGGATAACTGCCTCCAAAGCTTTTTCAGCCAAAGCACCATGACCTATCTCACGGCGTCCGGGTGAACCCATACGACCCGTCTCGCCTACTGAAAACGGTGGGAAGTTGTAGTGATGCATGAAATTCTTTTTAGTACGAACATCCATACCTTCGATCAAGAGTTCGTCGCCAGGTGCGCCCAAAGTTACGACTGACAAGATGTGTGTATCACCGCGGAAGAAAAGACCTGATCCGTGTGTGCGCGCGAGAAGACCGGTTGACGCAAAAAGCGAGCGCAATTCTTTCATACCGCGGCCATCGGGGCGGCGATCTTTCTCAAGAGCGTTGCGATGTACGATATCGTTGATCGCTTCCTCGTACATATCAGAGGTCGTACCCTTTGAAAGTGTTGGAAATTGTTCTTTGACCGAGCTCATCCATTCAGCTTTTAGTTCGCCAAGCGTATGGTCACGGTGTACTTTGTCAGGCACAAAGAGCGCATCTTCCAAACGCTGCATAAAATGCTTGTTCAAAAGATTTACCGTCTCTGCGGGCGCTTCTTCAATCTTTGGCGCAAATTTTTTCTTCGAGATTTTCTTAAAAATTTCGTTTTGAAATTCGTTTATCTCGTTAATATGTTTGAGTGCGAGTTCAATCGCCTTGGCAAATTCTTCCTCAGGCATTTCTTTTGCCTTACCCTCCAACATATTTACTTTGCTATCACAGCCGGATACTACGAGATCGAGCACATGTGCGGCGCGTTCGGTATCGGTCGGGTTGATGATAAAGGCACCATCAGTCTTGCCTACGCGCACCGAGCTTACGGGCCCTGCCCATGGGATATCTGAGCTACCGAGCGCAAGGGATGCGGCAAGTACCGCCAAAATATCAGGGCTATTTTCTTCGTCGAGTGAAAGTGTCGAGGTGACTACCTGTACATCATGACGGATACGATGATCAAAAAGTGGGCGTATGGTGCGGTCGATAAGGCGGCCGATCAAAACGGCTTCTTCAGACGGACGACCTTCACGGCGCATAAAGCGCGAACCCAAAATACGGCCCGCGGCATAAAACTTTTCCTCGTAATCAACGGTAAGTGGAAAGTATTCAACCGTCTCGCGTGCATTGTGTGACATTACCGCGGTGGCAAATACCGTGGTACCACCAACAGTCACCATAACTGAACCGTTGGCTTGAGATGCGATATTATTAAACTCAACTGTTATTGTTTTGCCAGCGATATCGCGGGTAAAGATTTGTTTTTCAAGCATTGTCATTTTCGTCAGGGGTTCGTTGTTTTCTAATTCTCATAATATACTTGCCTTCAGCGCCAAGGTCGATAAACTCGTCAGCTGATTCTTTGAGTTTGAGTGATGTACTGCGGCCAAATGACATCACCTCAACTCTACGGCCATTATTTTTCAAATATTCTACCAAGGGTACAAAATCGCCGTCACCCGAGCAGATAACAATAGTATCTACCGTGCTCGCGGTGCGTACCGCGTCAATCGCAAGGCCCACATCCCAATCAGCTTTTTTGGCGCCACCATAAAACTCTTGGAGCTCTTTGGCGCGCGTTTCAATGCCAAGGGCGACCAGCGCATCAAAAAATCCCTTTTCCTCCCCCGTCTTGGTACTGATGACATAGCCAAACGCGCGTATAAGTTGACGATTTGCCACAGCGGTCTTGAGTACTTCTTTGAAGTTTACACGCGCGCCAAAGAGTGATCGCGCGGAGTGATACAAATTTTGCGCGTCGATAAACACAGCGACGCGCTGATCTTTATGCTTTCTAAGGTCCATTATTTTTTAATGCCGAAGTGTCGCTGGAGTTCCAAAAGTTTTTTTGGATCACCTTTGGCGATGTACTCGAGCAGTGACTTGCGCTTTGCGACCATTTTCAAAAGACCGCGGCGAGAGTGATTGTCCTTGCGGTATTTTTTAAGATGATCGGCGAGTCGTTCGATTTGAGCGCATAAAAGGCCGATCTGAACCTCCGAAGAGCCCGTGTCTGTCTCATGGACGCGGTGCTTTTCGATGAGTTTAGTTTTTTTCACTGTTGTCAGCATGGAAAGTATTCTAACAAACCTTCGGTCTTTTGACAAGAGGGGTATTTGCCCGTATAGTGGTGCCAGCTCCCGTGCGGTATGCTGACCACGCGGGACAACGCAGGCGCGGCCTCGGTTAGGGGAAGGTTCGTGCCGCCACACGATCCGCTCACCCTCTTTTCGGGGTCGCGCCTGCTCATCTTGCAGTTCTTTCTCAAATCAATTCTTAAGCCGCACAAAGCGGCTTCGCACTACAGGGCGAGTCTATCACAGGCTCGCCTTTCGTATTTTTTGCTATACTGATTGTAATATTGTGCGACCTATGACGATTGAAAAAATAATGCGTGAGTTTTTGGAAGATTTGGAGCTTGAGCGTGGCCGCTCACCAAAGACGATAGAAAACTATAACCACTATCTCAAGCGTTTTTTTACGCACGCCAAAGTCTTAAACCCCGCGCACATCTCTGACGACTTGGTCCGCTCGTACCGTCTCGCGCTCAACCGTACGGGACTTTCACCTCGCACGCGCAATTATCACCTTATTGCGTTGCGGATGTTTTTAAAATATTTAGCCAAGCGCGATATTAAATCACTCGCGCCCGAGCGCGTGGAGCTCGCCAAACTTGGAGACCGAGACATTGATATACCGCACGAAGGAGACTTGGAGCGATTGCTGGGTGCGCCAAAAACTGATGCCCTGCAAGGAGTTCGCGACCGCGCGATCTTAGAACTACTGTTCTCAACTGGACTGCGCGTATCAGAACTCACGGCGCTCAATCGTGACTCGCTCGATCTGGGTCGTGATGAATTTTCCGTGCGTGGCAAGGGTTCGAAGATACGCATCGTATTTTTATCCAAAGACGCTAAAGACTCAATCCGCGCGTATCTCTCCAAGCGCGGTGATATGTCAGAAGCACTTTTTGTAGGTACGCAAAAGAAAAATCCTGCGCGTCTCACGCCGCGTCAGATCGAACGACTTGTAAAACGCTACGCGATTAGCGCAGGCATCCCCGGCAAAGTGACACCACATACTTTGCGTCACTTGTTTGCTACCGATCTTTTGCTCAACGGCGCTGATATCAGATCAGTACAAGCGATGCTCGGACACTCGTCGATCACCACTACACAAATCTATACTCACATGACTGACCGGCAACTCCGCGAAGTACACAAAGCATTTCACGGAAAGCGCAGAAAGTAATTTTTTAAAAATAAAAATGAAAACGGAGGATCCTTGCCAGGATCCTCCGTGCCGTTTCGGGTCAACTCCCAATGCCGTGGGTTATTGCCCTACCTGTTTCGTCATCACGACGCATAGTGGGTGAGTGTTTGCCGTCACTCCCCTAGCGCCAGTATCCATCTGTCAGCAGCTGATGCACCGTGCCGGCGGCGTCATTGCCGTGATCTGCGGACGCGGATGCTCGCGCGTCCTCCCCTCGCGGTTGGCGCGAACGATCGCCTCGTCTTCGCGCACCATGCGGTCGGTGTTGAGCGGATAGCGAGTATCGCTTCCTGATGCCGCCACATGCGACCACTGACCTACTGACGGATTCCACCTGCTCATACTTCCCCCTCGCTAGAGCTCCCCCATGGAGCTCATCTGTGAATTGCTACCCTCTCCGATCCCCGTCTTCGTGGGGGTTCTGCTGCGAGCCAGATTCGTTCGGCGCGGCCTGAGCGGTACGATCCCTCATCGCCTCCGGGAGTCTCCTTGGTCCCCGGTTTGGTGTGCGTAGAGTGGTACGCGCGCGCGTCACGATTCTGTCCTTTCGCTTCATGGTCCCTCCTTGTGGGGTTTGTCAGCCAAAAGGCCGACTGGTTTTCTGTTCATTATTCTATACCTGACCCAAAATATTGCAAGAGTGTCGTATTTATGGTCTTCTATAACATCAAAAAATCGTTGAAGAATAAGGGTTTTTGGTATGTTAAGGCACTTGACTTTTATCATATTATTTGGTATAATAGCTTCAGAAATACAGATAAGGACAGAACCTTGATTTGTGAACTCCAAGTCCAAAAGGGCTTGAAAAATAAGGCAAAAACAACAACGAAGCGCTGAAATACTGCGCAAAATGGAGTCCAGAGATGGTACAAAGAGGTAGAGGGAACAAAGGTGCCGGCAACGCCAATAACGCGGGAAACCGTCAACCCCGTCTTCAGATCTCGAAGGTCGACTATACGACCCCAGAGAAGCTGAAGGATGGAACATTCACTATTCTTCTTCTTGCCGACATCGTCGGCGGGAACGGATCTGAGCAGATCCGGTTCTATCTCGATCGGTCCCCTCAAGGGACCAGTGCCAGCGTGGAGCAGTACGGACGTACTGGTTACGCCCAAACTCGCACTGATTCCGGACTCCGGATCGGCACGCGCTATGAAGTCGCGGCCGAGATCATCGCCGGCGGCAAGGTCGTCGGCAACCGCGTTGCGCGGTTCATCGTCTTGCCAAAGGAGACGAAGAAGTCTCTAGCGGCTAAGAAGGCGCAGAAAGTGCGCGACGAGATCGAGCTCAAGCGACTTGAGCGCGAGCTCAGAGAGCTTGCGCGAGAGCCATCGGTAACCGCGCGAGAGATCAAGGATCTGCAGGAGCAGGTCGCCGTGATCAAGGCTCGTCGCGAGCGCGACGAACTCTTTCGCGGGCCAACACTCCTCGAGCGGGCGGCCAAAAATGTCACTGCACAGATCATGCTCACGAAGCTCCGCAAGGAGCTCTCCAATCTCGGTAAGATACCGGCAAAGGAGATCGTGAGGCCCGTGATCGAGTGTGTGGGATCAAATGGTCACTACATTGTGAGTGGATGCGTGGTCTACAAGGACTCGTCGTTTGCAACGAGGTACCCCGTGCTCATCTCGGCCGCTCCCTATCGTGGTATCCCCACGGTCGAGCCAGTGCTGACTGATGAGCATGGCTACTTCACGCACACTGTCCAGTTCGGTGAACGGTCCGCTGACATCCATGTGATCGTCGGTGGGACGGGAGGCTACGAGGAGTTTTACAATGACTACGCCGGCCCCAAGCCGCGCGGTCTGCGTAACAACAATGTACGCCTCGCCACCATCTGGCTCATCGCGGCACTCCTTCTGGTATTCAACTTGTGGTTGCTACCCGACGCGCCACTGCCGAGCAAGGTTGAAGGTTTGCCCGAAGGTTTGCGGGAGGGCTTGCTCTCCATGCATCCTGAATGGGCACCAACCGCTTGGCAGTCATTCCTCTGGTTCTTCAACCGAGGTATGTGGGGTTCCTTCTGGATCCTTGTGGTTGCCGGTCTCGTTTACCTGCCCGTCGCGTTTAGTGACGAGGCAGCAGGTCTGGGGCGAGCAGTCGTGAACATCGCCTCAAAGAAGCAAAGTGGCGGTGGAGGCAAATCTCCACCCGCGAGTGGAAGCCCGCAGGCGGGCACAACTCCGACATCAGATGCGGATCCGTTAGCCTTCCTCAAGGGGAAGGGGCCATTTATCACGGCTATCGGAGCTGTAATCTTCACTATTGTGACTGAATGGCTCGAGCGCAGGCGTGATCGAAAGATCCACTCGCTCGCAAACAAGATTGTCGGCGGCAAGCCGACAGGAGGATCTGCATGAACTCGTACGCAATCTGGGCGCTCGTGGCGTTTGCCACAGCGCTTGTGCTCAAGGTAGCGGGTGTCGCCGGTTTCTGGGCGACGCTCATCATCATTGGCATGTTCGCGGCAGGGCGTATTGCCTCGCAGGCGAACGAACGGATCGGCAAGATAGTGATGTGGATCGCCGCGGTGCTCGCGGTGGTCACCATCCTCTTGCCGTTCGCTGTGCGCGTCACCGTTGGGGGTTTTCCGTCCTACATCGGTGGATCATTCGAGCGACGAGGGGCGTCAGTTGCTCTTCGAACTGCCGAGCGGATCGACGATGGAACCTACGATATCGAGACTCGGTACTTACAGGGATGCAAGGACGAGATCGATCGCGAGACCACGCGTCTAACTGGCGAGATGAATATCCTTACGGCCGCGCGCATCGCTGGCAAGATGGATGTCGGTCAGTTCGATCGAGAGTTCAATGCTCTTGGCGGGCAGATCGACGCCTTGCGCGTCAGGCGCGAGGAGTGCAGCGTGAAGTTTCGCGGTCGCGATCTCTCGGAGATTGTCGCAAAATCTGCTATCGTCACCAACGCTACGGCGAAGGTGAAGAGTGGCTGGAACGCGTTTCCCGATTTCGAGAGAAGGAGCGGATTCATTCTGCTCATCGGCATCATGTATATCTTGATCGGCTTGATCGTACGGAGGTTCCACGCGCAGTTTGGAGGGGCAATCTTCGCTCCCGGCGTGCTGCTGGTGCTTCTGGCAGTCATTGATTCTTTCGCCGGCGCCAAGTCTTGGCCGGCGCAAGTGATCGATGTTTTGACCGGCGACTACTCGGGGCAGCCGCTCCTCGTCACCGCGCTCAAGGCGACTGCGGTTGGCATCATCGCTCTTGCGGCGCTCGGCTTCAAACCAAGCGTGCGGCTCGGTACGGTGGTCACGGCCGTATTCATTTGGTTGCTGGCTGCACTCGCGCAACCCGGCGCTTCGTTCGGCAGTATCGCTGACCAGCTTAGTGGGAAGTTCGGCGGGGTTAACATCACCGCGCCGATCAACAAGATCTTCGGCGGGACCCAGACGGTTCCGTGCCGTGACCACGACGCTCTCTTCCGTGATGCGGATATCGGTCAGCTGGTTCGCTGTTTTCAGCGGATGGAGACTGGCGATAAGACAATGCTTCAATTGCACGGTGGCGACTGGGGGATCACTCCATCCAACGCGCCGATGCACATAACACTGTGGTATGGCGAGGAAGTAGTCTACCGCGGTGTTTACCGGCCGGGCACCCACCCGACCGCGAATCGCATTCAGATCACTGCCAACGGGCCCGCTGATCTTACTATCAGCATGAGGAAGTTGGACAGCGCAGCGCAGACAAGAAGGTGAGGCCTTAAGAGTTCACATATATCGTCGCCCCCAAAACATTGGGGGCAAACAGTAAACCGAGGCGTCGCATGAATCATCGTGCGGCGCCTCTTTCCTTTTTATGCGACCCTTTTCCCGTGCTACTATATATGGTATAAACAATGACGCGAGTCCTCGTGGTGAAATGGATATCACGACTGGCTTCGAACCAGTTATTGGGGGTTCGAGTCCCTCCGAGGGCACTAATATTATTTTTTAATATCCACTCGTAGCTCAGTTGGTAGAGCAGTCGCCTCTTAAGCGAACGGTCGTAGGTTCGATCCCTACCGAGTGGACAGTAACGCAATGGCACAAATTCCAAAAGAAATAATCTCTATCATTGAAACGCTCGAGGGCGCTGGTTTCGAGGCATTTGTGGTGGGCGGATCAGTGCGTGACCTGCTCATCGAGCGCAAACCAAAAGATTGGGATATCACCACGAGCGCGGTACCCGAAGATATTTTGCGTTTGTTTCCTGATAGCAAATACGAAAACGATTTTGGTACCGTATGCGTGTTTCCGCCAAATCCGTCCGAGGCATCGCTTGCGATGGTCGAGGTAACCCCCTATCGCACCGAGGCCCAGTATTCAGACAAACGACATCCTGACAAAGTCGAGTTTGGTAAATCGCTCGAAGAAGATTTGGCGCGCCGCGATTTTACTATCAACTCGCTCGCGCTCAATGTAAAGACTGATAATGTCATCGATCTATTTTCTGGCAAGCGCGATTTTCGCGAGGGTCTTATCCGTGCGGTAGGCAATGCCGAGGAACGCTTTTCCGAAGATGCGTTGCGTATCATGCGCGCGTTGCGCCTATCAGCTGAGCTCGGATTTCATATTGAAGACGAGACACTTGTGGCTATCAAAAAAACCGTAAAACTTTTGCGTTTTATCGCCAAAGAGCGCATTCGCGATGAGTTTTCAAAGGTTATTCTCTCCCCCGCTCCGCACGAAACGCTCGAGCTTGTGCGTGCACTCGGTATTTTAAAATTGGTAGCACCCGAGATTGAGGAGGGATACGGCGTGGGGCAAAACAAACACCATATCTATACAGTGTTGGAGCACAACTTGTACGCGCTCAAGTACGCGGCATCAAAAGAATGGTCACTCGAAGTGCGTATGGCCGCTCTCTTGCATGATGTAGGCAAACCGCGTTCAAAGCGTGGCGATGGGCCTGACTCAAGTTTTTACGGTCACGAAATAATTGGCGCCAAGATGACGACTACTATTCTCAATCGTCTCAAATACTCAAAACAATTTGTAGACAAAGTATCAAAGCTCGTGCGCTATCACCTGTTTTATTACAATGTCGACGAAGTTGGTGAGGCGTCAGTCCGCCGGCTCATCCGCAAGGTGGGTCCGGAAGACATGGAAGACTTGATAAAAGTGCGCTTCTGCGACAGGATTGGTTCGGGAGTGCCCAAGGCCGAGCCGTACAAATTGCGTCATTTTCGTTTTGTTATCGAGAAGCTTTCACGCGATCCTATCTCAGTCAAAATGCTCAAAGTAAACGGCGGTGATATCATGAAGATCGCAAAGCTTGAACCAAGCCCCAAGGTTGGCCAACTACTCAACATTTTGCTCGAAGAAGTGCTCGATGACCCAAAGCGCAATACCAAAGATATTTTGCAGGCACGCATAAAAGAGCTTGCGGGTATGACTGAACGGCAACTCAAAGCGCTTGCAGATGGTGCTAAGAAAAAATCATCAGCGCTTGAAGAAGAAGAAGTAACGAAAATAAAAGGAAAACACAGAGTTAAATAATATTTTCGGAGCGTAGTATACCGGTAGTACGCGCCCTTCGGGAGGGCGTAGACTGGGTTCGATTCCCAGCGCTCCGACTGCTATAATTTTATATATGGAAGCCGCGCGACAATTTGAAGATTTTACGAGCGGCCGTGAAAGGTTCAATGAACCGCCAGCACTCACGCCCGATCAAGTGCGCGATGTTGTCGATTATACGGCTGGTATCGCGCTCTCCCCGCCCGCTGATGTGGGTGTAAAATATTTTGAAGACAAGGCACGCGAATATCTTGAGAATAAACATTTTGATAAAGAGCGAGGTGTGCAGGCAGAGTCAGTACTCATGTTGCCGCGTATGGCTATTTGGCAAGAGGCGCAAAAGCATCGCGAACAAGGTGGCAACGGTATGACGCCTGATAGAAAGTTGGCAGTGGCGCAGGCGCGCGGGGCAAAGTTTATCTATCAAAACCGTGATAACCTGCCTCCGCTTGATAGCGTGTGGCGAGGCATCGCCACTTCCTATGGGGTGCTCGAGGGTCGCGGATATGATGCTGATATCGAGCGAACTACGCGCAACGGCATAGGTAGACTCGTTACCTCGATTGCCGCTTTTGAATCGATAGGGTATGAGACCTATAGTCCCAAGGCGCGCACCGATGAAGATGTGCAGGCAAAGATTGATCTCGTATCAATAGAAAAAGGAGGTGGGACTATTTTTTGTATTCAGATAAAACCAAGTAAAACCAGCGAAGTGGTTGCTACCACTTTTGATAGAGGTGAAACATTATCTCCCGAGAAAGAGCAAAAGAGCCAAGAGACGGCAGTAAATCTTTTTATCATGAACGCGCGCAATCTTCAGACGCGCTACCCTGCTCTACGCGTGGTGCCGATGTATCTGGAAATGCCCGCAGGTGAGCATAGACCTGAAGATATTGATCCGGCGTCAGGTCTTTTGCGAGACGCAAAAGGTAACTATCCCTTGACAACAAGTACCCTGTTTTGCTAGTATAGGGGCATGGAAAAGTATACCTATAAACAGTTTCAGGCAGAGTTCTCCAATGACGACATTTGCCTAGACTATATCTTTGCCCTCAAACACCCTGAGGCAAAACAATACTATCGGGTAAAAGGGCGTAAGTGCTATGCCAACCCACAAGGAAAGCAATTGCACCCTCTTGTTGGCACCATATTCGAAAAGTCCTCTACTTCGCTTACTAATTGGCTTTATGCCATTTTCCTCTTTTCCGCTTCCCGTAATGGGGTATCGGCAAAAGAACTACAGCGTCAGCTTGGCGTAACCTACAAGTGTGCATGGCGTATGGCTAATAGTATACGAAAGCTCATGGAAAGCGGCGATGATATGCTCTCGGGTACCGTAGAGGTAGACGAGACATATTTTGGTGGGCGTACCAAAGGTCATGCCGAAAAGTTCTCAAAGAAAACCGCCCTTATGGGTATGGTAGAACGCAAAGGGCGTATTCGAGTAAAGAAGATATCAGATCGTGGTACTCGTAGTCTCTTAGATAACATCAAAGCTACGGTATCAAAGGACGCTATTATTATGAGCGATGAGTTTCGTGTGTATGCTAAATTGCCGAAACTAGGTTATGAAAGTCATCGTATCAAACACGGCAAAAGACATTGGGTACGAGGTGATATCCATACCAATACGATTGAGGGATTTTGGGGTCAGCTCAAGCGTTCTATTCGTGGGACTTATCACTCGGTTTCGCCTCGTCATTTGCAGAGCTACGCGAACGAGTTTGCTTTTCGCTACTCTCACCGCCACGCTTCTTTGAATCTTTTCCACCTCCTAATGGAGAGGGTGTAATTGCCTTTTTGAGAAGGTCAAAGAAAGATTTTTTATTTGTTTCGTTGTCTTTCATGCAAAATTGTGCTATACTACGAGTATAGCATCACAGTGCCATGTGGTGGAAAGAAAAAACCCTTTCATGTGGCACCGTGGAAGGGCTTTTTCTTTTAGAATACGGTCGAAGGTCAAAGCTGGGGAGTGCCTAGGCAGGAAATTAGGTTGGTATCCCGATTTTAGAGTTCAATTCTCTCACTCTCCAGCTCTTGCCTTTAACAATATTCCTCTATATACAGTATAACGCATTTATACTAAGTCTCTGTGTATATCTGCTTTTGTGTTGATATACATAGCATATTTAGCTTAGAAAATCAAGTCTTTTACTGCTAAAGTGAATATATGTTCGGAGAACCTACAGTTCGTGAATTTTTCAAAAAGCTAGTTATTTTAATTAGTGGCGCTCTAGCTCTTCTTGTTCTTATATACTGGCTTTTAAGTACATTCACTGATTTATCGAAATATATTTAAAAAATCAAGCTAATCACCACCACGGGGAGATATAGCCAGTTAGCCTTATAGCCAAATTCCAGTTGGTACTAAACGCAGTAACAATAACTGTTCCAGCTACAGACCAAAGTATCCCTATATCATCTATAATCCACTCTTTCAGCAATCCTTCGTAGGTGGCGAACTTTTGACCTTTTAGCGGTAGGAAAATAGCCGTCCTATCTTTTTCATCGAATTCTATAAACTGTTTTGCTATACAGTTTAGTACTCTATTTTGTGCGTCAATTGTTTTAGATTTAATGGTTTCTTCTTTCACATATTTACTGCCCTTTGCCTCTTTTTTACATAACTCCTGTGAGAAGCCAGCGATAAGTGCTGTTCGGAACACTCGCGGTTCTTGAAGCTGAAAAGAAATTTCCAGTAACTCTTGAGTTTCCTTCGGAATCGGCTCTCCATTGCTCGCAGATTGAAATAAGTCTTTGTGATCCCATTCAGCAAGCGAATGGTAGTTCCTCTTAAAGAACCTCGCAAGTTTCCACATTCTAAGGGTTTCGCCCATGCGTTGTAGTATAGCCTTTTTAGGTTTACTTGGCGAGCGGGGATACTCACCACGCAAAATCACTTGACAAAATATCAAAAAACATCTCTAATACTATTAGTCAGTACCGTCAGGAGCGTGAGCAGAGGCAACCCAAAAAACCTGGCAGAAAGGTGACCTATGACTTCACCAAGCGACGATAACACCAAGATGCTCGCCGCCATCGCGAAGTCCTTCGGTATCGATCTCGAGAGGATCGACACTCCCGCTGATGGCGTGCCCCGAGGGCTCGCCGATCACAAGACTCCTGAGCAGATTCAGGCGCTTGTCGACGATTGGCTCAACTTACACGAGCTTGAGCATGCGCTTTGGATCTCGCATGCCGTGCAGTGCAGTGAGTGCGCAGGCCCGTTTGTCACCAAGATGAAAGAGCGCCTCACGCGTGAGGGCTTCTAATGCGGCCGCTTCGAATCTTCGGAGCGGCCTTTTCCATACTTTTTATTGGCAATAAAGAGAAAATTTAGTATAACTAGCTAGTATTTGGGCCTGTAGTTAAGTGGTATAACGGCGCATTCGCATTGCGCAAGCGGGAGTTCGATTCTCCCCAGGTCCACCAAACGAAACATTGTCGGAATTAAGAAAATGGAGCGATTTTGCGGGAGCCAAAATCGCACTATTATTTTTTTCAAAACCCTTTCCGCCTACGGCGGAAGCGGTGAATTCCCAAAGCTCCCCCCAATGACATGAAAGCGTTTTGTCTTTGAGAATAGGGTTAGAGCCGATTTTTTGGAAAAACTCTTTCCATGCGAAATAGTTTTCGCC
>ERZ1292623.177-Hain-H51-01um-R1-177-length-71619-cov-43_pt1 | contig 61057 bp, 80 predicted proteins | sample MGYA00564398_ERZ1292623 | MGnify/ENA primary metagenome ERZ1292623 (study PRJEB36523, sample SAMEA6512633) | groundwater metagenome | collected 2019-01-07 | study: AquaDiva: Metagenomics assemblies of 32 groundwater samples
ACACGGTTAATTCACGAGCTTCGGTTTCAAGTTCTATTATTGCCTCGCAAACCGCCCAGTTTACTGCCGCGTTTGCGTCAGCGAATTCATTCGTTACAGCCGCGGCTAACATTTCAAACATTGGGTTGTTTAACTCATATTTGACATCGTTGGCTAACGTTGGGACGTTGTTCGCCGGAAATACCTTAAAATTGCTAGGGTCAAAAGTAAGAAATTACTTTAAGAAACTACTTAAATTGCTGGAAACTCCTGATAAATATGCAAGCTACAACGGAATACCTAATAATGGTATAAACGCACAATGCTTGAAAATTGCATAGTGGGGACAATCAGCAGCCAAGCTTGAAAAAGAAGGTTCAGAGACTAAATAGGTAGCCCCTCCAAAAAAGGAGGGTGAAGATATAGTCCGATCTGCATGGAGACACGCAGAGGTGAGCAGAAATGACTCATCTTTATAACAAAAAATGTTGCAAGTAGCTCATGTGCTACGAATCAAAGCGTAAACGCGACTTATCAAATTCGCATTAGTTAGAACATAACTTTTGCATTTTGTCAAGGGTGAAACAAACAGACATGCCGTAAGGTGTGTCTGTTTGTTTTTGCATTTATTCCTTGCAAAAATATTTCCTATATGATAATATAAAAACATGAGTAATCAATTCACATATGAACCATTAGACAAAAATAAAATTATAGAAATTTATTTAAATTCAGATAGAAACATGGATCAAGCTGCCAATGTTCTTGGGAGTACTAAAAAGAAATTATGGAAGTCATTGGTATACCATGGAATAAAAGCTAAATCTCGAGGAGCACCTGGGAAACCACGGCCTTATGCTGGGAAAAATCAACATCCATCCCCTGAAAGAATCGAGCATGAAAAAAGAGTGAAAGAAAATAATAAAATTAAGGAGAAGTATGGTTTTATCCCGAGATTTACAGAAGAACAAATTCAGGTTTTATTTAACTCTCCGGATTTTACAACTCGAAAGGCTGCCAAAAAACTTAATTGCGCATATAGATATGTTGAAAAATTATTAATTGCATATGGTTTACCTATTCCTGAAAATAAAAAAGTAGAAAAGGTTATTAATCCAAAGCCAAGTGATTATGATAAGTGGCTAGACGGTAGCAGAAGAATGAATATAAAAAGTAGTCCGTATTTTCATGTTTATATCCCAGAGCATCCTAATGCAGGTAATAATAGAAGTATGCCTGAACATCGCTTGATTGCAGAAAGAAAAATTGGAAGATTATTAAAAGACAATGAGGTTGTGAATCATCTTAATGGTGATAAAAAAGACAATAGACCTGAAAACCTTGAAGTATTATCTCGTAATCAACATTCTGCTGCTCATCTTAATGCAGTAAAAAAAATATCAGTTCTTCAAGAAGAAATAAAACATCTTAAAAAAATTCTTGACGAACATAACATTTCCTATTAACCCCGCTTATGTTATAATTTCTTATTATAAACACATTATTAAATTAAATTTTTATATGAAAAAAGTAAAAATGTCTAAGGACATTAAAAAACTTATAGAAGGAAAGAAAATTGCTAAACTAGATATCGGGGGCGGAGGTAATCCAACTCCGGGTTTTGTAAATATGGATTATAGAGATATACCTGGAAAGGTTGACATCACCCACGACTTAACGCTTTTTCCGTGGCCGATAGAAGATGAAACCTTTGATGTTGCAACTTGTAGCCATGTTGTCGAGCACCTTTCACCCTTGCCTGTAGATCCACGTATTGCAGGACTTGCCCAATTACTTTTAGACAAAAAAATTGTTTCTCAAAAAGATTTAGATAAATATGTAGGTGAAATAGCACCAGGTCCTATATTCATGCGATTTATGGACGAGGCGTGGCGCGTTCTTAAAGTTGGGGGAGAACTTCTTTTATCGGGCCCTTACGCCGGTTCCCCTGGTTTTTATCAAGATCCAAGTCATATTAATGCTTGTAATGAAACTACGTGGGAATATTTTACACCCAAGGGTCCATTAACGGGAGGAGTTCTTTGGGGTATATATAAAAGTAAACCGTGGAAAATAAAATTAAACACGTGGCATCAAATCGGTTTTTTTGAAGTCGTTTTAGAAAAAATTGCTTTTAGAGAAGATGGTAAATATTAAAATAAAAATATATGGCATTTAAAAAAGGGCATATACCAATAAGACCATTTTTAAAGGGTTTTACTCCATGGAATAAAGGTAAAAAAATGTCAGGTGAATCACGAAAAAAAATGAGTATTGCTCAAAAAGGTCGACCGGCTTGGAATAAAGGGAAAAAAGGAAAGCCACATTCAGAAGAATGGAAAAAGAAAATGAGTTTGAGCCATAAAGGGAGAAAATGTTCTGAAGAAACAAAAAAGAAAATAAGTATAAAAAATAAAGGGAAGAAGCGTTCAAAAGAAATGCGAGAAAGAATAAGTATAGCTCATTTAGGACTAATTCCGTGGAGTAAAGGGAAAAAATTTTCTGATGAATATAAAAAGAAATTAAGTGATTCTCATATAGGAAAACAAAGAGGTGAAAAATCTCCAAGTTGGAAAGGTGGTATCACTCCTGAAATTAGAAAGATCAGAGCCAGTATTGAATACGAACTATGGCGTAACTCAGTTTTCGCTCGTGACGGTTATATCTGTCAAAAATATGGAACCAAAGGCGGTAAACTTCACGCTCATCACATATTAAATTTTGCTCAATTTCCGGAACTCCGTTTTGCTATAGATAATGGTATTACATTATCAGAGAAAGCCCATCGGGAATTTCATAAGAAATATGGTAAGATTAATAACACAAAAGAGCAATTAGAAGAGTTCTTAATAAATTAATAATATGAAACAAAAAATAAAAAACAAAAAAACTAAAGAAAAATTTTGGGAAAAAAATAACGGTGTTGATCAAAATACAGGTCCGTGGATGAATCGAATTTTGATAGGTACACCCACCACAGGACTAATTAGATATGAATGGGCGACGGCTAGATTTGGCCAGATTACGCCTACCAATTGGTCGAATGTTACCCTGACTCAAAACATATCTTCTTATGCCCCTCTTCAATACATTTTGGCTGATGCAGAAAACCTTGTTGCAAAAGCTTTAGTTGAAGGTAATTTCGAATATCTCCTTTTCTGGGAGGAAGATAATATTCCGCCAATTGATGCTTTCGTCAAACTAAATGAATATATGATCGCAGGGAAAGTTCCAATTGTAGGAGGACTTTATTTCACAAAATCTAATCCTCCTGAACCAATGACATACAGAGGACGAGGAACAGGTTCTTTTCAAGACTTTAAATTAGGCGATTTAGTGTGGGTAGATGGCATGGCGTTTGGTTTTACGCTCATCCACGGCTCGATAATTCGAGCATTGTGGGCAGAATCGGAGGAATATCAAGTCAATGGTATTACAACTAGAAGAATTTTTGATAATCGCCCCAAGATGTTTGGCAAACCCGAAGACGGAAAATTCGCCACCACGAGCGGTACTACCGATCTTGCCTTTTATACGCGCATAATGGAAAACGACATATTCCGTAAAGCGGGATGGCCGGAATACTCAAAGAAGAAATATCCATTCTTGGTTGACACAAATATTCTAGTCTCTCATATTACTCAATCTGGAGTAAGATACCCTTTATTCATGCCAAGAAAATATGTTCCAGACCCAAAAAAACTAAAGAAAGGAGAAAGACTTAAATAAAATAAAAAACCGCTCTAAAAAAGCGGTTTTTTATTGCAGTCAAGGACTATTGTATAATGTCCTTATGGAAAATAAGCACAAAATACTCTTTTCAAAGGGACGGCTTTATTATGATGGTGCGCAAATCGCGGGAGAAGGCATAACACCTGACAAGGATGTGCTTTTTGAATTTGTCGTAAAAGACGAAATTATACACAAGAAAGTTGAAACACTAGTAAAAGAAAAAGATCCTTCTATTTTAGAGGTGAATGTGGTCGATGAGGTTAGAAGTAAAGACATAGGACCCGGACAGAGAGGGTAATTTTTAAAATGATTAAAGATTTATTAATAAATAAAACAAGTAAAGAAAAAGCTCAAATTAAGTCTTTTGAAATTGCCAAAAAAGGAACGAAATTTGCTGGGTTTTATACTTCCGCCCAATACGGCGTAAAAATTGAAATAATCGGCGATGTAAAAGCCATAGAAATAAACGGTCAGCACGGCATAGAACTATTTGCCAAAGCGTGGCGAGGAACTCAACAACTAGGTTTTGGTGCTGATGGTTCGGTGGAAATTGAAAGATTTAGGATTTTCAACCCACCTATTCTAGTGGACGATCCAAATGGAACTATTATTAGAAAAGGAAGTATAGATGTTTTGAGTGGTCAAGTATTTCCCGATAGATATTTCCGAGAAGATCCAATTGAAAGAATTAGGAAAGAGATAGCTCACAATGTAATACTTGTTGGAAAAGATAACAATAGAATTGTAATAGGAAAAATTGGTAATACTACTTCCACTTTTTATCCCAATGTTGATAATTGGCTAGGATATAATGCTCTCAATTCAAGTTTGTCTACATTGAGAGCTGGTGCTGGAGACGAGAGTGATGCTGCAGATACTGTTATTCGTGCTCCACTTCTTCGTGTTCAAACTTCAACATCTGGATTATTTGGAAATTTGAGAAGAGGGTTGGTATTTTTTGATACTTCTGCCATTCCTGACACAGATAATATAAGTTCTGGAACAATTTCTGTTGTTGGACAATACAAAGACAATGGTTTAGGAAGTTCGGGTGGATTGCACATCGCCCAAGGTAATGCAGCTAGTGATACTTCTATTGTGACAGCGGATTATGCACAAGCTAATCACGGAACAACTTCTTTCGGAAATATCGCTTATGCCGACTTTACGACAGTTCTTGGAACATATAATGACATAACTTTGAATGCAAGTGGCATTGCTGCAATTTCAAAAACAGGAAAAAGCAAATTTTCCTTTCAGCATGGTGATGATTTAAATAATTCTTTTTCTGGAACTTGGATTGCAGATGGTTATACTTTGACTTATTTTTATTCTGTTGACCAAACAGACACAACCTCCGACCCTAAATTAGTGGTGGTGCATAGTGCGCCCGATCTTTCTATAAACATTGTTGACACCCTCGCTATCACGGAAAGCGTGACATGTTCAAATTCTCAACTTGGAAACATTTCTGTAAATGACACGCTTTCTATAACGGAAAGCGTGACTGTCTTAATTCCAACGCTAGTGCCAAGCGTTTCTGATACCATCGCCCTCACGGAAAGTGTGACTGTTTTAATTCCAACATTGTTGCTTAGTGTTTCTGATACCATCGCCATCACGGAAAGTGTGACTGTCTTAATTCCAACATTGTTGCTTAGTGTTTCTGATACTCTCGCTATCACGGAAAGTGTGACTGTCTTAATTCCAACATTGTTGCTTAGTGTTTCTGATACTCTCGCTATCACGGAAAGTGTGGGTCAAACATTTGTCCTTAATATTTCTCTTTCTGACACTCTCGCTATCACGGAAAGCGTAACAATTTCAAATTCTCAACTTGGGGGAATCAATGTTAACGATACTTCTTCTATAACGGAAAGCGTGACTGTCTTAATTCCAACGCTAGTGCCAAGCGTTTCTGATACCATCGCGATCACGGAAAGCGTGACTGTCTTAATCCCAACGCTAGTGCCAAGTGTTTCTGATACCATCGCTATCACGGAAAGCGTGACTGTCTTAATTCCAACGCTAGTGCCAAGCGTTTCTGATACTCTCGCCATCACGGAAAGCGTGACTGTTTCAAACTCCCAACTCGGTGATATAAATATTAATGACACATCAAATATTACGGAAAATATTACGATGTTTGAAACAGAAGAAGGCGGAAATCCAAGTGTTTCTGACACGTTAATACTTACAGAAAACTTAACTGTCTCAATGTCATTATTGGGCGACATAAGTTTAAACGAAACACTTACTCTCACGGAAAGTGTAACAATGTTTGAAACCGAAACCGGAGGTAATCCGGAAGTTTCTGACACTTTAGCTATTTCGGAATCAATAACTTTAGAAAACTTCCGCTTTTCGCCATCAAGGACTGTGCCAGTTGGTTCGGTTAGGGTTTTCGCCCCGTATGGGAAATAATGGACTATGTTATAATTAGTTAATTAATACAAAAAAACAATGATAACTTTACAGGCAGACCAACGAGTCTTGCTTTCAAACTCAAAATATTCATTTCTAACTAACAATTACTCGTCAGGTGTTTCTTCTTTATCTCTCCTTAATGCTTCCGATTCAGCTTTTGCCGCCGATGCTTTTCTCCTCTTGGGTAATTTCGGTTCAGAAGACGCTGAGGTGGTTAGGATTTCTACTGTAGACTCTTCTACTGGGCTTATAACCCTCACTGCGACCACCAAAAGGGCGCACAGTGAAAGCACCAGAGTATCGGTATTACCCTATAACCAAGTCAGGTTTTATTACACCACTACAACAACATTTAGTACAGGAACACCACTTACTGGATACATCGAACTTCAGGCCAGTGATTGGTTTTCCGTTTATAATGATGAAACTTATAGTACCGGATACGGCTGGTTTACTTTCTATAACTCCGTAACAGCAATTGCTTCTCAACCAAGCAATGCTATTCCTTATGCGGGTTTTGGAAGCAATACTACGGAAGATATTTTAAACGATTTTTACAGTTTACTTGGGAATAAAGAATTAAGATTGGTAACAAGAGAAGATGCTTTAGCTTGGATGAGCGAAGGATACGCAAAGGTGAGAAATAAGCTTAATTTGAGTAATTCTGAATTCACTGTTAGTTCTTTGCAGCCACTTTCTATAACAATTAATACTAACGAGTACGCACTACCGACGGATTTTAGCGATCTCGTTTCTTTGTCTTACGGTTTAAGTACATCTGACCCACTTGGAGGCGGTGATTTGGATAAAGGGCCGATAGAATATATCCCCCTAAGATTGGCACCTGAATACACCGGAACAACCGTCCGTTACTACATACGCGGATCTTATATCGGAATCGTTCCAACACCCACAGAAGCAACAACTTATCATTATTACTATAAAAAGAAAGGCAGTAGATTATCATCTAATACTGATGAAATAACATTGCCGGATTCAGGAGAATACATTGTAAAGGACTGGATGTTATACCGCGCTTTCTTAAAATTTCAAAATGCCAACGTGGCTGCCATATATTTAAAATCTTTTAATGATGGATTGAATGATATGATTATAAGCAGTGTTAAAAGAGACGCGAACCTTGATTCGTTTAGCATAGCAAGTGAGGCTAACGTTTAAAACATATGGCCAAAGAAACAGGAAATAAAACGCAAAAAATTAAAATCGATTACTTCGACGGAGTAAACTCTCTTGTGGGTTCGAATATCTCAAAAAAAAACGAGTTAGCTCATGCAGAAAATTGTCGCAGTAAGACCATAGGAACACTGGAAAAAAGAGAAGGAATGACTGTGACCGGCACTAACACCAGTGGGCAACCTTTTGTTACCAAAGATAATTTTGGTTTATTTTCTTTCAAAACTGATGTTTCGAAAGGATTGTATCGTATCAGCGTTGCTCAAAATCCAACACTTTCAATAAGTGTTATTGACTCTCTAGTTGTGTCTGAAAATAAGGCCTTTAGTGGAGGTGCGCTTTCTTTGTCTTTGATTCCAATTAATATTGTCGTTGCTGATAATTTGTCTATACAAGAAGATTTGGGAGATAACATGGAACCTCCTGTTACTGTTTATTATCTAAGTAACGATGACAAATGGACGCCATTAACAGGAAGCGGAGCAAATATTCGCGGTGGACAATTTGATTATGTTAACGCGGAAAATAACATGTTTCTGGTGAACCAGCAAGATTCTAATCGATATGTTTCTTCGGACGGCACTACTGTAACCACATCTTCTTCTGGTGGTGGGCATTTATTTAATACTCCAAAAGCAGGTAAGGTTAATTTTTATAAAGGGCGGCTTTATTTGGCTGATTTTATTCAAAATGACGTTCAGTATAAAACTACAATTTTAAGATCTTCGTATCCGATGGGCATAGTGGCGCTTATGAATAATGATTACGATGCGGCTGTTTCAGGCGCCACCTTGGATGTAACTGATACAAAGTATTTTTATACCGATAGCGGAGTCAATTCATATGATGTCTATCGAGGAACAACTTTAATCAAGACTATAACAGTCACGACTGTGAATGAAACCTCTCTCGTGGCCACATGGTCCGGAACACCTGATTTTAAGGCAAGTGACGAAATCTGGATCGCCGGAACATATGCCGGCTCTAAAATATTCAGGTGGCCAAAGAACCCAACTGTTTCTGGAAAAGATGTAAAACAATATGATACTTTTAAATTATCCGGAGGAGAAAATGACGCAGTCACTATGATGACCAATATTGGAAATATAATGCTTATTTCTAATAAAAATTCTATGGCTTCATGGAACGACTATGTACTAGAAAATTTTGACTTAGGAATGGGGTGTGTTTCTAAAAAAGGTTATGTCAAAACATTAGGCATTCTTTATTTCTTGCATTACACAGGTGTTTATGCCACTTCTGGGGGCGTCCCCCAGCTTATTTCAAGCAAGGTGGAAAGATACATTAATGGCGCCACAACGGCCGGAAAAGAAAGTTGCGCGGCGGGCAAAAAGGGCAGAAGTGTGTTCTTTACTCTCGGTGATGTAATTTTATATCGTCCAGACGGAAGTACGGAGAAAACTTTAAATAATGTTTGCCTTGAATATAATATTGTCCAACAGAATTGGTTTGTTCATACGGGGATTAAGGTTTCCGAATTTGCCACGTGGGTAGAAACGAATGATTCGGATAGACTTGAATTTACAGATACAGCAGGGAATAACGCAGTTAAAGAGTTCTTGGTAAACGGAGTTGCTACCGATGATGGCAAGGAAATACCGTTTAGAATCGATACCAATCCTCTTCAGTTGCAATCTGACTTTGAAAATTTAAATAAACTTATTAGTATTGCGACAGAAGTTGACAGGGGGGCATCTCTTCAAACTTTTGCAAAGATTGATAAGGATGAAATTTTTTACCCACTAGAAGGAAAAATTGTAAAAGGAGTTTCGGTAATAAAAATTACTAATAAAGACGCAGATCGTGGCATGCCAGTAAACGCGAGAACTGTTTCTATTTCATTGCGCGATAGTTCATCTCAACTTTGTAAAATATCCAAAATGGCCGTATCTCACTTGCCAACAGATAACGAACAAAGCGATAATGAAGCTTAAAACACATGACAGACGAAATTAAAAATTACGAAAATATAGATATACCATATAATACTTATCTTTCGCGTGGAGAAATTACAACTCCTGAAAGTTCTTTAGATTCCTCAAATGGGACAAAAGAAGAAGAAATAAAAAGCGGAGATTCTTTAAATGATATTTGGATTAGAAACTTTATTAGATCTGAAAATTGGAGTCCAAAGAAAAAAGGTTTTTACATTGATGGTTTGACGGGTTATGCGGAATTTTCTAATGTTTTTATCAGTGGCAATATCGAAGCCTTAACTGGCACAATCGGAGGTTTTACCATAGGCGCGACCTCTTTATCCGCCGTTTCTGGCGGAAATACCACCACTCTATCTAGCGGGGCAACTGCTTTTTCTGCGGGGGCGACAGGAACGCCCACTGTGACGATAACTCAGGCAGGAATAATTACCGCAACAGGAGCAATAATAGATGGGACATCAACTCTGGGCGGCCGACTGGCTTCAACCATTGCCACGGCAATTGATTCGGCGGGAGCGTTTATTAACGCTAATTTAGACACCTCCGCAAAAACTATTTTAGGGTCTTTTACTTTCGGAGTATCGGGAGCTTTACAAATAGGAACATACTCGGCTGGAGTTTCGGGCGATGTTAAAATAAGCCCGAGTGGAATAGTGGGTAGAAATTCGGCAGGAGCAAATACTTTTACAATAGACGGAACGACAGGAACTGCAACATTTGCCGGAACATTAAGCGCTGCTGCTGGAACCTTGGGGGCAGTTACCGCGGGAACTTTTACCGGTATTACAATTGCAATTGGGACAGCAAATAATATTTTTAAAGCCGACAGTAATGGAATTTATTTGGGTAATGCAACTTTTGCTTCTGCTCCGTTTAGTGTTTCTATGGCGGGGGCAGTTATGGCAAGTAATTTAACCATTACGGGTGGTTCTATAACAATCGGAAGCAATTCTTCAATTGATTCTAGCGGAAATGCAACTTTTATTGGGGTGTCTTCCTTGAACATGAAAGCTTATACAAGTTTTGAAACCGCAGGGCGTTTTATTTCTACGGTTGGAGGTTCTGGCACAAATTCTTTTGGGAATCAAGGGGTCACAATTTCTCCAGGGGCAACCGCGACAAGTTATTCTCGTTTACTTTGGCGTATTTCAAACAATGTTTATGGAAATAATCCAACATTTGTTGTAACAATTACCGCGCTTAGTTTAAATGCTAGTTCTAATGAAGGACAGGCTTTTATTGGATTAGGGGCTCCAACTGTTAGTGGCTCAGCTTTCGGTTTTAACAATTCTCATATAGGGTTCTGGATCAAAAAAGTAAGTGGCGTTGTAACCGTTGCCTCAGAACAAAACGACGGAACGGTCGGGGGGAATGTTGGAGCAAATATTTTCACAATTGTCGACAATGATGTGATTGAATTATTTATAAAAGTAACTTCTGCAAACGTAAAGTATTATTATAGAAAAAACAGCGGAACATTAACCCTGGGGGATACCCAAACAACAAGACTTCCTACCGGCTCAGATGAATATATTTCTTTTTCCACAACGAATCTTGATAATGCTATTAATTTTTCGTTTCAAATATTTTGTGCAGCTTATGAGCATTAATCATTTTATTGTTTTTTGAAATTAATTGCTGGACCAACAAGAGGGAGTCCTTCTATTGTATAAGAATCAGATATTATTTTTTCTATGTATGTTTGAATTATACCGCTTCGATCATTTTTGCTATTGGCATATATTATGAATTTTCTTGTTTCATTTGGAGTAAGACTAATAGACATTGGTAAAAAGATTTCCCCCATATCAGTTGTTTCTACTTTATTTCCGATAAAAAGGCCTTCATCTGATTCAATCCACATATTGGTTAGTGTTGCCCCACCAAATAAATGTGATATCAAAATTTCTGAAATAGCTATCCCCGTATTTCCTTTTGTTTGAAGGGTGAAGGTTGATATCTTTATTTTTTGCGCGCCACTAATTGCTTCCCACTCAGGAGTTCCATCAAAAGAAGGTTCAACTAATAATTGTTTAGTCACAATCGGAATAGGGTCATTTTCTATTTTTTGTATTATTTTTTCGTTTTCTAATGTTTTCATTTCTATTTTTGTTTGATTAATTTCTAGTTCTTTTTGTTTTTGATCGTTTTTTTCTTGCTGTTCTTTGACCTTACCTTGTTCAATCATCAATATTGTTGTGATTTTGTCAAGTTCGTTCTGTTTTTCTTTTAATAGATTTTGAATTGTTTCATTTTCTATTTGTTGTTTTTTTGTTTTTAATTGTTCTAAATCAATGTTACTTTGTTTAATATTTAAAACTTCTTGTTTTGAATTTAATTCAATGTTATAATCAACAAGAGAATCTATGGTTGTATTTTTTGAAATTTGTGTTTGTTCTATTGTTTCGATTCGATTTATTACAGAATCTATCTGATTGGCTAATATTATGACAGCTTCAGGTAGGGTTTTACCTTCAATGAGGGAAATAACCAAGGAGGATAAAGTTGTTCCAAAAACAAAAGTAGGAACAACTAAGATAATGGCAAGGGATATAATTATTTTTTTCATAAATACAAAAGAATTATTATAATATTTGTATTATATACTTATCAAAATACTTGTCAAGCGATTTTAAAAAAATTATTAATTTAATCTACAAAAATATGGAAGAAAAATCAAAAGAAGAAAAAAATGAAGAATTAAAAGATTTAAATATTGACATAAAAAAGATTCCAATGCGTCGAATCGTAATTGAAACTAATGGCGCAGACATAAAACTTGTAGAGGCGAACGTTGCGGGAATTATCGAACTTGTGGCAATTCTCAATGCTGTTATTGGATTTGTTTCCAAAAAACCTCAATAAATGAGGACTATGTTATAATTTCCAATATGTCAAATAGAACACTTTTAGGAAAAACAAAACAATATTCTGACCTGTCAAGGAATGTTCAAAAATCCCAACAACCTGAAGAACCCAATATTACTCCAGAACAAGTTATTGCGGCTTTCAGGTCTTTTGGATTTGAGCCTAATCAAAGAAATGAAAACGATATTCAATATTGGATTTTACAACCGCAAAGTGAAGGGAAAAAATTAATAGACGAGCTTCGCAAGCGCCGAATGGAAATAAATACCAAAGAAGACGAAACAGCAAAAACTCAAGAGGCTATTCACAAATCTAAACAAACTCTCCCGAGGCTAAGTGACAACGAAATCTCGGATCTTTATGATGAATACGGGTTATCTTCCCCGGACCCCGAATGGGCTAGAAACCACCTTCCAAACGATCCTGTCAAAATTCGTTCAATCCTTGAGACACAACGAAAAACGACAGATGACATGATAAAAAAGCACTCAAAAAACTCAGTTAACTCCGTGCCAGAAGTGCCAAAAATGATGGCAGGTATGGCGCAGAGCACGCCAGCCTCTATCCCGGCCCCAAATATGGGAATGGGCGGACCCGGTATACCCAGTGAAACAATGTCTCCTTCCTCACCTTTCTTTATTGGAGATCACTCTATAGTTAAAATTACAAATCCTAATAACCCCAATTCAGGCTCTCTTTTCCTTGTTGATGCAAAAAAGAAGGTATTACGTCCCTTTATGTCCGCGCAAGCCTTCCAGAATGCCTTTGATGACCCCCAAATGGCCCAAGAATCGGTTATAACACTGTCTGCCAAAGAACTGGGCCCAAACGGGATTCTCACTGGTTTCAAGCCACTGGGGGCGCAATACGGCATTAAGGACGACGGTTCTATGGATGAAGTTGATTTTTCTCCGGCTCAATTACAGAAACACTATGGTCAACCTTCTAATCCAGAAGGGGAAAACAAGGCTCTATCTATGTTAGATGGAGTTTTTGGCCAATTAAAAGAAGGTAAAAATGCCCCCCAAGAAGAAACTTTAAATAATAATCCAATGGGTCAAGGAGGACCATTCGACGGGCAGGGCGGTCCAGAAAGCGATATAAGCAACCCCTATGGCATTGCGCAAAGAAATACAGGTTTAGAAAACTTTGGTATGCAAGAAGTGAGGGGCGCAGGTACGCTTGGGGTTAAATCAGAACAAATTTCTCAAGGATTTGTTGATTCTGTAATGAGTGATCCAGACAAGCTGGCAATGTTCGTAAATGCAGTAACTTATGGCGGATATACCATAGGCGACATAATCAATGAAATTAAACGACTTGAAATGATAAAAAATGGCGATACCAATGTTTCTAGTTTTAAAATAATTAACCCTGAAATAAAAAGAAGCGCATACCTTAATACAGCGGAAGGCGCCAAAGCCACGGCCGGTGTTAGACAATATATTCCAACAGTTTCGTTGACTGGGAATCTAAATCCAGAAATTCTTAAATATGGAATCAATATGCCAGATGACGCTTTTAGAATACTCGTCCCAATAATGGACGTTAATTCTCAAACATTTAAGGACGAGGTCAACAAAGTTAAATCCGCTTATTACGACTTAGGAATGCAACAACTTCAAGCAACGAATGAACAAGAAAAGACAGCGGCAGATACCGAAATGACAAAATTTAAAGAAGCCATTAATCGAAAATATGGAATATCTTTAAGTGACAATGCCAATACGGCGTGGAAACAAATGGAAAGCCTTGGAGATGCTTATAGTCAAAAAGGAATACAGGGAAGCGGAATGCAAAATGAAGCAATTGATAATTATCTTCGCGCGGTTAGAAACAAAGATATTCAAAACAGAGAATCAAAATTAACAGAAGAAGAAACACAAAAAGCTTCATACTACAAGTCTTCTGCGTCAGCTGCGGAAATTGTCGCCCTGACTCCTGAAGACAAGGCAAAATATGGACTCGTTCCTTCTGCTGACCTCCTTGCCAAATATGATTTAAATTCATTAAAACAAAGATTTCCAGACCAATCTGAGGAGGAACTAAAAGCTTATAGAGATACCATTTTGGATGAAAACGGTAATTTTAGAAGTACACTTTATTCTAAATATTATGGTGATTTAAATAAGACCACTCAACAGAAAAAAACCTTAGCAACAACAAATGTGTTACAAAAATCATTAAATGAAGACGATAGAGCAAGGAGAATTTATGATGCGGCCGACACTTTCTCTTCTACCACAAAAGCCGATGATGAAGCGGCTAGAAAACTGGCAGAATCACAAAAAAAACCAATTGTTCAAGAACAAACACCAGAACAAAGAAACGCGACTTATGCAGCAGCGGGAGTTACGCCACCCTTAGGTAAGCCGGAAATAATTGGAATACAAGGGCAAACCCCAACTCCAATAGAATCGGCCACACCCGTAAAACCAGTCATACCACAAGAACAACTTAACAAGATTTCTCAATCATTGTCAGGTATTCAGTCAAAAATAGCAAAAGAAGGAATTACTGATGTATCGGGAAAGGTATTACAAGCGCCGACAATTCCACTTGGTCCGCAAAATAAACCAAACGTTTATGCGGGGGGATCAATTGTTGATTATTTGGGGTCTATGGGACAAACGAGTGACATAAACACAAGGGCAAAGTTAGCAAAAGAAAAAGGGTTAACTTATGATATAAAGGCAACAGGGGTAACTTCAGCCAATCAAAACACTGCCTTATTAAAGAAATTACGAGGATATTAGCAAGGACTATTGTATAATAAAAGTATGCCTTATAAGGATATAGAAAAAAGAAGAGAAAGTAGTAAAAGATGGAATTATAAAAATTCTGAGAAAATATCTGTTTATATTAAAAAATATATAGAAAGACTTAAAAATGCTGCTCTAGAATTACTCGGTGGAAAATGCTCTAGATGTTCCTTTGATGACATAAGAGCGTTACAGTTTGATCATATTAATGGGGGAGGATTAGCCGAAAAAAAGACACGAAAACGTAATCATTATACAAATATTATTGAAAGTGTATTAAAAAAAGAAAATAAATATCAAATATTATGCGCTAATTGTAACTGGATTAAAAGATGCGAGAATGGTGAGGTGAGAAATGGTAAGGTAAGAAAAAAATATGTATCCAATCTTTAAAAAACCAAATAGTCTTTTAAAAAAACTTGGCAACCTTACCACATTTTTCGGAGGAAAAACGAGAGGAGAGAGTTTTCACCAAGGAGTAGATATTGCCAACAGGGGGGGAACAACGATACCCGCCCTTGCTAATGGAACTATTACGGGAGTAGGAACTACTAATAACGGATTCGGGAATGTCGTAACACTTAAAGACACAAGTGGAAACACCCATCAATATAGCCATCTTCAAAAAGCACTTAAAAGACCCGGACAAATAGTTAAAAAAGGGCAACCAATTGCAAAGATGGGTGACAGTGGGAATAGTTATTCTGAAACAGGAAATGATAGTAGCCACCTTGATTTGCGCATCTCAAATTCCTATGGTAGGTATTTTAACCCATTAACATACCTTAAAAATAAATAAATATATGCAAAATGATTTAAATAAAAAAAAGGCGGAGTTTTTAAAAAACATAATGTCACACCCGAAACTTTCGAGGGTTTTTTCCGACGCCCTTTCCTCTCCGATTGGTTCTACAAAAAGAGAACAATCCAAATCTATTTTGTCTATAATGAAAAAACTTCGAGGTATCAAGAATGATGGACAAGGGGGTCCAGGAATGTCTTACGTGTCGTCACCTTCAACGAATCCCGTTTCAGCTAACACTAAAAATGATTACAGTAATTTGATAATCTTTCCCGCAGCGCCAAAATTCAAAACAAGAACTGAAACAAAAAAACAAGACGGGCAGGGCGGACTTAACGACTTCGGTAATTTTAATAATAATAATTTTGATTTTAATCAACCTAAAACATACACAGCCCCAGAACCTCCCCAAAAACCATTCGCGGCAATTCCTCCCGCTGTTAAAAAAGTTATAGGTGCGGTTGGGGAAGTGGGTTACAGAACAGGAGAAGTCTTGGGGGCACTTAACCCTTTCACTGGAAAACAAGATATTGTTTTTTCGGGTCTGGTTTCACCTTTTGGAACTTACAAAGAATCAACCCCATCCGTACTGGGGAAATATGCATCACCTCAAAAAGAGATGACAGATTACTCTTTACCTTCGTCAATACAAGGTGTCACAAAACAACCAGTTCAAGGTCCGCAAAAAGAACCAGTAACTGGAACGACACCAAGTTCAACGGTTGATGTTCAAGGAACGGGGGCCAAGCCTTCCATTACGCCCACACCAACTCCTAGCCCGCAAATCCCAATGACCCAAGAAGAAAAAATTCGCGCTCAAGCCCAATCTGCAGTTAATCAAGGGACTGGGGCGGGATTTTTCGCCCAAGGAATTGCAGATGCAAAATTTGAAGGAGGATTAGGCGCTTACTTGGACAAATTAGACACTAAACTAAAAACTGATTTTAATATCGATTCTCTTGAAAGCTCTTTAAGCGACATGTCTTCTTTGAAACAAAATTTCGTGCCAACAATAGAAAATTACATTCGAGGCAAAGATCAATACCTCAAGAGTGTTGACAGCTTGCTCGATCAAGCCAATGATTCTTACCTAAAGATGGACTTGGGCAACCCTGAAATAAAAAAACAAGCAGACACTTATGTTGCTTACCTTAATGCTTTAAAGGGCAGGCAAAACCAAAGTTATGGTAAATTGTTAAACAATGCCATTTCTGACTACAATGCTGATTTTGAAAGGATGCAAAATAACTACAATAATGTTTATAAACAATACAACGATACAATAACAAGAAAAGGAACCATTGCTCAAAGTGAATATAATACTTTGTACACAACAATGGGTGATTTGTATAACAACCTTCAAGATGCGCCCACCAGGCAAATTCAAACTGAATTAATGAAAGAGCAATTGATAGCTGCCAACTTGGCTAATATCAATAAAAAAATAATAGAAGGAGCCTCCGACATTTGGGGGGGAGTAAAAGAATACAAGGACGAAGTAGTTGATAGTAAAAACAATCTATTACCATCCGATATTCTAAATCTGCCTTCCATGTATCAAAAAGTTATTAGCGCAGGCAAGTCTCCATTGGGGGTGACTAACTTGGTGGCCATGGGTATGGCAACCGGCTTGTCTAATGCCAAAGCAGAAGGAGATGAAAAAAAACAATTAACGTTAATAAGTGATTACCGAAACATGATCAACGATCTAGCTTCAGTAGAAGGCGGTTTAGCTTATGCCAAACAACTGGGGGCAACTTTCGAGAGAATTTCTAACAGCGCTATAAATTCTTATGTTTTTAACAATGTAGATAATTTTAAACAATCATTAGATAGTTTGGTTAGGAACTCTTATCTTTCCAAAAATGACAAAGACGGATGGTTAGACGCAAATTCCACTCTGGACAAAAAAATACTTGGTGATGTTTATGATGCCGTGAAAATGTCTCAAAATCAGTCTGAAGTTTATTCAAAAAATCCTAGTTTATTATTTACAAAAGACGAGCAAGGGAATAATGTTTATAAAAAGATTTCTGATGTGCCAAATGAAATAATAAGTAAAAATATATCAACTAGATTAAGCAAAATGTGGGAAGCTGAAATTGGCATTATTTCGGCTTCTTCATCAAAATAAAATGGCCACTTTATATCCTGAAAACCAACAATATGTTCCAAAAGAGGGACAGCAATCTTCCGGAGCCTTTTTGCCTGGATTAATGAAAAAATTACAAGAAGATGTAAGAAAAGCGACAGCAAACAAAATGCAAGAATCAATTTCTTCAGATTTTATTCCTCAATATGGAACAGAACCTAATGTGGGAAAAAAAACATTAGAACAATTTAAAAAAGGAAAGTTTGGTTTTGAAACTGGAACACCGATTTCTCCTTCAAGTGAAAGATATGAATCCCTCCCCTCTTATGGCAAATATGTCCCTACTGACACAAAAGATATCAACGCTCCTCGCTGGGTGTCTCCAAGCGAACAAGCAAAAGTATCTAATTTGCCGGGAGGCATGGGATCTTATATTATAGATCCTTCGCAACAAGGGAAACTTCTTAAATCAGAGCGTGTCCTTGTTAATCAAGATTATAATCCCGGTTTTAAGAATAAACTACTTGGTGGTTTATCTCCAATGGATTTTCAAGTCGATCACATTATCCCCTTGTGGGCTGGTGGAGCTGATACTATTTCAAATCTTCAGAATTTAGACCTCCCTACCCATCAGATTAAAACAAACATTCAAGCCATTCCTTTAACGCTTTTGGCTAATGGTAAAATTAACCTTAATCAAGCGCGTATGATGGCGTTAACGTGGAAAGACAAAGACGCTACGGATTTACAAAGCGTTGGGAACACTGGAATGTATGATGTTAGTTATGCCGAACAAATAGCTAAAAAATGGGAAGAGCAAGCTTCTAAACCAAAACCTGTTTCTTTTAAAGATGTTTATAAAGGAATTCCTGAAGCCATGAAGGATTTTGGCAAAGGCTGGCTTCCAACTCCTGTTAGAGAATTCATTAAGGGCGGGGTTAGTGGTTTGACTGCTGGAATCGTTCCCGCCCCCATCAGTGAAGAAGCCGGAACAATTTCCAAAATAGCAGGAGGGGCTGGACACATAGCAGGAACAATATTTGGAATAGGAAAATTCGCAAAATTATTAGGCGTAGGCAAGAATGTGTTATTTGCAAAAAAAGGTGCATCTTTGGCGGCAGAGGCAATGGAAGCAGCAAAACTTGTTCCACTTAGCCTTTTTACTAAAATGAGACAAAGCGCCACGCTTCTTTCTTTGTGGGGACAGATTGGTTTAACTGGCAGAGAACTAACAGGACAACAAGAATCAGAATTAAAAAATCACATGACTCAATTTTTAAGCGACGCCGCCTTTGGCGCGCTTTTAGGCGCTTCAGGACAGACTATACGTGGATACTCTCAAGTGGGATTTGGCACAACAGCTTTGTCACTAATAGGGGGAAGCGATATTCAAACGGCCTTACAAGACGGCGCCTTGATGGCAGGTCTTCATACAATGGGTTTTAAGGGAAGATTTAATGAAATCAATGCTATTACTTATAAGAGATCAGCGGCTACTTTTAATCAATACTTAGGTGACATTTTTCCTTCTGTTAAAAGAGGACAAGGTGTCCCAAGCACATTAAAACTAGATATTCCGTCTATCGAAAAGTTTAGACAACAATATCAAAAAGACAATCCCAATGACACTCGTATTACAAGTGTTTCTCCCATTGCCAATGAACATGAGGCCGTTGATTTTTTAACAAGGGCTTCTTTGACAAAATATGGAGAAGTGATCGCCAATTCAATAAACAAAGTAGATATTCCACAAGAAATGATTGATGCGGAAATAAGAAGAATTGGAACTGCGGGAGTTCAACTTTACAATCAAACATTACCCCCAGAACTGAGAATCCAAAAACAAATAAAAGATCTGCAATCTATTGCCGAACAACTTAAACCACAGGTTTTTTCTGAGCAATTAAAACAAAAAGCGCCAAGCGTTGATGAAATAATCAAAAATGTTCCTCTTACTTTTCCGGAACAAACATATGAAAAACATGCTGGGGTTGTTTTTCCCGAAGGGAACATTCCAATAACCGGTTATTCCGCAAATATTGATCCAATTTCTAAAGGGAATATTGAATCGTTTGATAAAGGAAAAGGAAATACTTCTAATCGAATTATCTTAGTAAACGACGCAAAGACAAACTCTATAATGCGTTTGATTAATTATGAAGCGATGATAAGGGGAGAAAAACAACCGATAGCTAATCCAGAAAACACATTAAGAGCGTATTATGTTGAATCAACACCGAATGGTTTAGAACTTAAGCCAGTGGGTTACGCCGCGACGGCTGAAAGAATCGGAAGCAGAGAATTTAATATAAATAAAAATTACGATGAAATGATGGAAAGAATAAGGACTGTTATAGAAAAATCCGATACTCCAGAAAATTTGATGACCAACCTAAATAAAGACAAATCAAAACCAAGCGTTGACATAGCAACGGCGCAAGAATTGTTCAATCAAAAAAAAGAGATAAAGAACATGGTAGACGAATCTATCCTATCTGCCATTAAAGCTTCATCTCCTTTAGAGAAATATGATATGAATTTAAACAATTCGCCCATTGCAGAAGCAATGGTTCAAAATAATCTTTCTTTCCTTACTGGTAATATAAACAAACTGACAAAAACAAAAAGTGGCGAACCCTTTCTTGTTCTTTCTATTAAAGACCAAAACTGGCTAGAAAGCATGGTGGCGCGAGATGGAAAATTTAAATCTGCGCCCGCTCCAATACAAGAAACCATAAGGGAATTAACTGAAAGAAAAAAGGCGGTTGATATGACCCAAAAAATGGAAGAGGTTAAAAACAAGGTTGCCCCATCTGCCACAGGGTTTTCTTCTAAAGAAATAAAAACAATGGCAAGAGAAATGAAAATGCCGGAAGCAAAAGTTCAGGAATTTATTCGACAAGGGAAAATTAAAGAAAAACCTCTTGTTGAAACGACTAATTTCAAACAAGCTCAACAACCCTTACCACTTGTTTCAAAGATTGCTTCAAAATCGAGTCAATTCGTCAAAAAGCCCCCCGTTACACCTCAAACACCCGTGAGGACGGGGTTTTCTGCCCCCACAATCGCCCCAGACGCGTCTAAATTGGTTGGAGTGACCAATGTAGCCCCCGCGGTTCAAAAAGCATCCACAGAGGCAAAAAACATTCAAAAAGAAATTAGTAAAACTTCAGAAGAGGTTCTAGACATTCCTCCAAACAAAAAAGCTGAAATTATTCCAGAAAGAGGAATAACTCCAATGTTAGAAATTAGTAAACCAGTGGAAAGTGTCTCTTATAAAGATTTCTTTAATGTTGATGAGAATAAGACCAATATGGGACTTTCTAAAATAATTGATCAAGAGGTGGGTAAATTGCCTTCTGACTCTCCAAAAAGAGAGGAACTCTTAAAAACAAAAAAACTCTTTACTAAAGAAAATATAAAAAAAGTGGCTAAAGATGTTTACGCCGAACATTCCAGTGATGAATCATTAGCCGTTGATTCTTTTCTTAAAAGAGTCTCAAATATTTTTACCTCCAGAGGATTGTCTGATCCAATGGAGTCACAGAAAGCTCGTCAATCTTTTAAAAAAATATTTAGGGATTCTGTTTTCAATGAGCCCGTTAAAGTAATGACAATGGACAGTAATAATAATTTTGAATTTAAGAACTCAAATGCGAGCGCTCCAAAAAGTTTCTTCGAAAAAACAATAGAAAAAGATGTTATATATTTTGAAAAAACAATAGGGAAGCAACCTAAAGTAGAAGAAATCACACAAAATTTTATACAAAATGAATATATTCCTTTTGTTTATGACAACAAACCTGATAGTGTTTTAGGGATTAAATTTGACAGTGCTTTAGCTGGAGGGAGAAAAATGAATGAAAAAGGTGCCATAGATCTATTTGTTAATTCTATTTTTGAAAAATTAGGTTACAAAAAAGGAGAAAGTACTATAAATTCTATGGCAAAACGACTTAAGAGTATAAACAGTAAGGAGAAAATTAATCCAATCAAAGGAGAAAACTGGAAAGTGTATGTAATCAAAGATTCATCAGGAATTAATAAAACAGTAGAAGAAACAACTCCAAATTTTAAGAATATAAAAGTAAACAAAGTTGTTGAGAATCCTGAACAAGCAAAAGCAGACTTGGGGAAAAAATTAAGTATTGATGGAACATCATATACTTCTCCAGAAAATATTGCAAATATGGGGGAGAAAGCAGGTTTTATAGAGACTCCTTTTTATTTAAAACCTACACAAAGTTTCATTGACCCTAAAACTGGGAATCTTTTTCACCAAAAATACGAAATGCGAGCATGGACACCGGAAGTCAAGAAAAACTTTGAGGAATCCTTGGGAATTAAATTAAATTCAACTGATTCTGTTACTGTGGAAAATAATGTAAAAGAAGGTTTTGGTAAAGTAGGAAAAAATATGGGTAAATATATAGAAATTGACACACCTTCAGAGTCTTTAAGGTTTAAGTATAGCTATCCTCATCAAAAAGGTGGAACAATTAGCCTTGGGGGTGTTTTATCTAAAATTCCGGCAGAAGCCAAAGTTAATGAACAATTAATAATACAATATAAAGACTTTATAAATAATCTAAAAAATCTATCAGAATCTTTGCAAAACTCAAAAGGCTCATTGGATATTGATAAAATATGGAAAGAACATCCAGAATTTCATAGAGATTCTTTAATGGAAAAACTTCATGGTGAACTAAAGAGATCAGCCGAACACGGGGCAGGATTGTCGCAACTCGGTCCATTTCTTAATAAGACAATTAACAAAATAATTACTGATACGTATTTGTCCGGGTCATTTTTTAAAGGAGATGTTTTGCACATTGCTCCTGATTTAAAATTTAAAAAAAATTTCAAGACAAACAAAACGGAATATCTAAGTTCAGGAGAAGTGATGATTTCCAGAAGTGTGTTCAGGGATCTTTATGGAAAAGAAAATCATGAAGCATTACAAAAATCATATGGCAGTAGTAATGAAAAAGAGTTTCATGTTTTAACCCTTAGGTATCCGACCTTGAAAGATACTTCAGTGTCTCCGATGAAAGTCTTAGTTGCGGAAGATCATGGAGTTAAAATAGGAAAATCTCAGATTGTAGCCAACTCTGCAGATACGATGAAATTTGATCATGACACAGATGGTGACACGTTGCAGGTTTTTAAGATAGGAGGCAAAGATGGAGTTTCTAATAAATTAGTTGATTATTTTTTATCAAAAAGCAAAGAAGGAGACATGATTTTTCCTTCCTTAGAAAAAAGTCCCAAACAAGTCTTTAATGGAGAGAATACTTACCTCAAACTAAATGAGTATGCTTCAAAAACTCTTGCAGGTGGGGAAACAATAGGAATTGCTGCGTCCATGGCTCGTCCAATGAGATTTTTAAAAAGTAATGATTTTACAATTCAATTTTCTACAGGGTCTTATCCAGAAACAATGAATATAGAATATTTATTAAATGGGAAAGTTTACAATAAAACAAAAGACGTTTCAAAGTTTTCTAAGGGAGGATATCCATTATTTAAAGATATGCCTGATAACTTTGAAATTAAACCTATTTTTTCTGATAAAGAAAGTTACATGTTAGGTCTTATGGGTCAAGAGGCAGTTGACTCCTTTGGGACAACTAATTTAAATAAAAGAGTAGGAAATAAAAATGTTTCTGATTATGTGATTGAAAAATTATTTACAAATTCAAATAGCGCGGGGAGTAAAACTATTATTAAAAATGCTCTTAATGATTTTCAACTTCCATATAAACAAGAAGAAAATTTCCTAGAAAACATCAAGCCTTATTTAGAAAAAATTAAAAATGCAAAAAGTAACGGGGGGAAACTTGGTCCGGTTGAAGAGATTATATTATCTTTAGACGGAATAAAAGAATTAGACTTCGGTTTTAAAAATCCAGAATTACAACAAGCAAGAGACGCTCTGAGTATGGAAAACGTAAAAGAAAAATTTAAAGATGAAATCTCTTCCATGAATATCAAAAAACTGCCTCATCTTATTAAGTTCATAAAAATGTACACTGACATAAAGAAAAATTATGGAAACTGGAAAAGTGATCGTACGGAAATAATGGATGGATATAAAAAACTTAAAGAAAAAGAATCTCTTAACAAAGATCAGATAAGAGATATAAGTCTATGGGTGGCGTCTTCTCCTGAGGCTAATATTGTCAAACAGAAAGGGAGAGCTGTTGGCTTCGTAATTAGACCAACCAGCATTATCAATGATACTCCTGATGTCGCTAAAGCGTTTTTTGAAGGAGAAAATCTATGGGAGAAGATAAAAGACAAAATTCTAGAAACAGAAAAACAACTTAAACCAAAGGAGAATCAGTAGTCTTTATACTATCACACACACTTATCATGAGCGTGTCGCAGTGTGGACACTTAAAATGCCTCCATTTCTGTGGTCTAGTGATTGGATTAAAGTTTAAGGAAATAGCATTTTTACAACTGGGACAATGGAATATTGGAAATTTGTTTTCATTTTTTCTTTTATTTTTCTGGACATTACAATCAAAGATTTTAAAACATCGTCTCACGCAAAAGATATGTCTAATTGTCTTGGGAGTAAAAGAGATCTTACATTGTTTGCAAAGGATTGAAGGTAGTTTTTTTTTCATGTTAATCCCATAATGAGAAATAATATTTTTTAAATAAATCCATTCCTTCGTAAAAAATTTTCATATCTTCCTCGTCTTTTTTAATTGCTTCTTCTTTTGGTAAATCCCAATTATCAGCAAAATCCACCCTTTTAGCCGCTTTAAAACCTTTTTCAATTTTTAATAAAACTTCTTTCCACTTCCAATATTCATCATTTTTTTTCTCTTTATCAAAAAATTCACCAGGACAACTACAAACATTTTTCCTTAATTTTGGTAAAATTTTACACATCAAATCACTTAAATTAGAATGAATATCCCAAATCCAAGGGTCATCATAACCTCTAAAAACTCTTTGCCACGCATATTTAATCTCATATCTCCAATCTTTAAAAAATCTTGGAATAGAATAAATTGGATTACTTGAAAATAATTTATTAAAACTCTTAAAAAATTCTGGGTGAAATTTTATTTCCATATAATTAAGAGAGGTTGCCTTGATTAAATTCTTGTAATAATCCTTTCTGTAAAAACTTGAGAGCCCCAATGAGAACTTCAAGGTTGGTTACATGAGCCTTTGATTGTTTGAATAAAAAAGCTTCATTCGTAGCTGCGCTTAAAACTTCCGCTTTTGCAGAGGATATATTTTTACCAGTTGCTTCATCTGTCAAGTTAGCATTTTCTTTTGCCACAACACTAAAAACTCGTTCAGCTTGAACAGACATGAGATTATAATTACTGAAAACTCCAGCCAATTGAGCAATTATTAATCCGACCTGTTCTCCACTAACGGCGCCAAGTGTGTAGCTAGTCATAAAGTCGTTATATAAAATTTGATATTGTTCTTTTTCCATATATTTGTTTTTTATTTAATTTTTGTTAAAACTTCCGCCATAGTCATCCCACGGCTTATTCTATTGAGAATACAAGTTTCGCTTATTTCTAATTTTTCTGCCCAGTCTTTTAAAATCATTGTTTTACCATTTTTTGTTAAATAATGATTATTACTTCTGTTTCTACATTGTTCTTTATAAGTAGCCCATTTGCAATTAGATAATTTATAGTTTCCATTATTATTAATACGATCAATTGTTGTTTGCTTTTCTCCAAACTCTTTTACATGTGCGAGATATGATTCATACATATCATCTCTAAAATTTTCAAATTTTAGCCATCTTTTACAAATTCTAATGCCCCTTCCTCCGTATTTTAAAAAACTAATATCTTTTTGACAAAATATTCTTTTTTTCATAGATCTCCAAATATAATAAAACCTTGTTGAAACCCCTTTAATGGTATGTCCATGAGTTGTATTGGCTTTTTTTATTCTTTCCTTCCATAAACACCCACAACTTTTTGTATAACCACTTATTACAAAATCCATTCGAAGAATCTTTATTATTCCACATTCACATTTAAACAACCAAAAAGGTCTATATTTTTTCATGTAACTAAACTTTAGGGCTACTAATCGATTAAATTTTTGTCCAATAATATTTTTTTTCATCAAATTTATTTAATATTTGTAAATATAACGAGCAAAAAGATGATCGATTTCATGAGCCCAGATCTTCGCTTCCAACCCGCTTAATTTATCTATTAAGATAGAAGAAAATTTAAATTTATCTTTGTTATCAGTATCAACCATTAGTGTGATAAAAGAAACTTCGATCTTATTTGATCTTTGAACAGTGATCGGTAACCTGTCCGCAAAACTAGCGCATCCCTCTTTACTGTCGACTGTCGTTTTTGTATTTTTCGTAACTATTGGATTTATTATAAGATCTCTATTTGCGGTCACAAAAAATCTGAGTGGATCATCATCACAAATCTGAGCATGAGCCATCGCGCGAGTCCCTGTTGCTAAACCATTTTTCATGAAACATAAATTATAAAGAACACTTGCCTCTTTTACCACTCTTTCAATATCACTTTCTAATACCTCACGACTTACTTTAGAGTGGGGGTTTACCATTCTTAATAATAAATTTTCTTCTTTTTTTTCTTCAGACATGTGTTTAATTTAATTTTTAAATTCTTTTATCACAACTAGAGCATTTTTTAAGCCAGCTCTCGTGTTCACATCTTGTTTGTGTCTCTATTTTTGTTTTTTCGTTTTCAATTATCTTTTTACAATTATAACATCTTTTTGTCCAGAAATCATGTTGACAATTATTTTTCTTTTCTTTGTTCTTTTCTTCATTAAGATAATCCTTATATGTTTTTCCACTAGGTGGTTTGGTAGATTTTTCAGGAAGTTCTTTGAATGGACCTTTTATAATGCTCTTTTCTTCTTTTTTGGGAAGAGGTTCTTTAACTTGATAACAATTTTTAGTATGATAGTAAATTGTTTTTCGATCAACTTTAAATTTTTTAGCAATATCAAGAATAGACACACCCTTTATCGCTAATTCTTTTATTTTTTCTCTGTTTTCTAAACTTATTTTACGAATCCATTCATACACTTTCCCTTGATTAACCAATCTCTCTTTATTTAATTTTCTATATTTTTTTTGACAAAGTTTACATTGAGATGCGCGCGCCTCGCTATATTTATTTCTTCTTATAAATCTTCTTATCTTTTTTGTTTTTTTACAACTAGAACATGTTTTGTCTTTTTTAATTTCTTTTTCCATATCATTGTTCTTTTTATTTTTATAATCTTATCAAATAATATCCCACTCATCTGCTGATTTAATTTTAAAAACTCTGGGATTGGTTTCAAATTTCAAGGTTTTTCTTTTTTCTTTCGCCGCTAATTTCATTTTCTTCCCTAGTTTTACTTGGCTTCGGCAGTTTTCTTTATTTGTGTCTTTTATTGTCCGGGACATTTTTTCTTCTTCCTCTCAATTCCTCTTTAATTTGATAAATAAGTTCTTCGTATTCTGCAATCTCATTTTCCGCCCATTTCTGTGTTTTTTTTAATTGTTTTATTCCTGCTGTTTTTGTCTTTTTCATACATTTATTTCATAATTTTAATTTAGGAAAAGTTATACTTTTTAATGCTTCAAATAGAGCGAGTTTGTAATTTTCAAAATCTCGGCGGTCTTTTTTAATTTCATTTTCTCTTTGCAATAATTTAATTCGTGCGTCATTTATTTCTTTAATTATAGCATTTTCTATTTCGTTTATTTTGGCATTTCTTATTGTTAGCCAAAAAGTTCGGCAGATACGGACTAAGTGATTCAACGGAAAAGGATAACAAACATAAGTCATACTCCATAATTCAGGATATGCTAGCCCATAGCCTTTTGGTAAAACTTCTCCTTGTGTAATTACTTTTTTCATATTTTTTATTTATTTAATAATGAGATTATCGCTGTTTCTTTGTCATCCATATAAACAACGGCTTTTCGTTCTTCTTCTGTCATAAAGTTGTGAATTGGACATCCAGCGTGTGGAACAAAGCCGTATGGTTCTTGAAAGTGACATTCGCCATCACATTTTATACAATCGCATTTTTTATGGCATTCACAATATTGATTGATACAGGCTTTTTCTACATCAGGGTCACTCGCCCATCCTCCGCACTTATCACAACCGTTACAAGTCCAGTGTTCACATTCTGTCTTTTCTTCTTTAATTTTATATTTTTCTTCCATATATTTTATTTATCTAATAATATGGGGGCGAGGAGATTTGCACTTCTCTCTTGCTAGGATAATTTTGAACCTAGCCGTGCTAACTTTTACACTATACCTCGTAAAATGAGTGGATTATGGGCTCCACTCAAGCCCTTACAAAGTGCTAATTTACTTTTTCACAGATTTCAATTTTTGAAAAATCTCTTTTTAAACAAACAAGTTGATAATTCGGATCAATCCAATACTTGTTTAGAATTTCCGCCACGATTTCTGGCGTGTAATTTCTAAAAATCAAATGGTATGCCTCGTGCTGGTTTTTTGGCACGCGAATGCAATTTCGCTTGTTGCCTTTTCCGCCGATTGATCTGGCTCGCCGGTGGTGAATATCTGTCATTCTCATCTTTGGCTCGCTTTCATTTCTCTGAAGGTAGCATAGCTATCAAGTCTTTCTTCAAACCCTCTATAAGCTGATGAACATTCATCGCAAATTAAACTTTCAATCTTTGCTTCTTTTTTTGTTAAAGCCAACGATATGGCTTCCAGCTGAACAGCATCAGGTTTTGTCCAACCGTCGTGTTTTCTGAATTTTCCACAAAAACATCTTTTAAGTGTTGTCATTTTTGACCTTCCCTTTCTCAACTAAAAAATTGTTTGATAAGTTGTCTAATGTTCGGCACAGGTTCCATTTCTTTTTTTGCTTCTTCAACCTCCTCTCTCGTGTAGTGTGTCCAGTGGATTATTCCCATATCGGGGCAAAAAAACGCAATAAAGTGTTTTGCTTTTTTCCATTGATGCGAATTTTCGCAAAAAGGACAAGTCAAAGTATTTTTCATTTTGTCCTCTGTAAAAAAGTTTTCAAAGAGCTATCCATTATCCCTCCTGATTGACGCTAGAAGTTATGAAGGCTTTATCTGCCTTTGGCGGACTTCTAGTGTCTTTAATTCCGCCAATCAGGAAGGACAATCTTACAATCCAAGCGGTTGAGGACTATCCAGTTATTTTTGTCGGCGGGGAACTGGGATGTTTTAATTCCGCCCTAGTCCTCAACTGTCTGGATTTTAAAGTCTAATACCTTCAATTAAGTCTTGGAGTCGGTTTTCTATTGCTGTTAAATTTTCAATCAGTCTTGAACTACCGAGTGTCTCTCTCTCTTGAACAGGACCATTGAGCAAAATTATATCTAATTTTTTATATATTTCGCTTATTTTTTCTTCTATGTTTTTTAAAATCTGCTCTGCTATGTTTGTTTCTTTTATTGCACTTTTTGCTGTTTCCATAAATTTAAAATTATTTTCTAATACTGCCGACCTTTGCCTGGATTGTAAGTTAATTATAGCATAATTGTTAGCTTATTCTTCAACTAAATCCTTAATATCAATTCCTTTTTCTCTGTCTTCTTCGGTAATTTCGCAGTCATCTATATTACCTATGATATCGCTTGCATTGCCTGTGATATCGTTTACATTGCCACTGATATTACTTACATCGCCACTGATATTACTTACATTGCCACTGATATCGCTTACATTGCCTCTGATGTTGTTTATATTGCCTATGATACCGCTTACATTGCCTCTGATATTGCTTGCATTGCCTCTGATATCGCTTACATCGCCAATGATATCGCTTACATTGCCACTGATGTTGCTTACATTGCCACTAATGTTACTTACATTGCCATAGATACCGCTTGCATTGCCTCTGATATTGCTTGCATTGCCTCTGATATTGCTTGCATTGCCTCTGATATCGCTTACATTGCCAATGATATCGCTTACATTGCCACTGATACCGTTTACATTGCCACTGATGTTGCTTACATAGCCACTGATATCGCTTACATTGCCAATGATACCGCTTGCATTGCCATAGATACCTCTCACGTCGCCAATGATATCGCTTACATTGCCTCTGATGTTGCTTACATTGCCTCTGATATTGCTTATATTGCCTCTGATATTACTTACATTGCCACCGATACCTCTCACATTGCCAATGATATCGCTTACATCACCACTAATGTTGTTTATATTGCCTATGATATTACTTACATCGCCTCTGATGTTGCTTGCATTGCCAATGATATCTTTATGAACTCCCTCAATTCTTTTTCCGTCTTTGTAATGATAAATTTTATTTTCTGTTTTTGTTAATGCTTTTTTCATTTTTTTATTTATCTTATAATTTACGACTTATTCTTTTATTAACTCACTAATATCAATCCCTTTTTTTCGGTCTTCTTCGGTAATTTCACATTCATCTATGTTGCCAATGATATTACTTGTATCGCCAATGATACCGCTTGCATTGCCATAGATACCGCTTACATTGCCAATGATACCGCTTACATCACCACTAATGTTGCTTGTATTGCCTCTGATACCGCTTATATCGCCACTGATACCGCTTATATCGCCACTGATACCGTTTACATTGCCACTGATGTTGCTTATATTGCCAATGATATCGCTTACATCGCCAATGATACCACTTGCATTGCCATAGATACCTCTCACATCGCCAATGATATCGCTTACATCGCCTCTGATGTTGCTTGCATTGCCAATGATATCTTTATGAACTCCCTCAATTCTTTTTCCGTCTTTGTAATGATAAATTTTATTTTCTGTTTTTGTTAATGCTTTTTTCATAAAATTATTGTTAGTTTATTTATTACTTGTTAGTAGGAGTTAAAATTCAAATTCTGCCTTAAGTATTACTTGAAATAATTCATCTGTATTTTTACTTCCGCAATAAAGACATACATTATCATCGCCATTATAGAAAATAACTGTATGAATTTCTGCCTTTGTGCAATCTCTACATAAAAAATGATGTTGCAATCTAACGGCTAATTTCTTTTCTTTTTTCATATATTTTTATTTATCTTATAAATTTTCTAAAAACTTCTTGGCGTTTTCTTCCATATCCTCAATAGCAGAATTGTAGCCAGCATCAAAGTCACCACTTATTATCTGTCTTTCCAATCTCACCGCTTCTATTGCTTCGGTGGCGACTTGGTGGAGAGAGGAGCGGAGGAAGGATTTTAAATCAAAAGCGATATAGCTTGGTATTTCAGTTGTTTCCAACTCTTTATTAAACTTCTCATCAAACTCTTCAATTATTTTTTTGGTTAGGGTCATAAAATTATTTTACTAATACCATTAATCTTTATTATCTCATTCTCTAAATGTTTTTTGGAAAATTTTTTACCCAACCAAAAATTAATTGGATATTTTTTGTGATAATTTTTTAATTTTTGTCTCGTTATTTCAGATATCTTTTTCATGTTATTTTAATATTCTACTAATTCCGTTTGTTTTAACTACTTCTATTTTATCATAAAACATGTCTTTTACCTCTGGGATATGACTAATTATTAGAAGCTGTGGGATCTTTTCTTGGAGTTTCGTTAAAACAGTTATAAATGATTCTGTACTTTCTTTATCGAGACTTAAAATATTCTCGTCCATAATTTTAAAACCAATTTGATTCATAAGACTTGAAAGTGCCTCTGCTATGGCAATAGTAATTTTAATTCGTTCTCCTCCACTATAATTTTCAAACGGCATTTCTTCTCCTCTATCATTTTTTATAACTATCCACAATCCCTCTTTGTTCCCTTCTTCATCTGTCTTTATTTTTTGAGTATCTAATCTAATTCTAAGATCACTCATTTGAGAGAGTATATCATTTATTTTTTGCTCAAGAGGAGGTAAAATATAATCTATTATTACAACTTTTATCCCCCTACTTCCAAAAGCCTCTTTTATAAGCTTTAAGCACTCTAGACGCTCATTAATGTCCTTTATGTCCTTTTGAAGCGCTACGAGGCTGTTACGAGCTTCTAGGATATTGTTGCGAGCCTGCAAGGCTGTGGAATGTCCCCTTGTTGCATTGTCTCTTTTGTTTTGTCTGTCTAATATCTCTAATCTAACCCTTCCAAGTTCCTTATTAAGAGTCATCAAATTAGAAGCTGTAAGGCTGAGTTTTAAGTTATTTATTTCTTCTTCAATAACTTTAATTTCTAAAAAATCGCTTATTATCGATTTCTTTAATTCTTCAATTATAATCTTCAGCTCTTCATTTTCTTTTAAAGATAATTCATATCTCAAGACAACTTGTTCATATAGAGAAAGTTCCTTATGCCTTTTCTTTAATTCATCATATTTCTTATAATCCTCTACTGTATCTTCTACTGTGGGAAGCAAGGCAAATTCTGTTGACCATTTATTGAGCAGGGCTTTATCTTCTTCCGTTTTTTTCTTTTTTTCTATGATTTGTTCTTCCAAGAAAACAATTTGTCCGCGAATCGGGATTGTAAAAGGACATTTATCTCCAGATGGGCAGCTGCCTGAATCTTTAATTAATGGGATTAATTGTTTATTAAGCCTTTCTATATCATTTGTATAATCAAAAGATGTCGGCTTGTTTACTAAAAAAACATTTATTTTTGACTGTATCTCGGCGTTTAACTTTAATTTCTTCTCAATTACCAAAATTTCTTCTAAAAATGTTTTCGCTTTTTCTACATTCTGTCTCGCCGTGTTTATGTCTATAGAAAGGTTTTGTTGTATCCTGTTCTCTTTTAATTTAATCTCAGACTCTTTTGATATCATACCGGAATGAATCCTTGCTTTGACAGATTCTTTGTCTTTGATTTTTTCATTAATTGTTTTAATGTCGTTTAACTCAGATTCAATCTTCTTTTCAAAAACAGAAAGAAGCGCAGATTCTACTGAATATTTCTCAATATCTTTTTGATATTCCTCAACTCTAGCGGCAAGGGGTTCAAAATCTTTGATATTTTTCTCAAATCCTTCTATTTTTGAAAGAACAACAGTTGAATTGGTCTCTTCTGTTATGAGCGCGATTCGAGCTTTTTCGTAAAAAATGTCTAGATCTTTTACTTTAATTATTTCGAGAAGCAAATCTTTTCTATCGGAGGCGGTAGCTTTTACAAAGCTATTATTACCGTCTTGTACATAAACTATTGAATTTACAAATAATTCAAATGAACATCGCAAAAATTCATTTTGAATCCAATTGTCATGATCCTTTAATCCAATTCTAGGTATAGCTTGAAACTGATTTTTAAATCCTGTATTTTGTGTAATATTTAAAGTATTTTTGCCTTTATTGGTTACTGAACGAGTTATAATAGTCTCTCTTTCTCCATCAGCCAACTTTAAAATAACCGACGCTTTTTCCTGTCCTTTACGTATAAGACTTCTGTTATCACCTCTCCCGCGACCGAATAATGCGAATAAAATTCCCTCACAAATGGCGGTTTTTCCTGCGCCTGAGTTACCCACAATAGCTATTTTATCAGTTTCTTTAAAAGATAATTCAGTTTCGGAGTGTGAAAGAAAACTATTCAGTTTTAGATTTTTAATTAATATCATTTTAAATAATTAATTGCCTTTTTTAACATTTCGACCTTATCTCCCAATAAGCCAATTCCATTGTTGCACCTAGAACACAACAACCCACGGATTCTTCCCGTTTCGTGATCATGATCAACTGCTAATTTTCGTAAAGTTCCACTCTGGTGTTTCGATGACTCCGGCTTTGAACACATGCCGCACAATCCTTTTTGTTTTAATAATAATTCTTCATATTGGTAATTGCTAATACCGAAACTTTTTATTAACTTGAGTTCTCTGTTCCTTTTTATAACTTCTGAATTCAGATTACGATCTCTTGAATTTTTTAATAATATTTCTCTATTATTTCTATAATATTCTTTATGATTTTTATCTAATTTTTCTTTATTTTTTTGACGATATTCTTTTTGATATTTACTTCTTTCTTCTTTGTGGTCTTGTGCATATTTCTTTTTTTGATTAAGTAATCTTTCTCTAGCCTTAGGATTTTCTAAATAATATTTTTTTCTTTTTTCAATAATTACTTCTTTATTTTTCTGATAATATTTTTCCCTCCTAGTTTTACACCTTTCTGATATCTCATATTTTTTCCGATATTCTGTCCTTTTTTCTATATCTTTATACGGCATACAATTTTCTTCTTGTTCCAGTAAGGACTTTTACATTTAGGACAAATAATGGACTCGACCTCCTTCCTTGGAATCCATTTGTGTTTACATCTCAGACAATTATATTTTGGTAATTTCATATATTTAGTATATACCTATAGATAATAAAGTCAAGAAGTTATTATTCACATCTTAAATCTCAGGTTTTAATAAACTCTCTATAATTCCATCAACCTCTGACGGTCCAAAAATCGTAGCGGAATCATTTACCCATTTAATTACCTGTTGTCTTTTCTCTTCTTCCATTGACAAGGTTTCGATTCTTTTTAAACAATCATTTTTCGCTTCAAGCATCTGCGCTTCTGTAAAAACAGCGCTGGTTGTGGCGGGAATCATTTGAGTTTCAATAAAAAGCTTTTGACCGCAACTTGGGCAAGGATGTTCAATAATACTTTTAATTGTTTGACTATTTTCTTGCATTTTTGATGGGGTTATTTTTAATATATTTTTTGAATTCCTTGTCTGATCGAGTTATCCTTTCTAAGTCAGATTTTTTAACATCCCTTAATGGTTCATTTTTTAATAGCCTCACCTTGAATGTGTCCTTAGGTGTGTCTTTTGTTTCAACTTTCTTTATGCTTAGAATCTTCTTCGTTTTTGCTATGACTGACTCTGCCACAGCGGTACATCCTTTTTCAAAATTTGGATCAAAAGCCAAATTTGACCGGGAAAGGCTGATTCGCATTGATTCGACAATTGCTTCCACGATTGCATCTTCTTGTATTTTTGTTAGTAAATTTGTGTTTGTCATATTTGTAATTGTTTTTTTAATAAATTAATAACTTCTTGTTGAAATTTAGTTATTGCTTTTGAATTTCCTCCGAATAAAGCTAACCCAACCTGAGCTAAAGAATAAGCATCGGCCTCATTATTATCAGCAATACTTACGCCCCATCTTTTATAAATTTCCATCATCAGTACGTCTTTCTTAGATGCCCCGCTTCCTGTAATGAATTTCTTGAGAGTGGTTGGAAACACAATCACGAATGGTATCCGATAATCAATGAGCCTTGCCCTGGTAAAAAAGTTTAACGCCGCCAATTGTGTCAAGGATGTGGTTTTTTGGATACCAAAAGCGAGACCTTCTATAACAGCGATTGTTGGATTGTATTCACTTACGACATCTTCAATTTCCTCCACTATTTTTAGCATCCTTAAAACCTCATCTCTTGGTGTCCCATTAGGAATTGGTTTAGATTTAATTAATTTCTGTTGAATTATTTTACCCTTCTCAAGAATTACAAGTCCTGTCCCAGTTAAACTAATATCAAGTCCTATGCTTTTTATTGTATTATTCTTATTCATTTAATAATTTTATTCTACTAATACATTCTTCGACCGACTTATTTATCTCATGTTCCCAGAAACGATAAACTTTATATCCATTAGATATTAATACTAAGTCCTTTTCTTCATCCTTTTTCCCACAATTCTTTATTTCACCTTTACCATGGGTTGGGCAATTATGCCAATAACAACCGTCGCACTGAATTACTGTTTTAAAACATGGAAGATAAAAATCAACAAGAGATACATTACAAAGAGGAACTTGTTTATTATAGAATATATTTCGTTTCTTTAATTCTTCTTCTACTTTTAACTCTATTTTTGTATCTTTAAATACCCTATTTGGATGCAAAACATTATGCTCACGAAGTTTTTGTTTAGTTTCTTTTGAGACTATTCTGTTTTTCTTAGAAATACTTAATTTTTTTCTTACATCTTCTCTCTTTGAAGGGTTTCTATCTCCTGTTATATCTGGCCTTTTTTTATTTTTCCAATAACTTGTTTGTCCAAGATGAGATACACTTAATTTTTTTTTATGTTCCTCAGATAATTTCTTTCCCTTACCTAATCCCATATTTTTCATACGTATTTTATTTTTATGTTCTTCAGACAATTTTTTACCTTTGTGAGCAATACTCATTTTTCTTTTTGAATCTTCTGAATGTTTTTTACCTTTTTGGGAAATAGAGTTAGCTAAGCCTATTTTTCTTTTATGTTCTTCTAACAGCTTTCTACCTTTTTGGGATTCACTAATTTTTCTTTTATGTTCTTCTGATTTTTTATATATTCCACTTGGCATATGTTTAATTCTTAATTAACTCAAATCCCTTTAATAATTTACTTAATTCAATCCCTCGCTCCTCGCTATAAAGTTTTAATAACGACTCTGGACTAAAGTCCATGGCACCTTCCTGAATATTGTGCATCTTCTTCCTTTCATTAGGGTATTGTTCCAAAATTAAAGAAGCATCAAAACGAGTTAAATTATTTTTTAGTTCTTCAGTGTTCATTGTTTTGTCGGTAATTATCACCTTAACAATACTCTCTTTTGGTAATATTGCTAATTCTTCTGATGTTGGATTCTCTAGCTTATATATTCCACGCCCCGGTATTTTAATTTGTTCAACCTTTAGGTCATCACCGATCTTATAAATGAATTTTCCGATTTCTGATACTTCGTTGTTAAATACCGATCCAGTCAATACCGTCTTTCCAAATACACCAGGTACGTGGATATGACCTGCAATAATTTGTTTATATTTTTCCTCTAATTTCATCTTAGGCAAAACGACTTCCTTCAAAGCATTAGTCGATAAACCATTGAATGTTGTGTCAGAAATTGAATGATGAGCAAAAAGAATGTCGCCTCCTGGAAGTTCTCTCATTATTTTCTCTGTAGATTGTTCGTCGTTTTCCGTTCCCAACTCGCTTTTGAGCATGTAAGGAAGGAAACTGACCTTTAGATTTCCGATTTGCGCATTATGCGGTTTTGTGAATATATGCCAATGGGGTTTATTTTTAATTTCCTTTAAGAAATCTAAGGCAGTAGAACCATCGCCTTTCTTTGAATGATTACCTGAAATTATATACACATGCTTATTTCCAAAAGACTCTATAAATGAAACAAATTCCTTGACTGTTTCTGCTGGAGGATTTTTTGTGTTGAAACAATCCCCCAGCAAGACAACAGAATCACAATCAGAAGAAGATTTTACAATGAAATCTAAAATTTCTTTTTTTTCAGGATTACGCCCATCGAGGATATATTCCGAATAGCTTAGATTTTCTCGTAAATGTAGATCGCCACAAATTAAAAGTTTAGACATTTTTTTGATTTAAAAACTCTTGTAATTGCCCTCTTGTGTTATTACTTCTACCATATTTTTTATGAAATTCTTTATGAGCTTTATCACTCAAGGTAATACCATTATCTATTGCAAATCGGAGTTCGGGGTATTTAGCAAAGTTTTGGATATGGTGAGCATTAAATTTGACCCCCTTAATGCCGTATTTTTGACAAGTGTAACCATCGCGAGTGAAGACTGAATCACGCCAAAGTTTTAAATCGAGACTCATTCTAATTTTTTTATTTTCTGGTGAAACTCCACCTTTCCAATTGGGATGACTTTCTCCTTTAATTTTTAAATAGGGAATTCCTTTATTCCAAGGAATTCTCCCTTTAAGTGATTCACTAATCTTTTTTCTCTGATCTTCTGACATTTTCTTCCCCCAACCATGGTGCTTTTTACCACTGTGCCATGGATGGGGTTTACCTTTTTGAGACAAACTCATTTTTCTTTTGGTTTCCTCAGAACGTTTTTGGCCGATATTTTTTAGAATCATCTTTCTTATCTCTTCTTTAGAACGTTTTTGTCCTGTTCTGCTTTTATTTCCAAGACTTTTAAATCTCATTTTCTCAATACGCTCAGGTGAAAACTTTTTACCTATCTTAGAAAGACCCATTTTAATCCTATCTTCTTTAGAACGTTTTTTCCCCAACCAAAAACCAATTTTGCCTACATGAGATAAACTCAATTTTCTTTTATGTTCTTCAGATAATTTTTTACCTTTATGCGATTCGCTTATTTTTCTTTTTATTTCTTTAGACACAAGAATTTATTGTCCAATACTTTTTAGCGCACTGATAATAATGTCATAATGCGTTGGCAAAAAAGCTATCCCTGTCACTGTCATAACCTTATCCTTGACTAATGTGGCATCAGTTACCCCTAATTTATCATGCGCCAGTTTCGTAATAATCGCCAGCTTGTCTTCAGGCGTAACAGACGAAGGAGCATCATTTGAAGGAACCGGAGATGATTCACTAACTCCAAAATTTGAAAACTCTTGATTAGCGTTTTCTGTTTCCTTGGAAAAGTTTGTTTTTACATGTGCGGTCTCCGGCATGCACCCTGCGTTTTCTTTTAACCATTCTGTATCCACAAGTTTAGGATCTAAATACAAACCGAAATCTTTTACTTCCACCATTACTCCAACCTTATTCTTAATAGAAAGTTTCCCTTTATACTTGAAACCAACGATTTGACCGAATTTAGCTTTCTCCATCTCCTGGATAATCACCTTTTTGTTAATGCCAAAACCTACATTCACAACCTCTCCATCCTTAAGAATTAGATAAATAACTTGCTCCCCCCCAAAACCATCTCTTGATCCTGTAATTTTCCCCACGTATGTTCCTTGAACTGAATCACCGGCCTTTAAAAACTTTACCCACGTTGCCACTGTTTTTTCCTTTGTTGAACTAAAAATATCTACGTTATTCATTTTTTTAAATTTAACTTATAATTATACCTTGCCCTTAATTTGTTCACATCATAGTTTTTTTTGAAATTTACTAATAATAATTACATTATACTCTTTTCGTTTTACTTGTCAAGCATAGATACAACATAAAACACATTAAGAAACATTCTTGTCTTTTTGTCTATTTTCTATCGCCCAGCGCGTAACCTCTGCTAGTGATTCAGGAGTACCGCAATCACGCCAAAATTTATCATTTGGGATACGGGTGTAATCACATTTTCCTTGTTCTATGTACCAATTATTAACGTCAGTAATTTCTTTTTCTCCTCGCGCGGAAGGATTCATTGTTTTGGTGAAGTCAAAAACTTCTGGAGTGTATTTATACAAACCTGTTACCGCCCAATCACTAGGCAGTATTTCTGGTTTTTCTATAATTTTAATAAGTCTGTCATCTTTAAATTGGCCTACTCCGAATCGTTTTGCATCAGGAACCTCTTTTAACCAAAGGTGGGCTTTGTTTGAATCTAAATCAAAAGGAAAAGGAGTAATGTCTCCATAGATATTATCACCCAATACTACTATTACATTGCTATCTCCAACGAACTTTTTTGCTAAATTTAGAGCTTCTGCAATACCCCCCGCATTTATCTGCGCTCGATAAGTAATATCAACCTTATATTCAGAGCCATCGCTTTAAAAATCTATAAAGCCGCCCAAATGTTCCCCGCCCGAAACAAGTAAAATGTCTTTGATTCCCAATGACTTTAAAGTTTCTATTGGATACAAAATCATTGGTTTGTTTAAAATACCCAAAAGATGTTTGTTGATTATCCTAGAAATTGGGAAAAGTCTTGTTCCGCGTCCCCCGCAAAGAAGAACACCTTTTATATTCTTTCTTTGTTTCATTTTTGTTTATTTTGTCCTTAAGATATTTAAACTCAGATTCGTTAAATAAATTTTTATTTTTCTCTAAATCATCATTGTTAACAATGGATTGCATTAATTTATTTTTTTCTGATATTTCGTTTATCTTACGATTCGGCTGAAGGATTTTTTGCCTGGAAAGAATTGTCTGTTTGTTGTTTTCAAGTGATTTAATCATATTGTTAACGTTTGGCCCGAAAAAAAGTTCCGGAATTTCTTTAATTTCAAATAACCCGATCTTTGCTCCTATCATTTTTTCAACAGAATCGGGATTTTTGTTTATAAATTCTTTCTGCGCCAAAATAAAGGCTTCTTCCAGCGATCCGGCTAGTTGAATGCTTAAAAAAGTATATTTCACTCCTTCAACAATAAGACTGTATATTTTTTTGTTTATAAAATTTTTTTGGATTGAATTTATGTTACTTATCATTTTTTTTATTTTATAAGTAATTTCCTTGATAAAGCGCGGGAGGGAATACTTTGTACCCTCAAAGATGAAAGAGATTTTAGTTTTTATTTTTGCAATTATGTGAAGCCCACTTCACACTCTTGGGACTCGTCCGCTCTTACGAACTCATTTGTCCAAATACCGCATCATAAAAATTAGTTCATGAGTTAATTTTTATAATGTTTTACCGGTATGGGAGATCCAATCATTCCTCCCACATCTCTCCAAGTAAGTCATTTGTTAATGTTTTCATCCAGCCAACCTTAGAACAATCCTTCTGTTCTTCGGTTGCCTATTTCCCCGCTTGGACAGGGCGCTTCTAGCACCGCGCTTTATTAAAGAAATTACTTATTAATTATAAACTTTTAATTTTGATTGTCTATTGGCGCTAATTGTTGTGCTTGTCCTCTTTCCCTAATAATCTCTTTAATATCTTCATTTTCAATTTTATATTTATCACACAAGTTCGCTATTATTACTGATAAAAAATTATACTGAAATACATTTTCTATTTTTTCTATTTGCCTCGCTTGTGACAGAGGTAAGGCTGAAGTGCGTATTTCATATAAATCTACAATGATATTTGCTGTTTCATTTTTCATATTTTATTATTTCTTAATTAATTTATTAATCTCCTCTCTAATTTTCTGATAAATTTCTTCGTTCTCGACCAAAAATTCTTTTGCTTTATCGCGACTTACTCCCAATTTTATATCACCAAAAGTATAGGTGTTACCGACTTTTTTTATAACGCCGATTTTTTCGGAATAATCCAAGGTGTCACAAACCAAATCTATTCCTTTTCCATAGTACAAATCTAAAGTTGTTTTTTTCCAAGGAAAACCAACTTTATTTTTAACCGCGACTACTGAAATTTCATTTCCAATTTGAATATCATTTTTATCTACTATTTTACCTCCTTTTGAAACTTCAAGACGTACTGAAGAATAAAATTTTAATGATTTTCCGCCAGGTGTAGTTTCCTTTTTTCCGTACACGATCCCTAGCTTTTCTCTAAGTTGATTAATAAATATAATAGTTGTTTTGGAACGACCAAGTGGCCCAACTAATACTCTGAGCGCTGAGCCCAATTTTCTAGCTCTTAACCCCATGGTATCTTTTAAAAATTCTCCCTCAACTTCTGATTTAGGGACTAATCCGTCAATACTATCTAAAACAATAAGATCAAATTTATTACTTTCAACTAATTCTTTCATTGTTTCCATTGTAGATTCTAATGTAAGAGATTGAATTACAACAAGTTTTTCGATGTCCACACCGATAGATGCTGAATAACTGGGGTCGTAACAAAATTCTACATCAAATAATACAGCTTTGCCCCCCGCTTTTTGTACCTGTGAAATCAAGTGATGCGCTATCGTGGTCTTTCCGGACGATTCTTGCCCGAATAGTTCCAACATGCGAGAACGTGGAATGCCGTTACATCCCAAAACATAATCTAATCCAAAACTTCCAGTTGGAGAAGTTGCAATACCCGATACATCAGGATTTGAATCTATTATTTCTATATCCTCATATTTTTTTTGCAACCTTTTCATTATGTCTTTCACTGATTCAGACCCTGATTCTGTTAAGTTGTTTTCTTCTTTTTTCATATGTTTTTAATCCTTAAACCACTTATAATAATCAAGTTGTTCACCTCCCGTGTGAATTATCAGTATTTTTAATCCCAACATTGATCTGTGCCAATTCATTATTAATCTTCCAACACGTCCGTTATAATCCTCGTGCGGATGTATAAATTCAAAATTTATATGTGCGTCTTTGCAAATATTTTCCCCTTCTTCTTTTGTTAACTTTTCTTTATCCTTAATTGATTGATTAATTTTATTACACAATGCCTTTATATCTTCTTCAATTAGTTGCGTTGAAATAAAAATTTTTCTTTTTCCGCCTATCCACACATCACAAGTTCTCCAAAATCCGGCTATTCTTGGATCTAAATTTTTTGCAAGAAAATTATGAGCTCCTAAAATCACTTCAGGTGTTAAAAAACTTTTATCACTAATATAATTCCAAGCCCTTAAAGCATCTTCAAGCGCTTCTTCTCCGTGAACGCTTTCTATGGCATTTGATTCAAGTAAAAATTCTATTATTTCTTTTTTCATAAATTAATATTCAATATATTTATCTTCTAATTTTCCGTTGTTCACTTTTGCGACTCCTTCGTATCCCATACCTTCTTCTTTGTAATGAATTCGGAAAAAAAGATTTTTAAAAATCTTACTTGCTTTCTTGAGCCATTCTAACGGCGGACTCCATGCTGTGTCAAAGCTGATATCGATCCTGTCGTCGTCAAAATCTTTTGAGACACTATCTGGATAAACATCCCATTTTGTTCCCCACTCCTTTTTTCTCCAATCATACCATCTTTCGTCTCCTTTTTTAAGGTATTCTTTTGGGGTTGGAACAAGTTTCTCCAAAGTAAAAACGAGTTTCTTTGTTTGTGTTTTTTTGTTAAATTCTTTCAATTCTTTTCCATCACCCGAAATGCTTAAGTTGTTTTCACAATAATTTGCCATAAAATTATTTGTTTTTCGATAGTGCTAATAAACTTCTTCTTGTTATTCGCAAAAGTTTTGCATTATTATATTTTTTATCCAATTCTATTAATTCTTTCTCCCTCATAAATTCTTTCAAAATATGTCGTTGGAATCCGCTATATTTTTTCTTAAATACATTACTCATAATTTTAAACTTAATTTATCAATTCCTCATCGCAGATAATCACATCTCCAACAATTAACTCATCATTATTATTTGGAAATTCAGCAATTGGATACTCTTTTTTCCAAATTTCTGTAACTATTTCGTTTTTAGAAAATCCAATTAATTTCCCTTCATCGTTTAATACTAAAACCTTTTTTAATTTCGGAAGAGGCTGAATATCAATGATACCTCCGACATATTCTTGGAGCTCCTTAAGGTTGAATGTCTTGCCCAAAGCCGGTTTTATGCTTTTAACTGTCCCGTCCACTTTATATAATTTTGCTTCTTTTATTTTTTTCATATTAATTCCATTATACTCCTTTCATTTTACTTGTCAAGTAAAAACATTATTCCAAGCTCAATGAAATTATTTTTGCCATTATCTTCAACCTTTCTTTCCAGTCTTCTTCTTTGTCTAATTTGTTTCGTAATTCCATTTCCAGTTTGTCCTTTTTATCCTCGGAACCTTGTACTTCATTTTCATTTTTTACCAATGAAATTATTTCTTCAACTTTTTCATTTGAAATTTCTTCACCGGTGTTAACTTGTTCTAAAATTGATCTTATTTTTGTTTCTTGCATTTTTTTATAAATTATACCAAACATCAATGTCTTTTTTTGTTATTTCCTCTTCATCTTTTTTGAAGACATCTTGATTATAATAAGGAATTGGTATTTCTTTCTGAACTTGTTCTTTTTTTTCTTCGACCTTTGGCGCTTCAATCTTTTTCTCGGTAAGTGCTTTAAATTCTTTATCAGACGTGTCTTGAACAAATCTTCCATTCATCATTGTAAATCTTCCAATTTTTGTAATACCGGTTCTTCTGTTTTTTGCTAAATATATTTTTGTTAATTCTGTGAAACATGAATCTGCGTCTTTGTTGTTATTTTTTTCTCTTTCAATTAAAAAAACAAGATCTGCCTCTTGACCAATGCCAGAGCTGTCCTTTAAGTCTTCAATATCGGCGCCATCTGACCTGCGTTCTTTTTTCTTCATGTGAACAGGAAGAAAAACTATAATTTCTTCCTGCAACGCCATTGTCTTTATTTCCCTGACAATTTGGGTCAAATATGTCGCATAATTACTTGACATTGATTTTTCCGACATTCCTTTTTTAATTTTAGGAAGCAAAAACCCAAGGTGGTCGATTACAACCGCTTTAATTCCAAATTTTTCTTTTGCTTCCTTAATCTTTTTTTCAACCCAATCCAAACTTCCAGTTGAATGTTTGGCTGGAGCAAAAACCATATCTTCTTTTGTCGCCCCCATTTCTTGAAACTTCCTCCAAATTTCAGAAACCATAAGCTCATAAGAAAACCAGAGAACTTTCACCTTTTTTTCACTGCGAATTAAAGACATTGTCCAATCTTGGCACAAAGAACTTTTTCCATGCGATGTTTGGCCAGACACAACAACAAGGTCCCCAGGTATAACACCTCCCCTAATTACTTCATCAAAAATTGGCATTTGGAGAGAATAAACATCTGTTATATCTATTTTTTGACTTTCCGCTACTTCGGCTATGTGTTTAACTTCATCTCCTTGTTCTCCTAATACCTGAGGTTGTTCGGAAAACCCCTGAGGAGCGGGAAATTCGCCCCCAGAATTGTTTTTAAACCACCTGTAGGGCGAATTACGCTTCTCTGTGCCTTTAATGCTTTCAAACGTTCTCCTAAGCTCGTTTTGGGGCAACGGAGGGGTGTTGCGAGTGTTGGCTGACTCAACAATCGGCCACGCTATGGTTTCCCAATCGCTTGGATGAACTTTTGTTAAAACTTTCCCAATAAATCTGGCTGTTTGATCGTTTCTTTGTCCTTCGCCGTAACCGGGGTAATCCAATTCGTAATTCTGGATAGTTGTGTTACTTGTTGCTATTTCTTGGTGTTGAAAAATGTTAACTTTTTCAGGAAACAATTCCTTAGGGAAAGGAAGAAGCGGAAGATCTTTAATTATTTCGTATGATCCTTTATCTGAGGTAGAACCAGCTGCTACAATAAATCCTCCAGAACCTCTTAGGTCTGTAAGAGGTCTGATTCTTGCCTTATTTGTAAATCCTTCTTCAAACAAAAATAGGTAATGAAATCCTTGACCTCCTGTCTTTACTATCATTGTATTTTGCGGAAGAAAAGAAGTGTCTCCTCCTTTCTCAACATCAACGACAAGTAAATTACTAATTGGACCCGTAATAATTCCAACTTGAGCTTCTGGAAATTTAATAAACCAACTTTTTATTTCAATCTCCGTTGGAAAACGTTCTTGATAGATTTTCCATGGAATTAAAGGGATTTTATTTTTACCACAAGGAAGTACCGACCAGCCTCGAGTCAGGTATCCCATTGCAAGTTTTACCATTTTTTCATTCATAATTTCATTTTTATTTTTTAATCACCAGGACGCCCCAGGACGCGTTTCTGTTTCTAAGTAGCTCCCAACCTACCACTTTGGGGGTAAACTCTCGTCCTGGCTGTGCCGGGCCACTAAAAAAGTGGTGTTAAACGACGACCCCCATCTCCAATCTGCGATCGCGACCCTCCAACTTCAAAATATCGCAAATTCCCATAATTCTTGAAACAACCCTATCTCCCATCTTTTCAGCAAGTTCGTCAAGACTATAATTACTAGTAAAAATAACAGGAATCATGTTTTCGTATTTATCATTTAAAATTAAATAAAAAGTTTCTCTTACCCAGTCACTCGCTTTTTCCGCGCCAATATCATCAAAAAATAATAATCCGTCAAAATTAATTAATTGTCGGTAAAGCGATTCCTTTGATTCTGCCTCACTTTTTTCGAACTCTTCGCGCATTTGTCTTAACATTTCTCCGGTATTTAAAAACCATGTTTTATACTTACTTTCATTAAAAAATGACGCAATTGCATAGGCGATATGGGTTTTTCCACACCCCGCTGGGCCATACAAATATATGCCTTTTTTACTAGAAACCAGTGTTTCTGCCTTATTTTTTATATTTATCGGAACATCTGTTCCGTAATTTATGTTTTTAAAACGATTCGGAATAATTAATTTCATTTTTTTATTATTAAACCATTAATCTATTTTTATAAATTCGCCAATTCCAGCATACTTGCCAGGCGTTGCTTGCAAGCCGTTCCCGTGCTTGTTGTTATTTTTTTGTGATTCTTTTTTATCAAACCCAATCAACTTGCCCAAATTTCGAAGCAATTCTGTCGGCTTGGTAATTGTTGGGCCATAAGGGGTGCCAAAGTGAACAACCATTAGGTTTATATATTCCAAAGTTTTTTCAAACCCGAACTCGTTACACATTTCAGCTAACGCGTTTCTTTCTGGAATTATTTGATAAATTTTTTTAAACACTGGATTGACCTTTTCGAAAGGGTCGATCAAAACTGACCATTTTTCTTTTGGTAGGCCAATTTTAATACAAAGGGGTATCTTTTTCTCCAATCGGCCTCCGGCCGATACTGTTGTAAAAGTTTCTTTTGTAAGTGTTTCTTTTGTATTGTGAACTTTCTTCACTAGATTGGTGTCGTTTTGTTCACTAGATTGGTGAACTTTGTTCACTAGATTTTGTTCTTGTGAACTTTCTTCACTAGATATTTTGTTAGTAAAAACAGACCCTAATTGATACCAAATTTTTCTTCTTTGGCGTTTTTTGGATGTGTTGCAAAAATTTCCTTTTTTATCTTTGGCAATAATCCACCCACATTCTACGCAAACTTGAATAGCTGTTGCAATCGCCCTGTTAGATTGTCCAGTAAATTCCATAAATTGAGATTGGCTTATATAATCTTGTATTTTTCTTTCTTCTGTCATTGGATCAAACCAACCAAGTGTTTTTCTTGTGATAAGCAAAACGACCTTTAGTTCAGTTTCATTCATTTTTTTCATTTCTCCGTTGTATAACCAATTGGGAGTTGGTGTTGTATTGGGTATAAAGCTCATATATTTAACAAAACAAAAACCGAACACGAGGAAAGTCTTGCGGAAAATCCCGTGTTCGGTTTTTGGCTAATTAAATAATTGTGCAAGACTTTAAACATATTTGTATTATACGCCCTTCAAAATTAAAGTAAAGTTTTTTCCAATTTAAAAAACAAAAAACACGTTGCTGTCAAACTTAAAAAGCATTTTACCTTTTATTCTCACTGGAATTTATATGCGGATTACTAAAAACGTTTGATACTTCAGACTTCAAGGTTTTCATCATTGTTACAAAAGACCTGGGTTCAACGCTTACTAAACCTTGGTTATATTTTTGTCGCGCTTCTTGAATTGAAGAAGAATTATTGAACAAAAAATACCCAACGGGCTGGTTTTTACTTCCTTCTACACTAAAATCTATTCCAATGAGGGGAAATTTTAAAAACATTAAAGTGGCCGCTAAATAAAGATCGCGTGTGCTAAAATTTTGATTTTCTTCCATTTGATTTAATTTAATTTAATAAGAACAAGAATAACATAAATAGAATTACAATACAACTCACCTTTGCTTGACAAGTAAAAGAATAAGAGTATAGTAGAAATATTATTAGATAAAAAATAAAAATGTCGTCAAAAAAGAAACATCGTTGCGTTTGTAGTGTTTGTAAAAAAGAATTTAGGTCGAAAGAAAAATTTAAAAATAAATGTTCGGAATGCTCAAAAAAATGACAAAAAAAGAAATACAAAAAATAATGAGCACAAAGTTAGATTACAAAAAAGCGGGAATGTTTTTGCATTGCAAAACTTGTTTAGACAAATTTTTGGGAAGTAAAGATAATAAAAAAATGTCGCCCCGCGATTTTGGAAGTTATGAAATTTCTGATTATGTTTTTACCTATCCCAATAAATTAAAGGCAAATATTTTAGTTCTGTGGTGTAAGAGATGTGGAAAGGAAGTGTGGGATTCTCGTCATTTAACTCATTTGTTTTAAAAATATATGGGAACTAATTATCAAGCAAAAATAAATATCTGTCCTTGTTGCAAAAAGCCCGAAGAAATAATTCATCTTGGAAAAAGTAGCCACGGCTGGTCATTTGCTTTGCAATATAACGGAGGCCGTTTCTACACAGATTTTGAAGGAATGAAAGATTGGTTAAAAAATAAGGTGATTGAAGATGAATATGGAGATAGGGTTTCAGTAGAAGAATTTATAAAATTAGTAGAGTCTAAAAAGAAAATCAAAGATCCCAGCGCTGATTACGGCGCGAGGGAATATCAAATTATAAAGATTGATGGGTATAAATTTTTTGATTATGATTTTAGCTAAAAAATATGAAAAAAGAAATAAATGAATTAATTGGTGGAATTAAATTTGTTTTTGGGAACGATGATCACATTCAAATTTCAACCCTCTTGGCTGAGATTGGTATACTTGAAAAATCTGTTTTAAAAAACAACGAGCGCAAGGTTGAAACAAAAGAAATTGATAAAAAAAAACAAAATCTTTATTAAGGAAATTATAGAAAAAGAAAAACATTTAGAGTGGTTGGTTAAAAAATTAACAAATAAAAATGAAACACCATAAAAAGAACATAGAATATTTCCATGTTCAAGAAAGTCGAGGACGAGGTCAATGTGGAAAGATTTGTTTCGACAAAAGAACAGCACAAACAAAAAAGAATTTCTTAGAAAAAATGGGAAAAGAAAAAAAATTAAGAATTTATAGTTGCCCTGAATGTAATTATTGGCATTTAACAAAGAAAATGGATTTTTATTAAATAATTAAAATGAAAAAACAAACATTTACAAGAGAGGAGGTTTTAGACTTAATTATAACTGCTTTTCGGGACGGCGTAGACACAGGGGGGGATGATTATGCCAGAGAGTTTTTTGTCGCAGATGATTACTTATTAAAACTTGATAAAGAAAATGACAAATAAAAACATGGATGTTGATTTAACCCCGCGTTTAATAGAAAAGTTTGGCACAAAAACTCGTAAGATTGGCCGCTACAGTGTTTCAGATATTTATGCGATTCTAGCGGGTTGGACCAAACCCGAACATTTTTTTGAGCCGCAATATAATGATTTTGTGGGAATAAAAAGGATGTGGGCAGGGGTGATTAATCACGATTTCATTGAGAGTCTTTTGGAGAAAGAAAAATGTGAACAAAAGATTGTTTATAAATATAGAGATATTGAAATTGTGGGTAAAATTGATTATTTGCCAAATGAAGATGAAGTGTGGGATTTTAAAACTTCGGATGAAGTAATGACCAAAATGAAAAAATGGAGTGAACATCAAATTAAATTTTATTGTTCAATGTTTAATAGAAAAATAGGCAGAATTTATCAGCCGATTTTGGAGAACAACCGTTATATTTTAAAGCACATGGGAACAGTGGGAAGGGACGATATTTGGTTTAAAGGAGAATGTGAAAAATTATATCGTTTTCATGAAAAATTAATAAACATGCAACAGTTACGCTTGACAAGTAAATAGTTTTTGTTATAATCGATTATTATTATTTAAAATCAAAAGTATGAAAAAAGAGATATCTTTAGGGGAACTGGCGCGAGAACTTGGAATCAACAAATCTAAGTTAGCTTATTATCAAGTTATCGGGTTATTAAAGCCAATAAAATGTATTGGCAAAATGGGAATTTTTGATAAAAAAAAGATTCTCTCTGTTTTTAAAAAAATAGAAATAGAAAAGAAAAAAGGGAAGAAACTTGAAGAAATAAAAAAATTATTAAATTTAAAATAAATAATGCAACGAAGTGAGGGTGAAATAATAATAGAAGCCATGGTTGAGGTCAGGAAAATTTGTTCTTTGGGGATGAAGGCGCGGGCAGAAGCGGGGATAAAAGTGAGACAGCCGATACAAAGTATTAAAATAAAAAACTCAAGATTGCTTGAACTATTCAAAGAATTAGAAGAATTAGAAATTAAATAAAACAAAAATGAAATCACAAAAATTAATTAAAAGGAAAAAATTAAAAGCAAGAAATCGCAGAAAAGATTTTTCACAAAAAAGAAATGTACGAAGGAATAATTGGCCGACCCCCATTGAAAAAGAAGTTGTCCCAATATTAAGATCAGCAAGAGACGAAAACGGAAAGATGGATTTTAAAGACGGCAAATCAAGATATAAAGTTGTGGGCGAGAAAATAGTTTTTCGCAAGGTTAATAAGCAAATTTTGTCGCATGGTGATGGATTTTTGCCGAAAGGTAAAAAGTTTAAGGGAAGAAAAGAAAAAAATGTTATTTAAGAAAAAAGACATATTAAAAGCAGCCAAATTTTCAAATTTAAGTCAAAAAATTCAAATGACGGTTTGGAATTACATGGACACGCCTTTTGGGAAAAGAGATGGAACAAAAACGGCGGAAGAAAGTATAAGTTTATGTGAAAGGTATTTTAAAAAATGAAAAAAATAAAATTAACACAAGGTAAATACGCGCTAATTAATAATAAGGTTTTTGACAGGGTTAATAAACATAAATGAACAGAAATAACACGAGTGGCTTCAAAGGTGTTTCGTGGAACAAAGTAGCTAAAAAATGGGAAACAAGAATTAAGGTAGACAAAAAGTACCTTTTTCTTGGATATTTTTTAAACAAAAAAGACGCCTTTAAGACATACCGCAAGGCGGTAAAAGAATATCATAAAGAGTTTGCGTGTTTTTAAACTTATGTTAATTCAAAAAGAACAAACAAAATATCATAGTTTTGCCTTAACTTTCGAATATGAACCAACGGTTGTTGAGTATTGTCAATATTTAAAATTGTCTCTTGGTTGGAATGAATTTCAATACGATCCGGATTTTAAAAGATGGAGATTTAAAGACCCCGAAGTGATAAACATGTTAAAAAACAAGTTCCCTTATGTACAAGTCAGCGCTGAAATAGCCAAAGAAGTTAGTGTCTTTAAACAAAAAAAAGAAGAAGAAACAGCGAAAGAACAAAACGCAAAAAGGATCAAAGAAGCAAAAGTTTCGAATTTAGAGATTGGGGGGATAACGGGGGAATTGTATGAGTATCAGAAATTGGGTGTGGAGTTTTTTATTAATAGTGGTGGGCGCGCGATACTAGCAGATTCGGCAGGGGTTGGAAAGTCCTGTCAGGCATTAGGTTATATAGTTCATACTGGACAAGAAAGAACATTAATCATCTGCCCTGCTTCGGTGAAATTCAGCTGGGAAAACGAAATAAGGAAATGGACAAAACTAAAACCCTTTATTGTTGAACCAAAAACTAAATTTAGTGAGATATCGCACGATATTAATGTAATAATAATCAATTATGATGTTCTTAAAAAGAATTTTAACGAGCTAATGACGTATAAATTCAATGTTTGTGTTTTGGACGAAGCGCAATATATAAAATCTCCAACAAGTATTCGAAGCCGAGCAGTCAAACAATTATCAAAAAACATTCCCCACGTCTTGCTTTTGACCGGTACACCAATCTTAAATCGTCCGATTGAATTATTTAATCTTCTTAATATTATAGATCCAAATAAATGGAACAACTGGTTTAATTACGCAGTCCGATACGCGGACGGCAAGAGAAACCGTTTTGGCTTTGAGGCTAATGGCGCGACAAATCAAGTGGAACTTAAACAAAAAATTGAAAAATATTTTCTTCGCCGGACGAAAGAAGAGGTGCTTCCACAGCTTCCACCCAAAATTAGAACAGAAGTGCCCATGGAATTGTCAGGCGAAGCTAGTAAACAATACAAAACAGCGGCTTCAAGCCTTGCCCAGTATCTTAAAAAATACAAGAACGAAACAGATGCGAACATAATGAAAACCGTGCAAGCAGAGAAATTGGTTAGGATAAATTATTTGAGACAAATAAGCAGTATGGGGAAAATTGAAACGGCAAAGGAGTTAATTCAAAATATTATTGATGGGAATGAAAAGGTATTGGTTTTTTCATGTTTTAATGCACCTTTGTTGGAACTTCAAAAACATTTTGGAGAACAGTCAGTCATGATTATTGGAAGCACAAATGTAAATGAACGGGGGGAAATTGTTCGAAAATTTCAAGAAGATACTAGTGTTAAGGTTTTTTTGGGCGGGGTTAAAAGCGCCGGTGTGGGGGTGACGTTAACGGCGGCAAGCAACATTGTGAACCTTGATTATTCTTGGACTCCGGCTGACATGGACCAAAGTGAGAACCGCGCCCATCGTCCGGGCGCTGTCTATGAATCGTTAAATATTTACCAAATAACAGGTAAGGGCACCATCGATGAGTTTATGAAGAAATTATTACTTGACAAGCAGGAGGTATTTGATAAACTGTTTGAAGGCAAGAAAGAAGAAGAAAAACAAAAATCAATGTTAGATGAAATGGTGGAGAGTATAGAAAAGAATTATTAAATAATAAAATAAATATATGGCAATAACAGATTCTGAAAAATTTATGTACAATGAAAAAGTAGATCAAAAAGTGATGGATAAATTGAAGAAAAAGGATTTGGAAAAGGAAATGAAGACAAAAGAAGATGAACAATTTAGAGATAGTGATACAAATTAATATTAAGAAGATAAATAACAAATAAAAATATGAAAAAAATTCTATACGGCGACGAAGCGAGAAAAGCAATATTTACAGGAATAGACGCGGTTAACCGAGCAACGGCATGCACACTTGGCCCCGCCGGTAAAAACGCGGCTCTTTCTAAGAGTTGGGGGGGTCCGACAATTACCAATGATGGTGTCAGTATTGCTCGTGAAATTGTACTAGAAGACGAATTTCAAGATATGGGAGCCCAAATCGTCCGCGGTGTGGCAGAGAAAACGAATGATTCAGCTGGCGACGGAACAAGTACTTCGATCCTCTTAACTCGCGCCATTATTGCTGAGGGACTTAAATACATCGCGACTGGCGCCAATGTAGTAGAAATAAAAGACGGTATAAAAAAGGCCTCAATAGCGGTTGTGGAGGCGCTCAAAGCGATTGCTACTCCAATCAAGAATGATGAAGAAACTCGTCAAGTTGCGACAATCTCCGCTGAATCAGCAGAAGTTGGAAAAATCATTTGCGATATCATAAAAAAACTCGGTAATAATGGAATCATTACCGTGGAAGAAGGACAGACAGACGGAGTTGTTTCGGAAATTACACAAGGGTTAGATTTTGAGAAAGGTTTTGTGTCTCCTTATATGATTACCGATCAAGAAAAAAACGAAGCAGAGTATTCGCATCCACATATTCTCGTAACTGATCAAAAGGTAACAAGTATTCAAGAACTGCTTCCTCTTCTTGAACAAATAATGGCGACTGGTAAAAAGGAACTTGTTATTATTGCCGAAGACGTTGTTGGAGACGCTTTGCATAATTTTGTAATTAACAAAATACGAGGAACATTTTCAACCTTAGCTATTAAGGCGCCAGGGTTCGGGGAACGGAAGAAAGATTATTTGCAAGATATTGCTGTTATTACCGGGGCGACTTTAATTTCTAGCGATATGGGGAAAACAATAGACAAAGTAACCATGGAGGATTTAGGGCAAGCCTCACGCATAATTTCGACAAAGGACAAAACAACGATTGTGGGAGGCGCCGGAAAGAAAAAAGATGTTGATGCGCGAATCTCGGCCGCCAAACTAGAATTAGAGAGAACTGAAAGCAAACATGACAAAATTAAGATTGAGGAACGCATAGGCAAACTTTCGGGAGGGGTGGCGGTTATCAAGGTTGGCGCGGCCACTGAGACGGAAATGAAATATCTTAAATTAAAAATAGAAGATGCTGTAAACGCAACTAAAGCTGCGCTTGAGGAAGGAATTGTCCCTGGCGGAGGTGTGGCCTTATTACGAGTCAAAAGAAACGTCAAGAAGCCAGAGGGACTAACTCACGACGAAGGGGTCGGTTTTAATATCGTCCTTAACGCTCTAGGAGCCCCTCTGCGCCAAATTGCGACGAATGGTGGATTAGGGGACGGATCTGGTGTTTTGGACCGCGTAGAGGCAATGGAAGAGCAAAACGGGGGGTTTAATGCTCTTAATAAGACTTACACAACGGATTTGATAAAAGACGGAATTGTTGATCCGGTTAAAGTAACCAGAAATTGTATTGAAAACGCAACAAGCGCGGCTGGAACCTTTTTGACCACTGATGTGGCAGTTGTGGATGCTAGAGAAAAGAAATCACTTGACAAGTAAAACGAAAGGAGTATAATGGAATTAAATTAAGAATTAGTTGTGGGGGCTTGGCGGAATATATCAATACGCCAAATACAAGTTTCATTTATGGAATTTGTTCTGTTAAACCCCCATAACTGATTTTTAATGTTTAAAGTTATTATTAAATAAAATATATATGAAATTAAATAATAATCGAGGAAAGTTAAAATGTTTAATGTGTAAAAGATTTTATGATCATCTTGGATCACATATCTTTCATTTTCATGGAATCACTGCTAGAGAATATAAAACTGAATATGAGTTACCATTTAAAATGGCATTGATAAGTAATGAAGTTTATTTAAAGAAGAAAGAAGCGTTTGAGAAAGATAGTGAAAAATATCTAAAGAATCTTCAAAAACATGGAAAGAAACATCAATTCAAAAAAGGACGTACAGGGCAAAGAAGAATTAGTCAACACGAAAGAGAAGTTAACTTAAAACGGATTCTTGAAGTAAATAAAAAACGCAAGCCCGAAAAATGCCCAGTTTGTAGGATGATATTTGACAATTTAGACAGTCATTTGGCGAATAAACATAAATTATTAAAAATTAAGTAAAAATAAAATATATGAAAATTTTGACAAAAATGGCAAAGAAATAAATCCTGAAGAATGGGGCAAGTTTTTTGAAGATAAGGATTACAAAATAATCAAACAAGAAACATTACCCGACGGAAAAAAAGTTTCTACTGTTTGGCTTGGATTAGACCATAACTTTGGTGAAGGGGAGCCCTTGATTTTTGAAACAATGGTTTTTCCAAACAAAGGTGATTTTTCAGATGTAGATGAGGAAAGATATTCCACATTGGAAAAAGCCCAAAAAGGTCATGAAAAAATGGTCAAAAAATGGTCAAAAAATGGAGCAGAAGAGTTATTAACAATAATGTCCAAAGTTTAAAAAAGATTTTAGGACAAGATAATTAAAAAAAAATGAATTTTTTAAAAAACTTATTCAAAAAAAAGGAGAAACAAGAAAAATTAAATGTGTATATCATTAAAAATTTGTACCCCGCAGTTAAAGCGTATGTGGAATACGAAACAGAACATGGGATTCTTTTACCGCAGGACTTTAAAAGAGATCCGGCCGCGTGGTTAAATGTTTTACGAGATATTGAATATTCCTTTTACGAGACACTTCAGGAGTATTCTGGAGAAAGAATTTCTTGTTTAGTGAACACGGAAGATATGGAAAAAAGAAACAAGAGAATACAAAAGGGTTTTGAATTATTTGGAAAATATTTAATGGAATTAAATTAAAATCATGATAACGAAACAAGAACTAAAAGAATTTTCGAAAACAAACCTTGATTTTGCGCAAGATTGTTTTATAGAAAATGAAAATTCATTCTCCCTGATGGTAGTTATTCTTGCGAAAAAAGATGGGAAAAAAGCGATTATAACAAAGATTTTAAACGCAGATGAAGTCGAAAATCGTTTAGTTTATTTGGCAAAAATGGGCGTTGATTTGGGCGTAAAAACCATCATCACAAAGGAATATGATTCAATTGACGCTATATTTGTGATCAGCGAAGCGTGGATGTCAAAACAAAAAGGTGGCAAGGACAAGCTTGATAAAAAATTAGAAGATGGTGAAATACTTATGCCATCAAAAGATCCTAACAAAATGGAAGTGCTTATTTCATCGGGCTGTTCGTCTGACAATCTTGTAGTTTCGGAGGTTGTGATAATAAGGAGACTGTTGACGAGTAATGGAAAGGTTGAAATAAAATTTGAAGATCTTAAGGAACTTAAAGACAAAGATGGTAAAGATAAAGAACAAATAGAAGTAAAATCACCTCTTTTGGAAGAATTTTGGAAAGCGTTTAACTTTATTAAAAATAAAACAGAAGAAGAAAAATTATCAAATAATTTACAAAAAAATGCTTAATATAAAACTTTTAGCCGATAAGGTGCTTGTAAAAACGCCGGAAGAAACAAAAACAGACAGCGGTTTGATTGTTTCACGTGAAAACGACGTTTCTGGTTTCAAGCAAGGAACAGTGGTCTCTACCGGCCCCGGCTTGGCTGATAAAAGAGGAATAATTACGGCCTTGGCTGTAAATCCGGGCGATGATGTTATTTTTTCTTACGGAGAACCAATAACCGTGGAAAAGGAAAAATATTTTCTGATTAAAGAGTCTGACATTGCGATGATTATTAATGTTGATAAAAGGGTCACAAGATAAATTTATGAAAAAAGAAAATACAAACAAAGCAATCGTGTTCGGTTTACGTTTTTTTCAATTTATGAATGATTTAATTACTGTTGTTATTTCAGTGTGTTTGGGAGTTGCTATAGGACTTGTATTAGCAAGAAATTATCAAATTGAACCCATTTGCGATGAACTTGGAGGAGTAATTATTAGCAGTCAATGTGTTAAAGTTTTAATTAAATAATTTTGTGGAAGAAATAAGAAAATTTGACACAGGGGCGGATCGGGACAAAGAGGAAGGAAAATTAGATTTTGAGGGATTTCTTAATCCCCTAATTAAAGTAGGGACTATTGTATAATAAATTGATTATAAGCTTAATTGGTTAATTATATTTATGGGAGAACGATGTGAGATAATTGAGGACAAACTGGATAATCATCTAGAAAAATATGAGCAAAATGGCAAGGAACTAATGAGATTGGCCATAGCAGTTGAAAATATAATAAGAGAAGTCAAAGAACATCGCAAGTCAAGTGAAGAAAATAAAACAAAAAGGCTTCTTGCAGAAGCAGAATTTAAAAAAGAGCTAAAGCCAATTCTTGACAGTTATCAAACCTTGCTTACAGGTAGAAAATGGATAGTTGGAATAGTTAGTTTTATTTTTGCCGTAGGTTCGCTTTACTTATTACTGGGTAAAATATTTAACAAATGAATTTTTTTAAAAACTTCTTCAAAAAAACAAAATACGGAACCGGATGGAACATTGATACTTACGATGAAAGGAGATATGAATCTAAAGAGATTTATTCGGCCTTCACTCCGGTTGTGTGGACAGAAAAAACCCCATCTTCTTGGAAAAGATTCGGGCAGATAAGGAATCAAAATGGGTCAAGTTCATGCGTGGGTTACACATTGGCGGTAATTCTTGGCGCTGAAAACCAATTAGAGGAAGGGAAATTTGTTCAACTTTCTCCGCGCGCCATATACGGCAAGGGTTTTGAACCAAACGGAGGAATGTTTTACGCCAAGGCTTTACAGTTAGGCAAAGACAACGGCGCTCCATTGGAAGTATTGTTGCCGTCCGAGGCAAAAGGAGAAGATGAAATGAGAAATCTTCAAGATGAAAGAGAAAGCGATAGAATTGTGGCAAAAACTTATAGAGGCGGATCTTTTGTTTACCTGTCTTTAGATATTGAGGAAATCGCTTCTAAGATAGCGGAGGGCAAGGCGGTGGCTTTTGGAACAAGATTTAATTCGGGAGGATTTTCCACCGGAGAAGTGGTTTTGAATAAAGATGGCCAATATGGTCATGCGGTTTGTTTTGCGCCTAAAACAAAAATTTTAACACAGACTGGTTATAAAGATATTAAAGATATTAAAGAAGGTGAACTTGTTTTGACACACAATAAAAACTGGAAAAAAGTCCTAAAATTATGGAAAAGGGAATATCAAGGGGAAATGATTACATTATTCCCTAAAAATAGTCTAAATTCTATTTTAGCAACCCCCGAACATCCTGTATTTGGTCGTGAAATAAATAAATATTCTCAACACACGAAAAATACGATAAAACAGGGAATAAACCAATTTTCTTGGATACCGAGTAAGAATATAACAAGTAATACTGTCCTGGTTAATGTTCAACCCTTTAAAGAGGAAAATAGAGAGGATTTGAATGAAGATAAAGCTTTTATTCTTGGTGCTTATTTGGGCGATGGTAATTTAAAAAGAAATTTTTCTAAAGGCAAGTATTATAAAGGTTTTGGAGCAGTAAGGTTTAGTTTGGGATTAGATAAGAAAAATGGTCAAACAGAAAAAGAAATAATAAGTAAATTTAAAGAACAATTTAATTTAATTCCATCTTTTTATTTTTCTAAAAATGACAAATCTAAACAAGTTATATTTTATTCAACAAAAGTATGCGATTTTATTAAATCGTTGTGTGGAGTGCCGAAAGAAAAAATAATTAATGAAGTAATATTTAAACAAAGTCCATCAATTTTAAAGAGTTTATTACGTGGGTGGTCGTTAACTGATGGGTCATTTGCAAAAGACGGGGGTATTAGTTTGTTCACAGCTTCATCAGAACTAGCTTATGGATTAAAAATAATATTAGATAAACTTGGATATACTTATAGTGTTTACCAAAAGGAACCGCAAAGTGTTTTATTGAAAGGCAAAAAGGTAAAAAATAAAGGAGGGTGGGCTTTAAATTTTTATCCAGATGCTAAAAAATTTCCCACCCACTATAATAATGGGTATCAGTTTTTTAGGATTAAAACCAAAGGGACCAACACCTATGAAGGCTATGTTTATAATTTGTCAGTGGCGGATGATAATTCTTATATAGCAGAAGGCGTTATTGTCCATAATTGTGGAGTTGATTTCACTCTTTGGAAAGGCGAAAAGGCTTTAGTTTTTCAGAATAGTTGGAGCAACTCATACGGTTTCCAAGGACTTGGCGTGATTACGGAAACGCAATTGAAGAATGGAGGCTTTATCTTGGCCGCTTACTACGAGAATTTTAAAAATCAAGCGGGAACAGGAGAGAAACCGAAACTAAAAATACTTGCAGTCAGCTTAAAAATAGGCGATAATAACGGGGAGGTGATGAAGTTGCAGATTATGTTGCAGTATTTAGGTTTCTTCCCAGTTAATCAGAAATGCACAGGATATTTCGGAGGGATATCCAGACAAGCAGTGAAAGATTATCAAACAAGTAGGAATATGACTCCGTCAGGATTGGCGGATGGACAAACGATTATTAGTATTAACAGTAATTTTTAATTTAAATTTATGAAGTATTCATTAAGGAAGGGGGCTTATAAGACGGTAGGCGCGGGCGTAGTCATAGCTTTGGCTATGATTATAGATCAAGCGGTGGGACAGAATCTTTGGGGAGTTAATACTATCACCATCGGAGCGGTTCTTATGGGATTAAGAAACTTCTTAAAGGTGAAGACAGGACTTAGTGTTTTAGGTTAAAGTAACCGGCCCGGCGTAGCCCATACGCCTTATGCTTAACGTAACTATCAAGTCGTTTCTGGCGTCCTTGGCGGCGGTTAGCCTCGTGGTAATGCCCCAAGCGTCATTAAAGATTTATACGTATCCAGTAGAGGCAAAACCAGCAATGTTGGCTTTTTCAGTGTTGGAAGTGAAAGAAACACCTTACCTAAGTGACAAGGATAATGAAAAGGTGGCGAAAGACGATAAAGAGGGGGAAAGCTCACCCAGTGGGATTAAGGAGCTTATACAGCGTGAATTTGGAAAAGAGTGGAGGGTGATGTACGAAGTAGCTCGTTGCGAGAGTACTTTGAGACACTATGTCAATGGTGAAGTTTTGCGGGGGGAACAAGTCAAAGAAGATGTGGGACTTTTTCAAATAAACGAAACATATTGGCTAGAAAAAAGTAGAAAATTAGGAATAGATATTTACGACTTGGAGGGGAATATAAAAATGGCAAGATATATTTATGAACACGGCGGGCTTAATCATTGGTCGGCATCAGCCCCATGCTGGTTAAAAAAAGGTGATTTGGCAAATTGATTTTTCCAATAAATTTTGTGTTCAATAGAAGTTCTTATTCCGTGGCATTTTTTACAAAGAACAAGAAAATTAAAAAGTAAAAAAGAGAAATGGTTATATAGGCTATTAAGCCAAAACATAATAGAGTAGTAATAATCTACTTCTGTCAATAGCAAGTGGAAGCCGGTCGCTTGATATTTCAAGGAACGAACCGGCTTTTGCTTTTTATGCCATTATGCCAACAAGGCAAAATTCATTATGCCAACAAGGGACTTTTTGCATTTAAAAAGATTTGGCGTATAATGATATTAAATGAAATATACGTATGAAGAACTGAGTCCCGAACTCAAAAAGAATCTTTTAGGAAAATTAACCGTAAGGCTTATTTTTGAAGGAAAAGACGATCCAGAAAAAAAGGCTCTTCTTTTATTGTTAGGAAAGAACGCTAAAGAAAAAAGGAGGTGGAGACGAATAAAGAATATTTATATGACGTCAATTAAAAAAAATCGGGAAAAATTAGGATTGACTCCTTCTTTTTAGAGTTATACACATTTTGTTGACATTAAAAAGGACTAGTGTAAGGTAGAGACAATATGATTTCCCGTAAACACAAACAAAAGAGTGTTGGTGCCGGTTCGCACAAATATTCTTTTGTTTGCTGGAAATCAAACAGGGAAAGGTCACTCGCAAGGGTGGCTTTTCTCGTTTCTATTTCTTTTAATTAAGATTTGGGAATGAATTTTTTGTTTATTTAAATATCCAGAGCAGGCGCTGAGTGATAACTTCTCAACCTGCAAACTTTAATCGGTAGTCCTATTTGCCGATTAGAGTTACTGTGAAATGTTCCGTGAGACAGAAATGTCTTTTGGAAGGAAGACGGCGAAGAAATGGCTGAAGAAATAAGATTCGGCCACCTTGGTATAACATTACCTGGACAAGGAAGAGGGATTAGTAAGTTTTCTAAGGAAAATGGATATACCCCCAGTATTCACCAATAGGAAGGTTAGCGTGTGTTCATATGATTATGCTTGGCTAACAAAAATAAATAAAACCACTTATTTTTATAGAGGAATTACCATTTAAGTATTATTTGGTTATTGAAAAGGAATATAAAATTTCGAGGAAAAAGTTGTTTCTAATGTTGGCTAAGAAGCCAACATACTTTCTCAGGAAGACAATAAAAGGTAAATTGAATAATTGGAATAAGTGTATGGAATAAGTGTATGAAATAAGTATATGAAATAAGTGTATGAAACTATAAGCATGAAATATCTAACTATAAACAATAAGCACGAATCATTAAATATCTAACAATAAACATGAAATATCTAACAATAAACATTAGTAAACAACACTAATTTAGGGGATTTTTGAGCGTTTTTGGCGTTTTAGCCATTTAAAACACCCTTTTGCACCCTTTTGCACCCTTTTACACCCTTTTACATATTTGGCTTTTAATGTTTTTATTTTAATTTTGACTTTTTAAGCGAAATGCGAGTGTTGAAGCGAAATGCGAGTGTTGAAGCGAAATGCGAGTGTTGAAGCGAAATGCGAGTGT